>JACCDW010949650.1_pt1 | contig 43756 bp, 44 predicted proteins | sample 7449781 | NCBI WGS metagenome assembly JACCDW01 (sample SAMN15323449, study PRJNA562643) | freshwater metagenome | isolation source: river surface water | place: USA:Blue River Watershed | collected 2017-08-18
TGCTTTGCAATGATCGCGGCCAGCGATCCATACAAGTAAAAGTCATACCACTCAAACACGGTACCCAGAGAAGATGCAAAGATCACCTTCTTCTCTTCCGCGGTCATCGGACGTGCGGCTTCTGTTGCCATAGGTGTTGTCTCCAAAAAAATCTGCCTCAAGGTTTGAAGCAGTGGAGGACAGTTTGCCGATGCACTCTGACCCTACTCTGACTTGAAACTGTTGCGAGGCTGACGGGTTTGTAAACACCTTTACAAAACAGATACACAAACCCGTCTATTTTGACCAAAGTCAAAATACAACTTCAGTGATCTCGGCCCCTGAAATTGAAACCTCCTGCCGGGCCCCAGGCTGACCGCCACAGCCCCACTATCCCCGCCCATTTTCACGTTCACTAGCAGAAAAAAATCCCTTTTACTTTAATGGCTTTAAATGACCTTCAGGCATTTTGTGGTTTTTGTTGGTTTTTATGAATATCACCCAAAAAATCCACAAGGGTTATCCCGATACCTCATAAAGTAATACCCACAAAGTCAGTTATCGGTAAGCGACAGTTCACAAAGTGAACGAATTGTAAATTTTGAGTTAAGTCAATTTTCACCGATTGACCCCAACCGTCCATGTTTCAACTGCTCAACATCCTGCAACTGGTCTTCTACATCGGGCTCCTCGCCATGCTCGGGCAAGGCCTGTTGTTCGTACTGGCGGGGCAAAAGCGCGACACCAACCTGTTTTATCAACTCTTTCAAATACTCAACAAACCCTGGACCAGCCTGGCGCGATGGGTCTCGCCCAAACGGGTCGCCCCGCAACACGTGCCATGGGTTGGCTTTTTCATGCTGTGCGTGCTTTACTTGTCCGTCACGTTGGCCAAGATCGAGCATTGCATCGGTGTGGCCATGGAGGGGTGTCGATGATGGCCATGCCTTCTTCCTGGCGCAAAACCCTCTTGTGGTTCCAGCTCGCCCTGGGCCTGCAGCAAGCCGCCTTGGACAACCTGGACATCATGCTCACGCTTGACCCGTCTGACGCCCATGCCCTGTCCAGCCGGGCCTTCTTGCGCCATCAGATGGGCCAAACCGATGCCGCACTGTCCGACTACGGCACGCTCACCCAACTCGGCCTGGCACGTGCCGGCGATTGGTTCAACCTGGGCTACATCCACCAAGCTGCGCAGCGCCACGCCCAAGCCGAACACAGCTTCACCCAGGCCCTGCGGCTCGACGACTCCATCGATCGCGCCTGGTATGGGCTGGGCTTGACCCTGGTGGCCCAAGGCCAACACGAATCTGCGCTCAAAGCCTTTCAGCGCAACACCCAATTGCAACCCATGAGCCCGCACGGCTGGTGCCAACTGGCCCGCGTGCACATGGAACGTCAGGAACCCGAGGAGGTGGCGAAGATCATTCGCCACTTGCAAGGGTTCGAACCCAAGATCGCCGCCGAGTTGGCACGCGAGACCGGGGTTCGTCCCGCCTGATACAAGCCGCACCGGCGTTGCAAGGGTGCCCACACCCGCCGGTGCATGTTGTCCTGGCCCACAGATGCCGGGATTTTTCTGGAGACCATTCATGCAATTGACCGAAACCCATCGGCGATACTGGCAGAAGAACCTCAATATCACGGCCGTCTTGATGGCGATCTGGTTTGTGGTCACTTTCGTCGTCAGTTTCTTCGCCCGGGACCTCAACTTCACCTTCTTTGGCTGGCCTTTCAGCTTCTGGATGGGTGCCCAAGGCTCCCTGGTCATCTACGTGCTGATCATCTGGTTTTACGCCAGTTACATGAATCAGTTGGACAACGAACACGGCGTCGCCGAAGCAGAGGAAGACTGACATGGCTGGAATGGCACCTGAGTCTGATGGCGGCATCTTCTCCGCTGGCAGCAATGCTGCTTTCAAAAAGCAACTCAACAAAGTCTACGGCTGGTACACGGGCGGCTTCATCGTCTTCGTGATCGCCTTGGCCATCCTGGAGCAAATGGGCTTGCCCCGCAACTGGATCGGCTATATTTTCCTGGCCGCCACCGTGCTGCTGTATGGCGGCATCGGTGTCATGAGCCGCACCAACGACGCCGCCGAATACTACGTGGCCGGGCGTCGCGTGCCCGCCATCTACAACGGCATGGCGACCGGCGCCGACTGGATGTCGGCCGCATCGTTCATCGGCATGGCCGGCACCTTGTACCTCACGGGTTACGGAGGTTTGGCCTTCATCATGGGCTGGACTGGGGGCTACTGTCTGGTGGCCTTGTTCCTGGCCCCTTACCTGCGCAAATTCGGCCAATTCACCATCCCCGACTTCCTGGGCGCCCGCTACGACGGCAACCTGCCCCGACTGTTGGGCATCCTGGCCGCCATTTTGTGCTCCTTCACCTATGTGGTGGCGCAGATCTATGGCGTGGGCCTCATCACCACCCGCCTCACCGGCGTGGCTTTCGAGCTGGGCATTTTCCTGGGTCTGGGCGGCATCCTGGTGTGTTCGTTCCTGGGCGGCATGCGCGCCGTCACCTGGACCCAAGTGGCCCAGTACATCATCCTGATCTTGGCCTACCTGATCCCGGTGGTGTGGCTGTCGGTCAAGCAAACCGGTATACCCGTGCCGCAAGCCATCTACGGCTACCAGCTCGAAAAAGTCACCGCCAAAGAGAAAGAGCTGATCGACGACCCGAAAGAAAAGGAAGTCATCGCCATCTTCAAGGCTCGCTCCGATGAGTTGGCTGAAAAACTCAAAGACGTCAAATCCGCACTCGAAGCCGACAAGGCCGCTGCGATGAAGAAAGTCGATGAGCTCAAGGCCGCCAACGCGCCTGAAGCCGAAGTGAAGGCCGCTGAAAAAGCCCTCGCCGCTGTGCCGCCCAACGAGGAAGCGGCCAAAAAAGCCTGGACCGCCGCCAAAACTGCGGCTGACGCACGCGCCCGCCCCCTGGCCGGCATGCCGCGTCACGCCAACCAGTTCGCGGGTGACCCCAACGGCGATGCCAAAGCCCAAGAGGCCTACAACACCTCACGCCTGAACTTCCTGGCCCTGGTGTTCTGTCTCATGGTGGGCACGGCCGCGTTGCCGCACATCCTGATGCGCTACTACACCACCCCCTCGGTGAAGCAAGCCCGCAGCTCGGTCACCTGGTCCTTGTTCTTCATCTTCTTGCTCTACTTCACCGCCCCGGCTCTGGCCGTGCTGGTCAAGTACGAGGTCTTCACCGTCCTGGTGGGCACCCCGTTTGACAAGCTCCCCGCCTGGGTCAGCCAGTGGGCAGCCGTCGACCCGGCCCTGCTCTCGGTGTCTGACGTCAACAAAGACGGCCTCCTGCAATTGGGCGAAATGCGCATCGGCGGTGACATCGTGGTGTTGGCCACGCCAGAAATCGGCGGCCTGCCCTACGTGATCTCCGGCATGGTGGCCGCAGGCGGCCTGGCGGCCGCCCTGTCGACCGCCGACGGTCTGCTGCTGACCATCGCCAACGCCTTGTCGCACGACCTGTACTTCAAGATGATCGACCCCAACGCCTCCACAGCGCGCCGGGTCACCATCTCCAAAGCCCTGCTGCTGGTCGTGGCCTTGGCCGCCGCCTACGTGGCCGCGCAAAAACCAGCCGACATCCTGTTCCTGGTGTCTGCGGCCTTCTCCTTCGCTGCCGCTGCTTTCTTCCCGGCCCTGGTGCTGGGCATCTTCTGGAAGCGGGCAACCAAGTGGGGCGCCGTGGTCGGCATGATCGGTGGACTGGGCGTGACCTTCTATTACATGGTCACCACCCAGCCCTGGTTGCGCGGCATCTTTGGCATCACCTCGCCCATTGAACTGTGGTACGGCATACAGCCGATCTCGGCCGGCGTCTTCGGCGTACCGCTTGGGTTTGCGCTCATCATCATCGTCAGCCTCTTGACCCCGGCTCCGCGCCGCGAAATCCAAGAGCTGGTCGAGCATGTGCGCTACCCCAGCATCAGCGGTGACATCGACACCAAAGCCACCTGATGCCATGGCCCCCACCGGGGGCCATGCATGAGGACTTCGGGGCCCACACGGGCCCCGATTTTTTTGTGCCTTAAAAACGTGAACGCGGCTGGGTCAGTGGGATGCAGCGGCCCGCTCGCCTAAGCGCCGCCACACCTCGCGCTTTTGCTCATCACCCAGCGAACCCCAGTTGGCAATTTCATCTAAAGTGCGCAAACACCCCTCGCACCAAACGCTCTCATCGTTCATCACACACACCGACTGGCAAGGCGAAGGCAAATCCTTGGCCTGGCCCAAAACTTCAGGCAGTCTGCGCACCAGCCGGGCGATCACGGGCTTCATCCCGCCACCCCCGTTCGGCGCGAAGCCAGGGCGCGCGCCACCCGCGACGAAGTCGGCCGCCCCAACTGCCCACTGATGTAATGCCCCGCATCGGCCAGCGCACCCAGATCAATGCCGGTCTCTATGCCCATGCCATGCAACATATAAACCACATCCTCGGTCGCCACATTGCCAGTGGCGCCCTTCGCATACGGGCAGCCCCCCAACCCGGCCACCGAAGTATCAAACTGCCACACCCCCAACTCAAGCGCCGCCAAAGTGTTGGACAGCGCCTGCCCATAGGTGTCATGAAAATGCCCCGCCACCTGGTCTATTGAATAGTGGCGCAGCGTGGCCTCAAACGCCGCCTGCACCTGCTTGGGCGTCCCCACCCCAATCGTGTCGGCCACATAGGCATGCTCTATGCCTATGCCCTTCATCAATCCTGCCAAATACCCCACACGCTCGGGCGCGACCTCGCCCTCATACGGGCAGCCCAGACAACAGCTCATGGCACCACGCACCGCCACACCAGCGGCATGCGCGGCCTCCACCACCGGCGCAAAGCGCTCTATGCTCTCGGCGATTGAGCAATTGATGTTCTTCTGGCTAAACGCCTCACTCGCCGAGCCAAACACCACCACCGCATCGGGCCGGGTCAAAAGCGCCGCCTCCAAGCCTTTCAGGTTGGGCGTCAGCACCGAATAACGCACATCGGCGCGTCGCAGCAAACCCGCCATCACCTGTGCGTTATCGGCCATCTGCGGCACCCACTTGGGGCTGACAAAACTGGTCACCTCTATGTGCCGCACACCCGCCGCCTGCAAACGATGCACCAACTCAATCTTCACCTCGGCCGGCACCGGCGCACTCTCATTTTGCAGCCCGTCGCGCGGGCCCACATCAGTGATTTGAACTCGGGTGGGCAATGTCATGGGGTCATTTTAAAAAAATCCACACACACCACACGCCATCAGGGTTGATCGGCCTGCGTCAGGCGCAACAACTCGGCCCCCTCGGGCACCTGGTCACCCGGCGCATAAAGCAACTCGCTCACCTCGCCATCGGCCGGGGCATGCAAGGTGTGCTCCATCTTCATGGCCTCCATCACCGCCACCGCCTGGCCGGCCTGCACCCTATCGCCCACCTTCACCGCAAACGACAACACCTTGCCCGGCATCGGCGCCGTCAACTGCCCCCCCTTGGCGCTGCTGTCCCCCGCATGGGCCAGCTCATCCACGCCCATCAGGGCCACGGCCCCCTCGTTCATGAACACATGCACCTGCTCACCCCAGCCATACACACATGCGCTGTAGCGTTGCCCACCCCAGCTCATGTCCAGCCCATCGCCCCGGCGCTGCACCGCCAAAGGCAGGGCCGGCCCGTCATCCACCGCCAAAGCCAGCGCAGGCTGCGTGAGCAACACCGTGGTGTGCCCTTGCTCACCGCAGCGCCATTGCCAACGCCGCTGGCTGGGCCCATGGGCCTGAAAACCATCTGTGCGGGCCCAGGGGTCCACCCAAGCCGCCCCCGCTGCCCCAACCGTGGCACGCGCCTCATCCTCCAGCCACGCTTGCGTACTGGCCGCGGCCAGCGCCAGCGGCACCGACACGCCCGGGTGCTCAAACAAACGCTGATGCTCCCGGGTGATCAGGGCCGTATCCAAACGGGCCCGGGCAAAAGAGTCGGTCCCCAACACCCGGCGCAAAAACTGCACATTGGTCGCCAAACCCACGATCCGGGTTTCGGCCAAAGCCGCATCCAATCGGGCCAGCGCCTGCGCGCGATCCTCACCGTGCACAATCAGCTTGGCAATCATCGAGTCATAAAACGGGCTGATCTCATCGCCCTCACGCACGCCATCGTCAAAACGCACCGCACCGCGCTCAAACGCCAGCGCCTGTGGCTTGCGATAAACCTGCAAGGTTCCGGTCGACGGCAAAAACTGATGGTCCGGGTTCTCGGCACAAATCCGCGCCTCTATCGCATGGCCCCGCTGCACAATTTGGTCCTGCCGCAAAGGCAGCGGTTCACCCGCCGCCACACGCAACTGCCACTCCACCAAATCCAGCCCCGTCACCGCCTCCGTCACCGGATGCTCGACCTGCAAACGGGTGTTCATTTCCATGAAGTAAAACTTCATCGATTCGGGCCGCTCGTAGTCGGCCTGCTCCACAATGAACTCCACCGTCCCTGCGCCCACATAATCCACCGCCCGGGCCGCCGCCACAGCCGCCGCACCCATCCGCTCGCGCAACTCGGCCCCCAGCCCCGGGGCGGGCGACTCTTCCAACACCTTCTGGTGACGGCGCTGCACCGAGCAATCGCGCTCAAACAAATGCACCACCTGCCCATGGCTGTCGCCAAAAACCTGTATCTCTATATGGCGCGGGCGCTGCACATACTTCTCTATCAGCACCGCATCATCCCCAAAACTATTTCGCGCCTCGCGCTGACACGACGCCAACGCCGCCTCAAACGCCTCCCCCGACTCCACCACCCGCATCCCTTTGCCGCCCCCGCCCGCGCTCGCCTTGATCAGCACCGGGTAGCCCATTCGGTCGGCCTCGCGGCGCAACAAAGCCGGGTCCTGGTCTGCCTCGTGGTAGCCCGGCACCAGAGGCACCCCTGCCTGCGCCATCAAACGCTTCGATTCGGCCTTCAAGCCCATCGCCAAAATGCTCGACGGCTTGGGGCCTATAAAAACCAGGCCCGCATCGGCACAGGCCTGGGCAAACGCCTCGTTCTCACTCAAAAAGCCATAACCCGGGTGTATCGCCTGGGCCCCGCAGTCGCGCGCCGCCTGCAAAATGCGCTCCCAGCGCAAATAGCTGTCCTGCGGGGCCGAGCCGCCTATTGCCACCGCCTCATCGCACATCGATACATGCTTGGCCTGCGCATCCGCCTCTGAGTAAACAGCCACCGTGCGTACCCCCAGTCGTCGGGCCGTGGCGGCCACCCGGCAGGCGATCTCGCCGCGATTGGCAATCAATATTTTTTTAAACATGGCGCCCTCAATCTCATTCAAGCCAACCGGGTTTGCGTTTTTGCAAAAAAGACTGCACCCCCTCTTTACCCTCGGCACTGGCACGTATATCGGCAATGCCAGCCACGGTGCGCTCAATCAGCGCCGCATCAATCTCTTGCCCGGTCACGTCCCGCAGCAACTGCTTGCATGCACGCAATGCATTGGGGCTCGCCTGCAACAGCGCCTGGCACAGGCCCTGCACCTGCTCATCCAAAGCCGCCTCGCTGGCCACCACTTCGCTCACCAAACCCAGGCGGTGCGCCTGCGCGGCATCAAAACGCTCAGCCGTCAAAAAATAACGCTGCGCGGCACGCGCCCCCATCGCCCTGATCACATAGGGGCTGATGGTGGCCGGTATCAAACCCAGCTTCACCTCGCTCAGGCAAAAACCCGCCGTGTCCATGCTCACTGCCATGTCACACGCCGCCACCAAACCCATGCCACCCGCATACACATCGCCCTGCACCCGCGCCACCGTGGGCTTGGGGCACTGGTCTATGGTGGCCAACATCCGGGCCAACTCCCCCGCATCTTGCAAATTTTGTTCGCGGCCATAGTCGGCCATCCGTCGCATCCAGTTCAAGTCAGCCCCGGCACAAAATGCCTTGCCCTCGGCGGCCAACACAATGCAGCGCACCGCCGGGTCTGCCCCCGCCGCCTCAAAAGCCTGCCGTATCTCGCCGATCAAGGCCTCATTGAACGCATTGCGCACCTCGGGGCGCGCCAAAGTCACGGTATGCACGCCCTGACTGGTTTGGGTCTTGAGGTATTCCATGCCTTACATCCTGAACAAACCAAATCGCGTCTCTTGCACCGGCGCATTCAAGGCCGCACTCAAACCCAGGCCCAACACCCGCCGGGTGTCAGCGGGGTCTATCACCCCGTCATCCCACAACCGGGCGGTGGCGTAATAAGGGTGCCCTTGCTCCTCGTACTGGCGCCTGATCGGCGCCTTGAACGCCTCCTCCTCCTGCGCGCTCCACTGCCCGCCCTTGGCCTCTATGCCATCGCGGCGCACCGTGGCCAGCACACTGGCCGCCTGCTCACCGCCCATCACACTGATGCGCGCGTTGGGCCACATCCACAAAAAGCGCGGCGAATACGCCCGCCCGCACATCCCGTAATTGCCAGCGCCAAAACTCCCGCCGATGATGAGGGTGAACTTCGGCACGGCGGCAGTCGCCACCGCCGTCACCATCTTTGCCCCATTGCGGGCAATCCCCTCGTTCTCGTACTTGCGCCCCACCATAAAGCCGGTGATGTTTTGCAAAAACACCAGCGGAATCTTGCGCTGGCAACACAACTCAATAAAGTGCGCCCCCTTCAAGGCCGACTCGGAAAACAAAATCCCGTTGTTCGCAATGATCCCGACCGGCATGCCCTCAATGCGGGCAAAACCGCACACCAGGGTCGCCCCATAACGCGGCTTGAACTCATCCAACTCCGAGCCATCCACCACACGGGCAATGATGTCACGCACATCAAAGGGCTTGCGCGCATCGGCGGGAATCACCCCATACAACTCGCGCGCATCAAACAGCGGCGCACGCGGCGCATGCACCGCAATATTGGGCACCTTCACGCGGTTCAGGTTGCGCACCGCCTGACGCGCCAGCGCCAAGGCATGCGCATCGTTTTGCGCCAAATGGTCGGCCACCCCCGACAAGCGGGTGTGCACATCGCCCCCACCCAAATCCTCCGCACTGACCACCTCGCCCGTGGCCGCCTTGACCAGCGGCGGCCCTCCCAAAAAAATCGTCCCCTGATCCTTCACAATGATCGTCTCATCGCTCATTGCCGGCACATAAGCCCCGCCTGCGGTGCAACTCCCCATCACCACCGCAATCTGCGCCAAACCCTGGGCACTCATATTGGCCTGGTTATAAAAAATACGGCCAAAATGATCCCGATCCGGAAACACCTCATCCTGATTGGGCAGATTGGCCCCGCCCGAATCCACCAAATACACGCAAGGCAAACCGTTTTGCTGGGCAATCTCCTGCGCCCGCAAATGCTTCTTCACCGTCATCGGGAAATACGTCCCGCCCTTCACGGTGGCATCGTTGCACACCACCATGCAATCGGTGCCGCTGATGCGCCCGATCCCGGCGATCAAACCCGCACACGGGGCATCGTTGCCATACATATTCAACGCCGCCAAAGGCGCCAACTCCAAAAACGGCGAACCCGGATCCAGCAACTTCAGCACCCGCTCGCGGGGCAACAACTTGCCCCGGGCCGTATGCTTGGCCCGCGCCGCCTCCCCGCCACCCTCGGCCACACGGGCCTGCTGGCGACGCAAATCCTCCACCAACTCGGCCATGGCCTGGGCATTGGCCTGAAAATCGGCAGATCGCGGGTTGAGTGAGCTGGCAAGCACGGGCATGGGCAAGTTCCTCCAAACCCTGTATTGTGGTTGACGTTTACGTAAACGTCAATTGGTGCAAATCCACCATGTCTTCAAACACCCGGCTGGCCCCGGCCTCACGCAACTGCTCGCCCTGGCCCAAGACGGCATACCCCCACACGGTGGCCCCGGCCGCCACCCCGGCCTGCACCCCCGTGGGTGTATCCTCCACCACCAAACAGCGGCCCGGCACCACCCCCAGCGCCTGTGCCGCCGCCAGGTACACATCCGGGTGGGGCTTGCTGCGCGGCATCTCATGCCCGCTAAACACCCGCCCTGCAAAAAAAGGCAGCATCCCCACCTGCCCCAGCATCATCTCCACCTTGAACCGATCGGCCCCCGAAGCCACCGCAATGCGCCCATTGCTGCGCCGGTGCACCTCGGCCACTGCCGCCAGCGCCCCCTCAATCGCCCGCAACTCGTTTTGCAAAGCCAGGTTGCGTCGGCGCATGAACTCACTCAGCCACTCCTCCGACCACGGCTGCCCCGTGTGCTGCTCAATCAAATCTCGGCGGCTGCGCACCGTGTGACCCACAAACAAATCCCAACACGCCTGCGGGCTCAGCCCCCAGCCCCGCTCCACCAACATCGCGTGCAAGACCCCGTTGGTGATGGGCTCGCTGTCGACCAGCACCCCATCACAATCAAACAACACAGCGTCAAACGGTCCCATGGGTCACAGCGCGCGCTGAATGATGATTTTTTGCACATCGCTCGTGCCTTCATAAATTTGGCACACCCGCACATCCCGGTAAATCCGCTCCAGCGGAAAATCGCTCACCACCCCATAACCCCCCAGGGTCTGAATCGCCGCACTGCACACCCGCTCGGCCACCTCGCTGGCAAACAACTTCGCCATGGCCGCCTCGCGCAAACAAGGGCGGTCGGCATCGCGCAAACTCGCGGCATGCCAAATCAACTGCCGCGCGGCCTCCAGCTGGGTGGCGCAATCGGCCAGCCTGAAACCCACCGCCTGGTGGTTAACAATCGCCGTGCCAAAACTCTCGCGCTGCTTGGCATAGTCTATGGCCACCTCCAGCGCACTGCGCGCCATGCCCAGGCTTTGCGCGGCAATGCCGATGCGCCCGCCCTCCAGCGCACTGAGCGCGATCTTGTAGCCCTCGCCCTCCTGCCCAATCAAATTCTCCGCCGGCACCCGGCACTGCTCCAGCACAATCTGCGCCGTGTCGCTGCTGTGCTGGCCCAGCTTGTCCTCCAAGCGCGCCACCACCCAGCCCGGCGCATCGGTCGGCACAATGAACGCGCTCATGCCCTTTTTACCCGCGCCCTGATCGGTCACGGCAATCACAATCGCCACCTGGCCGTTCTTGCCACTGGTGATGAACTGCTTCACCCCATGGAGCACATACCCGTCCCCATCGCGCTTGGCCGTGGTGCGCAAAGCCGATGCATCCGACCCCACATGCGGCTCGGTCAAACAAAACGCCCCCAACATCCGCCCCTGCGCCAAGGGCTCCAGCCACTTGCGCTGCTGCTCGCCATTGCCATAACGCATCAAAATCGCATTCACCGGGCAATTCGTCACACTGATCGCCGTGCTCGTGCCCCCATCACCGGCGGCAATCTCCTCCAGCACCAACGCCAGCGTCAAGTAATCCAACCCCGCCCCGCCCAGCGACTCAGGCACGCAAATCCCATAAGCCCCCAGTGCCGCCAGCCCCTGGTGCGCCTCCTTCGGAAAATGGTGGCGCTTGTCCCAATCGGCGGCATGGGGCCACAGCTCGCGCTGGGCAAAATCGCGCACCGCATCGCGAATCATTTCCTGGTCGGTGGTCAACAACATATATAGAAGCCTTTCACCACGGTATCGTCGACCCGTCGTGGTTGATGTACTGGCCTTTATGGCTTGGCTTCATCGCCCCCAGCACACGACGCAAGTCCTCGGCACTTTGCTTCACATCCAGTGCCGCCCCGGCCCCGCCCATATCGGTGCGCACCCAACCCGGGTGCAAGGACACCACCGTCAGCTCAGGGTATTGGGCCTGCGCACTGCGCACCACCATGTTCACCGCCGCCTTGCTCACCCTATAGAGCACCGCATCCGCAGTCACGGTCCGCTCCAGGCTGCCCATGATGCTGCCTATCACACCCAGCACACCCCCCGGCACCAACAAAGGCGCCACCTGCGGAATCGTTTGCAACACCCCCAGCACATTGGCATGCATGATGCGGTCAAACCGCTCTTGCGTCACCAAATCGCTAAAAGGCTGGCGGTCCATGATCCCCGCCACATGCACCACCAAATCCAGCTTCTCGCCATCGAGCTGCCAGGCCAGGCCACTGGCACTGGCCGGATCTGCCACATCGATGGCAAACGCGCGATCCACCTCGGCTTGCAAGGCCGCCACATCGGCGGCCTGACGGGCGGTGGCGATCACATGCCAACCGGCTTGCTTGTACTGGCGCGCCAACTCGCGGCCTATGCCCCGCGAGGCCCCCAAAATCAGAACTTTGCGGGCGGCCATCAGCACAGCTCCACGGCCATCGCAGTGGCTTCACCACCCCCGATGCACAACGTCGCCAAGCCTTTTTTCAGGCCACGCGCCTGCAAGGCATGCAGCAAAGTCACCAAAATCCGGGCTCCGCTGGCCCCGATGGGGTGGCCCAAGGCACAAGCCCCGCCATTCACGTTCACAATCTCATGCGAGACCTTCAACTCCGTCATCAGCGCCATCGGCACCACGGCAAACGCCTCGTTCACCTCCCACAAATCCACATCCTTCACCGCCCAGCCTATTTGCGACAACAGCTTTTGCGTGGCCCCCACCGGTGCAGTGGTAAACCACTCGGGCTCCTGCGCAAACACACTATGGCCCAGCACCCGCGCCAGCGGCCGGCACCCCATCTTCTGGGCCGTGCTCTCGCGCATCATCACCAAAGCCGCCGCACCATCGTTGATCGACGAGCTCGACGCCGCCGTGATCGTGCCATCCTTCTTGAACGCAGGGCGCAAGCTGCTGATCTTGTCCAGCTTCACCTTCCCCGGCCCCTCATCCAGGCTCACCACACGCTCCCCGCTGCGCTCTTGCAAAGTCACCGGCGCAATCTCGGTGGCAAATGCCCCATTGCTCCCGGCCGCCTTCGCCCGCTGCACACTGGCCGTGGCAAATGCATCTTGCTGCTCCCGGGTGAAAGTGTATTTGGCCGCACACTCCTCGCCAAACGTGCCCATGCTGCGCCCCGGCTGATAGGCGTCTTCCAGCCCGTCCAACATCATGTGGTCATACACCTTCTCATGCCCCATCCGGTAACCGCCACGGCCCTTCAGCAACAAATAGGGCGCATTCGTCATGCTCTCCATGCCGCCCGCCACCACCACCTGGGCACTGCCTGCGCTCAGCATATCGTGGGCGAACATCGCCGCCCGCATCCCCGAGCCACACATCTTTGACAAAGTCACCGCGCCCGCCCCTTTGGGCAAACCGGCCTTGAACGCCGCCTGCCGTGCCGGGGCCTGGCCTTGCCCGGCCATCAGGCAATTGCCCATCAGCACCTCGTCCACCGCCCCGGCAGCCACACCGGCCCGCTCGATGGCCGCGCGTATCGCCACACCGCCCAAATCATGGGCCGCCAAAGCGGAAAAATCGCCCTGAAAACTGCCCATGGGCGTGCGGGCGGCACTCACAATCACAATCGCATCAGACATATCGTTTCCTTTCAAGTGGATGCAAGCGCGGCGCGCACATGTTGAAAGCGCCGCGAAGTTTCATAGGGGAACACATCGAGCATGTGTCCCGCCTTGATTCGCTCCTGGTGCCCGCGCCAAAAAGCCGGGTCCAGCAATTCTGCATGGTGCCGCATAAATATGTCACGCACCAAAGGGTGGCCCAACAAAAAGGGGCCGAACGTCTCCGGGAACACATCGTTCTTGGCCACGCTATACCAAACCTCGCCCGACATCTCGTCCTCTTCGTTGCGCGGCGGCGGCACACGCCTGAACTGACAATCGGTCACATACTCGATCTCGTCATAATCGTAAAACACCACCTTGCCATTGCGCGTGATGCCAAAATTTTTCCACAACATATCGCCCGGAAAAATATTCGCCGCCACCAAATCCTTGATGGCATTGCCATACTCAATCACCGCCCGCTCCAGCCGCGCTTGGCCCCGCTCATTGGCCATGTCCAGGGCCTCTTGCAAATAAATATTCAGCGGAATCATGCGCCGCTCAATATAAACGTGCTGCAAAATCACCTCGGTACCGCCGTCCGGCAGCTGTTCCAACTGCAACTGGCTGGGGGCAAACTTCTGAATCTCGGCCATCAACTCCTCGTCAAAGCGCTCCAGCGGAAACGCCACCTTGCTGTACTCCATCGTGTCAGCCATCCGGCCCACCCGGTCATGCTGCTTCACCAACAGGTACTTCCCCTTGATCTGCTCCCGGCTGGTGTCCTTTTGCGGCGGATAAAAATCCTTGATCACCTTGAACACATAAGGAAAAGACGGCAGGTGAAACACCAGCATCACCATGCCTTTAATGCCCGGCGCAATGCAAAACTTGTCCGTGCTGTGGCGCAAATGGTATAAAAAATCCCGATAAAAAAGCGTCTTGCCCTGCTTGGCCAGCCCCAGCGCGTTATATATCTCCGCACGCGGCTTGCGCGGCATCATGCTGCGCAAAAATTGCACATACGCCGACGGTATCTCCATATCCACCATGAAATACGCCCGCGCAAAACTGAACAACATCAGCAAATCTTCCTCGCCGATCAGCGCCGCATCGATGCACAACTGGCCCTGCTCGTTGTACAAAATCGGCAATGCAAACGGCACCTCCCTAAAGCCATTGATCAGCTTGCCCACCGCATACGCCCCCTTGTTGCGGTAAAACAAACTCGTCAGGGCTTGAATCTGGAAATTGGCCCGGCGCGGCACATCGCCCATGGCCTGCAGCAACGCCTCCTCCACCTGGCCGACATCCTGCGCCAAATCGGCAAATGGGCACTGCAGGTCAAAATACAGCAACATCTCCCGCAAACTCTCACGCAGCGGCGCCTCGCCCGGGTACCAGGCCTTGAAACTGGGCCGCGCCGTCGGCTCGCTGTTTTCTATGTACTCGGTGCTCACCGCAGGCCGCACAAAAATAAAGTCATTCTGGAAATAACTCCGGTCCAGAATCTTCGTGATCACCGAGTTAAAAAACGACTCCGCCAACTCCGGCTGAAAATGGTCCACCAACAAACCGATGTAATGCAACTTCACCTGGTGCCACACCGCCATCGGTTGCCCGCTGGCCCCAAACTCCTGCTCCAGCCTTGCATGGCACTCCAGCACCCGCTGGTCATAAAACTCAATCCGCTCACGCTGCGCACGCTGCTGCCCATGCCAGTCGCGCGCCTCAAAACGCACCTTCGCGCGGGCCGACTCGCTCTGAAACAACTGATAGTGCCGATGAAAGCCATCGAGCATCGCTTGCGCAATGTCAGGCGCCACCGAAGAATCCAGACGGGTCGGGCACATCCTGGCACCCTTCACCGCACGCGCGGGTAACGTTTAATGGCTTGGCGAAACACGTTCACCACCTCATCGCTGCGCCGCATGGTCACCCCCAGGTCCTTCACCAGGCCATCCGAGACCCCGTAAATCCAGCCATGCACCGCCACATTCTGGCCCCGCCCCCATGCGTCTTGCATCACATTGGACATCGCCACATTGCCCACCTGCTCAATCACATTCATCTCGCACAGCGTGTTTTCCATCTCCGCCTGTGGCAAATGGTTCAGCCGCTGGCGGTGGCGCAAATGCACATCCTGCACATGGCGCAACCAGTTATCGGCCAAACCTATGCGCATCCCACGCGCAGCCGCCAACACCCCGCCGCAGCCGTAATGCCCCACCACAATAATATGCTCCACATGCAAGGCATCGACCGCATACTGAATGACCGACAGTGCATTCAAATCTGAATGCACCACCACATTGGCCACATTGCGGTGCACAAAAACCTCGCCCGGGTCCAGCCCTGTGATCTGGTTGGCAGGCACCCGGCTGTCAGAGCAGCCTATCCAGAGGTATTTGGGCGATTGCTGCTGCGCCAAGCCCGAGAAAAAACCCGGCGTCTCACGCTCCATGCGTGCCGCCCACTGGCGGTTGTTATCGAACAGGTGTTGTAACGATGCGGCCATGGTTCCATCTTAACGGCTCAGGCCGTCTCGGCAAACAACTCACGCCCAATCAACATCCGCCTGATCTCGCTCGTCCCTGCCCCAATCTCATACAGCTTGGCATCCCGCCACAAACGCCCCAGCGGGTATTCATTGATATAACCGTTCCCCCCGAAAATCTGCACCCCCTCGCCCGCCATCCAGGTCGCCTTTTCGGCACACCACAAAATCACACTGGCGCAATCCTTGCGCACCTGCCGCACATGCTCGGCCCCCAACATATCCAGGTTCTTGCCCACCGTGTAACAAAACGCCCGGCCGGCCTGCAACACCGTATACATATCGGCCACCTTGCCCTGAATCAGCTGAAACTCCCCAATGCTCTGACCAAACTGCTTTCGATCATGAATATAGGGCACCACCTGGTCCATCACCGCCTGCATGATGCCTATCGGCCCGGCGGCCAACACGGCACGCTCATAATCCAGGCCACTCATCAACACCTTCGCCCCCATATTCAGGCCACCCAAAATATTCGCCTCGGGCACCTCCACATTCTCAAACACCAACTCCCCCGTGTGGCTGCCACGCATTCCCAGCTTGTCCAGCTTTTGCGCGATCGAAAAGCCCTTCATCCCCTTTTCGATCAAAAACGCCGTCACCCCCCGCGCCCCCAACTCAGGCTCGGTCTTTGCATACACCACCAAAGTATCGGCATCCGGGCCATTGGTGATCCACATCTTGTTGCCATTGAGCACATAGTAACCACCCTTGTCCTCGGCCTGCAGCTTCATGCTGATCACATCACTGCCCGCCCCCGGCTCCGACATCGCCAAAGCCCCCACATGCTCACCGCTGATCAACTTGGGCAAATATTTTTGCTTTTGCGCCTCTGTGCCATTGCGCTTGATCTGGTTCACACACAAATTCGAATGGGCCCCGTAAGACAAACCCACACTGGCCGATGCCCGCGAAATCTCCTCCATCGCCACCATATGCGCCAAATAGCCCATATTCGCCCCGCCATAAGCCTCCGGCACCGTAATCCCCAGCACCCCCAACTCGCCCATCTTGCGCCACAAATCCATCGGGAACTGATCGCTGCGGTCTATCTCCGCCGCACGCGGCGCAATCTCGGCCTGCGCAAAACTCTGCACCGCATCGCGCAGTGCGTCAATGTCCTCACCCAGTTGGAAATTCAATCCTGGCAATGTACTCATGGTTCACCTCAAACAATTTTAGGAATCGGGGCAATCGTCGCCTGCATGATCGCGCAATCCGACTCCCGGCCCAGCTCATCCACCTGAACAATGCGGGCCGCAGCCACAATCACCCGTCGGCCCGCCCGTATCACCTCACCCCGGCCCATCAACTCACCCCCTTGAAAGGCCGCCAGAAAATTGATCTTGTATTCAATGGTGGTCACCTCCAGCCCCGGCTCGGCCACCGTCAACGCGGCATACCCGGCACAAATATCGGCCAAAGCCCCAATCGCCCCCCCATGGAACCCCCCCTGCTGCTGGGTCACCTTCTCGCTATAGGGCAAGCTTATCTCTACCCGCCCCAGCGCCACCTGGCGCAACTGCGCCCCCCAGTGGCTCATCAGCCCCTGGCGCGCCAAACTCTCGCTGACGCGCAGCCACAGGGCAGGGTCGGTATTCTCTGGCACTTGGGTCATTTCTTGTGTTGCCGCGCCAACAGGGCCCGGGCTTCCTTTTCCTGCGCCTTCACCTCATCCAGATTGACCTGAATTTCCTTCAGCTGCTCCTCCAGCTGCACCCGATGCTCGGCCAACACCAGCAAAAATTTTTGCAACTGCGGCACCGTATCGCGCGGGCTGTCGTACATGTCAATGATCTCTTTGGCCTCACTCAAAGACAGCCCCAGCCGCTTGGCGCGCAGCGTCAGTCGCAAGCGTGTCCGATCCCGGCTGCTGTACACCCGATTGCGCCCTCCCGGACCGCCCCGCGAAGGTTGAAGCAGGCCCATGTCCTCGTAAAAACGAATGGCCCGCGTGGTCAGGTCAAACTCTTGCGCCAGATCGCTGATCGTGTAAGTGGTCGCCATGATGACAAATTGACGTTTACGTAAACGTCAATTATGAAGGAAAATACCCCCCAATGACCAGCCCCCCGCACGAATTGAAAGCTGTGCTCTCCACATGCCCCGAACCCGGCCAGGTGCTTGAAGTCACGCCCGGCGTGCGCTGGTTGCGCATGGCCCTGCCCTTCGCCCTCAACCACATCAACCTGTGGCTCTTGCGCGATGAATTTCAGGGACGCCACGGCTGGACCCTGGTCGACACCTGCATCGACCACCCCGCCGCCCGAGAGGTTTGGGAACACGTCTTCCAACACCACCTCGAAAATTTGCCCATCGTGCGTGTAGTGGTCACTCACATGCACCCCGACCACATCGGCCTCGCGCACTGGCTGTGCCAGCGCTGGCAAGCCCCCTTATGGATCAGCGCCACCGACTACACCCATGCCCGCATGGGCTCCGGCGCCATCCGTGGCTTTGGCGGTGAAGCCGCTGCCGCCTTTTATGCCCAGCACGGCATGACACACCCCGAACACCTGGCCCACATCCGTGACCGTGGCCAGTACTATGGCCGCATGGTCCCCGAAGTCCCCCCCAGCTACCGCCGCCTGCTCGACGGCATGGCGCTCGAAATCGGTGGCCACCGCTGGCGCTGCATCAGCGGCCATGGGCATGCCCCCGAACACATGGCCCTCTACGACGCCGGGCGCGAAATCCTCATCAGCGGCGACATGGTTTTGCCCCGCATCAGCACCAACGTGGCCGTCTACGAATCAGAACCCGAAGGCGACCCGCTCGCCCTCTTCCTGGATTCCATCCGCCGCTTCCTCCAACTACCCGCCCAAACCCGGGTACTGCCATCACACGGCGAACCCTTTATCGGCTTACACACCCGCGTGGCCCAGCTCATCGCCCACCACGACGAGCGCCTCCAAGAGCTCTTGCAAGCCTGCGCCTGCGGCCTCAGCGCCTACGAAACCCTCCCCGTGCTCTTCCGTCGCGAACTAGACCCACTGCAAACCACCTTTGCCATGGGCGAAGCCATTGCCCACCTCAACCACCTCTGGCACCAGGGGCTGTTGCAACGCAGCGTGGGCGCGCACGGCGAGTGGCGGTTTCGGCCCGCCTGAACCCACTGCATCCCTGCGCCAGCAGTGCTTCAGTTCAAACACCTCAGACACACTGGCGTCATCCAGCACACGCAAAATCCAGACTTAGGGAAGCTTTGCAAAACTCGCTGCGTGCAAGTTTCGCCCAAAATCGGGATGCCATGCAAGGCGGATTTCGAAGCAGATATCGGGATATCTCTGCAAGAAATCCAACGAAGCAGGGCGCCCGAGTTTGGGACGAAACGACGCATGGGGTTTTGCAGAGCTTCCCTAGTTCTGCGTTCATGGACCCTGGAAGATTGATTCCCCCAAAGATGTTTTAAAGTAACACTTTTTGCAATCAGACCAAAAAAAGACTATATTTGGTCATCCATTGCCACAGATCTGCATCATGCGCTACTCCACTCAAGTCAAACCCATCAGCTACCTCAAAGCCAACGCGGCCGAGGTGCTGGTGCACCTTGCGCAAGAGCGCGAACCTATGGTCATCACTCAAAACGGTGAAGCCAAAGCCGTACTTCAAGACATCGCCACTTACGAAGAAACGCAAGAAACACTGGCGATGCTCAAAATCCTTGCCTTGGGCCACCAGCACATGGCTGCTGGTCAGGTCAAGCCTGTGGCCGACGTCGTCACCAGGCTCCGCGCCAAACGGGGCGCAGCCTGATGGCCCGCCATCCAGCCAAGTATGAAGTCCTGATCACCGATGGCGCAGAACAGGACTTGGAGTCCATCTACAACCACATTGCCGAATTCGATTCTCTCGCCAACGCCAACCACGTCTTGGATTCACTCATGGACGTGGTTGAAAAACTGGCCCGCTTCCCTGAGCGCGGCAGCTATCCGAAAGAGTTGTCCCACTTCGGCATCAAGGAATACCGTCAGACCTTCTTCCAACCATATCGGGTCATCTACCGGGTGGCTGGCAAACAAGTCATCATTCATCTCATCGCAGACGGGCGTCGCAGCATGCAAACCCTGCTGGCTCGCCGCTTATTGGGTCACTAAACCGCGGCATCCACAGGCCCAAATCGCCTGGCCAGCATCTCACCCGGCCTGCCCAAGTACTCAAGCAACGCCGACGCCGGCAAGTCCCGCTCAAAGCGCATCAAACTTGGCCGCCATCGTGGGGTTGTCTTTGGTCAATTTCTTGATCGTCAAGTCTTCTGCCTTGTCGTTGGCCAATCGCAAATTATTGGCCGACTTGTACAACGCATCCTTGGTTTTCTCCAAGTCTTTGATCGCCTCATCAATGCGTTTGACCGCTTCTTCAAACCCCTCAGACGCCAAGCGCCAGTTGCGCCCGAAAGCCGTCTTGAAGTCCTCCAGTTGGGTTTCAAAGCGGGTGATATCCACCTGCTGCGCCTTCACCAAAGACAACTCCGCCTTGTACTCCAGTGATTTCATGGCCGCATTGCGCAGCAATGTGATCATCGGAATAAAAAACTGCGGGCGCACCACATACATCTTGGGGTAGCGGTGGAACACATCGACAATGCCAGCGTTATACAAATCATTGTCCGGCTCCAGCAAAGAAACCAGCACCGCATACTCGCACCCCTTCTCCCTGCGATCACGGTCCAGTTCTTTTAAAAAATCCTCATTCTTTTTCTTGGTGGCGGTGGCATCGCTCTCGTTTTTCATCTCGAACATGATCGAGACAATTTCTGTCCCTTGGGCATCCATGTCCCTAAAAATGTAATCGCCCTTGCTGCCACTGCTGGCATCATTGTCTTTCTCAAAATAGGCGTGCGGGAAAGCCGTCGACCTGATCCGGTTGAATTCAATTTCGCAGTGCTGCTCCAGCGTCTCACCCACCATCTTGGTCGAGAGCTTGGACTTCAAATCGCGCATCCGCTCTATCGCCTGATCCCTGTCCTCCAACTGCGCCTTATGAATCGCCTTGAGCGAGCTCTCCGACAACTCCTTCTCCAGGGCCACACGCTGCAAATCGTTCTTCAGCGCATCGCGCTCCCGCTCAACCTGGCTCAATGCCTCGGTCACGGCCAGCTGTCTGGCCAACTCAGCCGATTCCAGCCTGGCTTTCAAAGCCAAGATCTCCTGGTCTTTGTGCGTCGCCGCCGTTTGCAATTGATTCGCGGCTTCGGCCTGCGCCAACCTCAGGGCCGCCTGCTTGTCTTTCTCGGCCAACTCCAATCGCTCATGCAACTGTTGCTCAAACGCGCTGTCGCGCACTTGTTGAAGGATGTTGGCATAGCCCGCCTCATCCACTTGAAAGGCTTTATGGCAATGGGGGCAAATGATGTCTTGCATTGGGTTCTCGCTTCCTAAAGGGGTTTCATTCTTTGCGTTGGCTGGCACGCCATGCGGCCTGCCACATTTTTAAGGAAGCCCTGCAATACCCCATGCGTCGTTTCAACCGGGATTTGCAGAGCTTTCCTAGAACTTTTCATTGGTAAGAGTTGTAAACCCTCAAAGCCTTTGCCATCGCCTTTTGCACGCTTTGGCGCAATGACTGTGGCGCCAGCACTTCCACCTCAGGGCCGTGCCGCAACACATCGCCCAACAACTCACGCTCATCGCTATAGGGCACCTTCAAAACGTAGCTGCCATCCTTCTCATACTGGGCCTGCTGCTCGGGGTGCCATTGCTCGCGCTCCACCCAGCGCGCCCGCTGCGGGGTAAACCGCAGCTGCGCCCAACTCACCTCTTGCCCGCTAAAAATCCCATAGCCTTTATTCACCTGTGCCTCAATCTCCTCTTGCGGCATCTCTTTGGCCGCCTCATCCAGCACCCGGCAGTCCTTGATCGCATCAATCGAAAAATTGCGCAATGCATGGCGCAAATGACACCACGCATCCACATACCAGTTGTCCCTGTAATGCACCAACTGTTGCGGCGAAATCGTCCGCCTGACCGTCTCCCCGGTTTGGCGGTTGAAGTGATCGATGGTCAGCTGCTTGCGGGACAAAGTGGCCTGCGCCACCGCCTGAAAGGGCTTCAAATGCAGCTTGCGTTTGCCCGCATGCACCAGTTTCACCCTTTGGGCCACCACGCTCGCCTCGGCCCCTTGGGTCGCCAATATCTCCCTCAATCGGTTTTGCAAGGGCTTCAACTTGGGTGCAAGCACACCCGGCTCCAGTTGCACAATCATGTGCTCTATGGTCAACAAGGCCAAAATTTCTTCCTGGTTGAACCACAAACCCGGCAACTCGGTGCGGTTCTCCTCCCGCTCCAGGCGGTACCCTCCCATGTCACGGTCAAAAATCACCGGCATATTGCAACGGTCACGCAACACCGTCAAATCACGCTTCAGCGTGGCCAGCGAGATCTCCAATTTCTGCAACAAATCAGACTTGGGAATCGCCCGACGGTGCGACAACAATTGGCGATACTGCATCAATCGCTCAAATTCCTTCATGAACTACTCCCCCCGGTGCTCAATACTGAGCCGCCCTTTCATTGTGGGCTCATCAAAGGCCGCTTCATGAGCCCCCGCCTTGATCATTTATACAGTATCTTGAGCCTTATGCCCTTTTGTCCACTGGCCCTTCCATCCATGCCCATCCAGGCTCACCCCTTGAGCCTATGATGGGTTGAAATCCCGTCTCCTTCCGTCCGACTGGCTTCAACGCTTTATCCATGAAGTTCCTCTCCGCCCTATTCATTCATTTATATGTTGTGTTTGGCCTCCAGGCCGCCCATGCGCAATTCCAACCCTCCTACGCCACCGAGCGCTGGATCGAGCACATCCATGTCGCCAAAAATTTCAGCGAGCGCCGCCGCTTGGAAGTTGACCTGAAAGTCTTGACCGAGCAAGGCATCGAGCGCATCGCCGAACAAGCCTTGTCCTTCAACCCCAAACACGAGAGCTTGCGCATCCTTGCGGCCCATACCGTGCAAGCCGATGGCACGATAGAGCGGGTCAAGCCCGATCGCATCCGCATCCAAGACGACGCCGACGACACCGAAAACGGCATCTACGGCGAAAACAAAGTCAAACTCATCATCTTCCCGCAAGTCAAAGTCGGCAGCCGACTCCACTACCTGGCCGAGTGGAAGCGCCACACCCCTGAATTCCCTGGCCACTTTGCCTACCGCATCGCCTTTGCCCCCTCAATGATCGTCCATCAGGCCCAAATCACCCTCAGCCACGACGCCTCATTGCCCATCCGGGTCACATCCATAGGCATGGCGCAAGCACAAATCCCGGCACCGAAAGGCGAGGTTCGGTACCAGTTCAAGTACCAACAACCGCAGGCTTATCCCGCCGAGCCCAATATGCTGAGCGCTTACGACTTCGCACCCCGCGTCTACGCCTCCAGCTTCGGCTCCTGGGCCGAAGTCGCACGCGCCTATCACGACCGGGCCCGCCCCAAGGCCGAGCCCGATCGCCCCATCAAAACCTTGTCTCAACACATCGTCGAAGGCGCCCCATCAGACTTCGAGCGGGCCCGGCGCATCTACCTCTGGATCAACCGCAACATCCGCTACCTTGGCGTGTTCTCCGCCTCAGGCGGCTATGTCCCCGTCCCGGCCGCCCAAGTGCTCAAAGACCGTTATGGCGACTGCAAAGGGCACGCCACCTTGTTCGAGGCCATGCTCCGATCCGTCGGCATCGAAAGCTCGCAAGTGCTCATCAACACTCAGACTTCGTACCAATGGCCCGAACTGCCCATCTACGGCGCCTTTGACCACGTCATCACCTACATCCCCAGCCTCAGGATGTACCTCGACGCCACCTCCCGATTTGTGCGATTCGGCGCCCTGCCCTCCGGCCTGGAAGGCAAACCCGTGTTACACACCGCCACTGGCGAGGTCTCCCGCACCAGCCCAACGGCCCCTACTGACGATCAAACCAGCGTTCGCACTCAATTGCGCCTGCTCCCCGATGGCCGGGTGCTCGGGCAAAGCCAAAGCACCCAAACCGGGTATTACGAGCAAGCTTCGCGCAACTTGATTTTCAAAAGACAACACCGGCCCAAAGATCGCGTGGTGCAAGAGATCCTCAGTCAAAACAAAGAAACCGGTCGCGGCTCGCTCAAACACCCTGACCCGAACGACCTCGATGCCTCTTGGGCCATCGAGGCCGAGTTTGAGCTCGATCCGGTCATCAATATGCAAGGCCTCACCGCCTTGCAAATCCCCGTGGGCCTCACCCCCGGTCGCTTCCAGATCTTGGCCCAAGTCAAAGCCGAGAGCCAACGCAGGTTCCCCAAGGCCTGCGGTTCGTACACCCACCAAGAGCGCATCGCCATCGAATTCCCCGCAGAGGCCAAACTCGTCCGTCTGCCCACCCCCAGGGCCCACTCATCACCCTCACTCACCTATCAATCGAGCTACGAACGCGAAGGCCACCAAATCATCCTCACCCGCTACTTTCAGGCCCACCGCCCCAACCTGGTTTGCGGCGCCGAAGATGACCAGGACTTTGAGGCCTTCTCCCGCGTCATCCGCCAAGACCTGCGCCAGCAACTGTTTTTTGAAATGCCCGAATCTAGCGCCGCCCGCTGACCTCCAGGTACTAGTGCGGCACACTAACCATGCGCCTCACCGCTTAAATCCTTCAGCCATTGCGGCGGCGGCGGCCAGTGGTCCTTGATCCACTGCATCGCTTCCTCATGCCCTTGGGCGGCAGCGGCACTCATCCAGCGCCGCACCTGCGGCCCCTCTTGCTGCTCATTCATCGACAACAGCAATTGCGCCAACTCATACTGGCCGCTGGCATGGTTTTGCTCGGCCGCCTTCTGCAGCCATTTCCTCGCCAAGTGCTTGCTCTTGGCCACCCCAGTGCCGCTGCGGAACATAAACCCCAAAAACACCTGGGCATCCCCCAGCCCCCGGTCCGCTGCCCCCTTGATCCACTTCACCCCCTCGGGCACATCCCTCGCAATGCCTTCCCCCCAAAAGTGGTTCATCCCCACTTGCAGCGCCGCCTTCAAAGACCCCAACTCAGCCGCCTGCCTGTAGCACAAGTGCGCCTGGTACAAGTCCTTCTCCGTGCCATCCCCCCGCTCCCAAGCCACCCCCTGCAAAAACAAAGCCTCCGGGTCCTCCTGCAAGCTCGCCAAGTGCAGCAAATTGAACGCCCGCTTCTTGTCCTGCGCCACCACCTCGCCCCGCATGCAGGCAATGGCCACACTGACTTGCCCCGCCGGGTCACCCAACTCCGCCGCTTTCTGGCTCCATTCATAAGCAGACTGCCCATTGGCCTTGCATCCCTGGCCCAAGCGCAGCACATCCGCCAGCAAATTCATGCACTGGGCCTGCCCCAGCGCCGCCCCATGGCGCAACCACTGCACCGCCTCCTTCAATTGTTGAGGGCGTTTGCCTTGGCACAGCAACTGCCTCGACAACTCATACACAAAAAAGCCTTCCCCCAACATCGCACTTCGGCGCATCTGGCTGATCGCCTCCCTCGGGTTGCGCTGTATCAGCATCCGCCCATACATGCCACAACCAAACGCATGGCCCAACTGGGCCGCCTCTGCCGCCCAATGCAAGGCCAATGACTCAGACGCCGTCACCCCATGGTGCCCATGCCGGTGCAAAAACGCCAGCTGGATGCACGCCTCCGACACATGCGCCTCAGCCGCCTGGTACAAGGCCTTCAGCGCTCCTGCGGCATCCTGCTCAATCACCCGGTCCGCCCAATAAAGCAATGCCGTCGGCTCCCCCAACGCTTTGCCCTCATTCAGGTGCTCTGAGGCCTCATCCGGGAAACACTGGGCCCAATGGGCATGGGCCATGGCATCCCCCAGCCCCAAGGCTTGCGTCAGCCATCCCCTGGCACTCTCTGGCTGCTCTTCATGGGTCAACCGCGCCAGGCTGATCATGCAGCCGCTGTGACCATGCTGCGCACCCAATTCAAACCATTGCATCGCCTGCGCCAGGTCCACCTGCGTGCCGATCCCCAGCCGACACCAACGCCCCAAGTGGAACATCGCCCATGCATCATCCTCCAACGCCAGGTCCAACATGTACTGCCTGGCCTGCGGCCAAAGCGCAGGCGCTTTGCGCTGGTAACGATCCCGCTCCGCCAATTGCAACAGCCGCCACTGCGGCCCTTGACGGTTGTAAATATGCTGAACCAGGTTCAACCGATCTTGGGCACAACGGGTGTCGGCCAATATATTTATTAAAGCCGCGTCAAATTGGCCATACGCTTCATTCATCTCATACCTCCTCCCAATCACCCAACGGCGTCATTTCTATCTTGTCTTTCGGGCATAAGGGCGGGCCGTACGCCAAAAACTTCCTATACATCGGCACCTGGTATCCACACTTGGCACACCTCGCTCTCGGGCGTGGGCGCGACACCACACGCCGATGCGACACCTTCAACGGCCCATGCGGGTAGGGGCCCAACTCCCGGGCCAGCTGCGCCAGCTTTTGACGCAACTCCGGCCCAGCGCCCGCACTGCGCATCGGCCCTTTCATCCCCAAGCTCAGCGCCACCCTCTTGAACTCCGCCCCATGCTTGTGTTCACAATCATCCACCGCATGAACCAACTCATGAACCAGCGTATCCAGCACCTCCACCGGTTCATGCAACACCGGAGAGATGAAAATCTGGTTCACCCCATCGCTGCTGCTCTTTTGTGACCAGCACTGCCCCACATGGTGACTGCGGGTGCCCGTGCTCGCAAACCCGCAAGACACTTGAATCCGGGCAGGTATCACATGGCCCTTTTGCAAAAAAAGCGGGCGCAACAAATCCACAGCCGCCAGCAGCCAACCTTCTCTATACAAATGTTTCGACATACCACCTCACCACTGTCAAAACACCAGTGTGGGCTGGCGCAGGCCTAAGGCATGAGCCTCCTGCGCAGGACATCTATACAGTCATCAAAAAGGCCCAATAAACGGCCTCAAACCCCCATAAAAACCTCTCGCCGCTGCTCTCCCTCAGCGCAAACAGGCCTCAAACAACTCGGCGCCTTTTTCGGCGATTGCCACCGTCGCGGCATTCGTATTGCCCGACACCACAGATGGCATCACCGAAGCATCCATCACCCACAGCCCCTCCACGCCCCGCACCCGCAACTGCGGGTCCACCACCGACGCCTCGTCTGTCCCCATCCGGCAAGTCGAGGTCGGGTGGTACACGGTGTCACCCGCCTCGCGGCAATACGCCAGCCACTGCTCATCGCTGGCCACGCTCGGACCGGGTTTGAGCTCCTCGGCCACATGCCCGCTGAATGGGGGCGTCTGCACCAAACGGCGCAGCATCTTCAGCGCATCCACCATGGTGCGCCGGTCGCCCTCCGTATCCAGATAGTTGTACTGAATCATCGGCGCGGCCAAGGGGTCTGCGCTGCGTATCTTCACCCACCCCCTGGACTCGGCCTGCAATTGCGACACCGAGCACGTAAAGCCCGAATGCCGATCCAAAACCCCCCCTCGCTTGGCCAGTGAGAAATTAATGAAATAAAACTGCGCATCCGGTCGCGTCAACTCTGGCCGCGTTTTCACAAAAGCCGCCGCATACCCTGCGCTGATCGCCAAAGGCCCCCTGCGCTGCAAAGCCCAACGCAAGCCCATCCCCAACCGCCCCCACCAATGCGCCATATCGTCATTCACGGTCACCGGCAAGCGGCTTCGAAAAAATTGGCGCACATAAAAATGGTCTTGTAAATTCGCCCCCACCTCAGGCAAGTGGTGCAACACCTCTATGCCATGCGCACGCAACACCTCGGCAGGCCCCACGCCCGACAGCTGCAACAACTGCGGCGAGTTGAACGCCCCTCCCGCCAAAATCACCTGCCCCGCCCGCAACTCATGGCGCTGCCCATTTTGCAAATACTCCACCCCCACCGCACGCTTGCCCTCCCACAAAATGCGGGTCGCATGGGCATGCACCTCCACCCTAAAGTTCGGCCTCCCCCGCGCCCGCTTCAAATAACCCACTGCGGTGCTGATGCGTCTGCCATGCCGCGTATTCGCCTGATAGTAACCGGCCCCCTCTTGCGTGGCCCCGTTAAAGTCATCGTTGCGTGGCACCCCGATCGCCTGGGCCGATGCAATAAAGTCATCGCACAAACGGTGTCGATCGGGCAAATCCGACACCGCCAAAGGCCCCCCCACCCCGTGCCACTCATTGGCCCCCCGGCTCTGGTCCTCCGCCTTGATGAAACTGGGCAACAAATCGGCATAACCCCAACCGGGGATGTTCCACAAATCAAAATCTTGCGCCTGGCCACGCACATACACCAAACCATTGATCGATGACGACCCCCCCAGCACCTTGCCCCGCGGCGTAAAAATCCGCCGGCCATTGCAATGGGGTTCCGGCTCCGACTCATAGGCCCAATTCAGCGTCGGGTGATTGAACAGCTTGCCATAACCCATCGGAATATGGATCCACGGGTTCGTGTCACGCCCACCGGCCTCCAGCAACACCACCTGACGGCGGCCCGACTCACTCAAGCGGTCGGCCAACACACAACCGGCTGAACCGGCCCCAACAATGATCACATCCGTTTGTGGCATGGCCTCACTCTCACGGCAACTTCCCGCCTCAACCCTTGGGGCGCTGCACCCCAGACAAACGCTCCATCACCGCGCACACCGCCGCCGTGTCATAGGTGCTCATCCCCTGGGCCATGGCCGCCGAGTGAATGCTAGAGGCCACCGCAAACAAAGGCGTCGCGCAATCTATGCTCTTGGCGTAATCCTGGATGATCGACAAATCTTTGGACATCGTGGCAAACGTCGCCGACACATTCTCCTGATAATTGTTCTGCACCATCATCGGGCCCCGCACCTCAAAAATGCGCGAAGTGGCCGCACTGCCGCACAACACCTCATAAATCGTCTCGGGCGCCATCCCCGCCTTCATCCCCAGGGCCATCGCCTCGGCGGTCGACACGTTATGAATCGCCACCAGCAAGTTCGCCACATACTTCATCCGGCTGCCATTGCCAAACTCACCCAAAAAGTGCGATATGCGCCCCATCGCATGCAAGGCCGGCTTCAGGCCTTCATACGCATCGCGATCCCCACTGGCAAAAAACACCAAATCCCCTTTGGCGGCTTGCGCACCTGTCCCACTCACCGGGCAATCCAGCAGCCTGATGCCTCGCTCCGACAGCGCCTGGTGTGCCGCCAGCTTGTCATCCAGCCCCAAAGTGCAGGTGTCTGCCACCACCGTGCCTTGGCGCGCCTCAATCAGGCCCTTGGGCCCCGTCATCACCGCATGAAAAGCCGCCGGGGTCGGCAAAGAAGTGATCACCCCCTGGCACTGCTCACTCACCGCCACGGGTGAATCTGCCCCGAGCAAGCCCTCTGCCTCCAGCGCACGTTGTCGCTGTGTATTCGCGTCATGGCCAACCACCGTATAGCCTTTGCGCATCATATTGCGCGCATACGCCGAGCCCATGATCCCCAAACCCACCACCCCTATGGTTGCACTCATCACTCGCCTGCCTTTCTCAAATCAAAGCCACATGGCCTCAACAAGCCCGCATCAATCGCCCACCATCTTGCGCACACACTGCATCACCGGGCTGTCCATGCGCCTGAACTGACTCAATATGCTGAAATGATCCTCTTTGGGCAGGGCCTGCGTCGTCACAACCACCTTCGCCCCCCACGCCGCTTCCAACAAGGCGTTCTGGCGCAAAAACTCCGGGCTCTCCAACGCGCCCGCCAGACAATACATCGCACCTTTGGCAGGGCGTGGCATCCAGGCCGGGCTGCAGCGCACGGCCTCGGCCGGCGTGAGCTTCAGGTCAGCTTGCACAAAGGCCGCCCGTCGCACGCTATCGAGCTCATGCACCCCCGAAATTGACATGGCCGACTTCACCAAATCATCGGGCAAATCACTGGCCATCTGCCTCCAGCGGGCCAACATCATCATGGCCGCCAGATGCCCACCCGCCGAATGCCCCACCACATGAATCCGGTTCGGATCCCCGCCCAACTCCCGGGCATGGCGCCACACCCAGGCCAGCGCCCTGACCATCTGGCGACAAATCTCACTCACACTCACCTGCGGCGCCAGGTCATAGTTCACCACCACCGGCAAAGCGCCCGCGTCTATCAGCGCAGGCGCCACAAAACTATGGTCCGATTTATCCAAAGATCGCCAGTAACCCCCGTGGATGAACACCACCATCGGGGCATCAGGCCTGCTGGCCCGAAACACATCCAGCTTCTGCCCATCGGTCGGGCCGTAAGCCACATCCAAGCGCCCCAGCAAATGCAAGCGCGAAATGGCCGACCAATCGGCCCAGTTTTTCAAATGCGTCTGGCAGTCAGGCACCCGCGCCCGGTTGTTGTACTGCTCGTTGTACCAGTCAGGGCTGTGTGTAGTCATCCAACAATCACCTTTTCTTCACCATCGGCATGGCGCCCCAAAAAGCATCCATGCACCCATTTTGCAACATAGGCTCACCCGCCGCAGCGGGCAGTCACAGGGCCGCGCCTATCTATCCCGCGGCATCAGCGTCACCTTCCCACGCTCAATCTGAAACGCCATCCGATCTTCGCCAATCATCATGGGGCCGTCATAAGTCGTCCGCGCCAACTCAAACACTTCCTTCTCGGTCACGGGCTTGATCGCCGGTGTACCTAACAAAACAAAGTGATAGAACACCGCCATCGCCGGCTTGACACGCGAAAACACCGTGCCGGCCTCTTGTGGTGAGGTGTGGTGCGCCATGATCACCTGAAACGCCGGCAGCTTGAGCAAATCGGGGTGCGCCGCCGCCACCTGATGAATGAGCAAGTCAGTGCCCTGCGCCTGTTTGATCAGGTTTTCATTAAAACGTGTGTCGCCAGACAGGGTCACCGAGCGGCCATTGAAATCGATGCGATATCCAAACGCAGGATGCAACAAGTCCCCGTGATCGACCTCTATCGCCATCACCTTTAGGCCTTGTTGGTCATAGATCACCCCGGGTTTGATTTCAGTCACTTTAGACTCTATTGCCTCGGGCGACAGCTTCTGGTCGGCAATGCGGGCCTTGATGTCCCAATCAAAAGCACTGCGCAAACCGTTCATCAGGTTTTGTGTGCCCTGCGGGCCATAGACCACCAACGGCCCTTTGCGCTGCGCATAAGCGGCCTCCAGCCAACCCGTCAACCACAGGTCAGGCAGGCCCACCAGATGATCCGAGTGCAAGTGCGTCAAAAACACGGCATCCACTTGTCCCAGTTTGAGCCCGGCTTGCCACAATCGCTGGGTCACCCCGCGTCCCGCATCGATCAACAGGTTTTGCCCACCCGCTTGAACCAACACCCCTGGTCCAAACCGATTTAGCGTCGGCGCAGGGCTGCCCGTGCCCAGCAAAGTCACCCGAAACTCGCCAGGCGCCAGGGCTTGAGCTCTAGCGGCATTCATCATTGCGCCCAGGCTCAAAGCCCAAGCCAGAGCCACAAACCATGCACGGGGGAAAAAGTGACAAGACATCGGTACAGCCTAAATCTATCCAGTTCCAACCATATTAGCCGCACCCGGGCGTTCCAGAAACTGAGGTCTACCCCAATCCACGCCCCATCACACCCGCATGCATGGGCCCCCCTCTCTATTACAAATCCGTATTCAGCGCATGCTCGCGCAACTCGGTGCGCCGCGCATCGTAATCAGGCATCACCTGCCCCACCGCATCCCAAAACGAAGGGCTGTGATCCATCACCTTCAAATGGCTCAGCTCGTGCAGCACCACATAATCAATCAGCGCCGGTCGCAAATGCATCAAGCGCCAATTCAACCGTATCCGGCCATCGGCACTCGCACTCCCCCAGCGGGTGCGCGCGCCCGACAAGCCCAACCCCGTCCAGCGCACCCCGGCCAACTCGGCAAAATGGTCCAACCGCGCACTGAAATAAGGCCGCGCCTGGCGCATCAGCCACGCCTGCACGGCATCGCGCACCTGCGCCTCTTGGGCCTGCGGCGGCAGCCCCAAACACAACTCGGCAGGCCCCTCCGCTCCCTCGCGCCACAGCGGCGCTCGCCCACCACCCGGCGCCGCCCCCAGGCGTATCGTCACCGGCTCCCCCAAATAAGGAAACACCGCCCCCTCGCGCCACTCTATCGCTTGCGCCAGCCGCCGCTTGTGCAACACCTGCGCCTCGGCCAGCTTGCGCACAATCCAGTCCGCTTTTTCGTGCAATGCCGCCTCAATCTCGCGCACACTCACCCAGCGCGGTGCGCGCACCTCTATCCCATCGGGCCCCACCAGCATGCCTATGGTGCGGCGGCGCGAACGCACCAGCACATAATCCAGCGCTTGTGAAGACAACACAATGGGCCTGCGCTTCACCGCCCCCGGGGCATCGTTGGGCGGCTCAGGGCTCGCAGCCGGTCCTGGGGTCGGGGCGAACAAGTCCAACACCAACTGCACCAGGCCCATGCATCAACCCTCTGTATAAGCCTCTGGGTCGAGCCGCCGCATCTCGGCCTCAATCCACTCTTCCACTCGTCGCATCAAGGCCTCGGGGTCTTGGCCATGGCTCTCTATGGGCGCCCCAATCGACACATGCACCACCCCGGGCCGCTTGATCAAGGCCTTGCGCGGCCAGCAACGCGCCGACGTCACCGCAATCGGTATCACCGGCGCACCCGTCTCCACCGCCAAACGTGTGCCGCCTGTTTTATACACACCCCGCTCGCCCCTCTCTATGCGCGTGCCCTCCGGGAACATGATCACCCACACCCCCCGGGACAGCAACTCACGCCCCTGCGCCACCACCTTATTAAAAGCCTGTGCGCGTTGACTGCGGTCTATGTGAATCATGTCCAGCTTGCCCATCGCCCAGCCAAAAAAAGGCACCCGCAGCAACTCCTTTTTAAAGACATAAGCCAAGGGGTGGGGCATGATCACCGGCATCAAAAAAGTCTCGTAAGTAGACTGATGCTTCACCAGCAAAATGGCCGGGCTGTTCGTGCCGGTGGGCAAATTCGACATCCCCTGCACCTCATAGCGCACCCCCATGATCAGTCGTGCCCCCTCTATCGCCCAGCGCAACCAACCCACCGCCCACCAATACAGCCGCTCGCCACGCACCCCCGCAGCGGCCAGACCCAAAATCACAAACGAATAGGGCCACACCGTCAGCCCCATCCAGGCCATGTGCAACACCGAGCGCAGAGCGGCGATCAAGGGCGCCCCTGTCGCACATCCCCCTCGGGGCCCCCGTCAGGGGCCAAGTGCAAGATGTGGGCGACAAAGGCCGCCAAATCCTCATGCACCCGGGTCTGCGCCGGAAATGACGCCGGCAAGGCCTGCCCACGCAAAGCCGCCGACTTGCCCGTCAATACCAAATGCGGCTGCGCCCCCACCGCCACCGCCGCCTGCAAATCACGCAAGCTATCGCCCACCACCGGCACCCCTTGCAGCGACACCCCAAAGCGCTCGCCAATCTGCTCATACAAACCCGGTGCCGGCTTGCGACAGGCACAAGCCTCATCCGGGCTGTGCGGGCAAAAAAACACCGCATCCACCCTGCCACCCACCGCAGCCAGCATTTTGTTCATCTTGCTGTGCATCGCATTGAGTGCGGCCATGTCAAACAAACCCCGGCCCAATCCCGACTGATTGGTCGCCACCGCCACATGAAACCCGGCATGGTTCAGCTGCGCAATCGCCTCCAGCGCACCAGGCAAGGGCTCAAACTCATCGGCAGACTTCACATAGTCATCGCGGTCGGCATTGATCGTGCCGTCCCGGTCGAAAATGACGAGTTTGATCCCCATATGGCTCAAGCCACCGCCAACTGGGCCAAATCGGCCACCCGATTCATGGCCCCATGCAACTGCTTCAAAAGCCCCTGCCGGTTCAACCGCAACTCCAGCTGCTCGGCATTGACCATCACCCCATCAAAAAACGCATCCACCTCGGACCGCAAAGCCGACAGGGCCTGCAAAGAAGCGGTGTAGTCACCCTTCTCAAACAACTGATCCGCCTGCGGAAACACCGACTGCATGCGGGCATACAAGGCCTGCTCGGCAGATTCTTGCAACAACGCCGGGTTCACCAGCGCCTCCACCGCTTGCCGGGCATCCACCGCCTTCTTCAAAATATTGCCTATGCGCTTATTGGCTGCCGCCAACGCCGCCGCCTCGGGCAGCGCGGCAAAAGCCCGCACCGCCTCCAAACGCTGCGCCACATCGGCCAGACTGTCGGGCCGCAACCCCAGCACCGCCGCAATCTCCTGCGGGTTATAGCCACCCTCGCGCAATGCACCCGCCAAACGGTCAAACACAAACTCGCTCAAGGCCTCGGTCGGGTCACTGATCAAACCCCCAAAAACCGGCACAGCCGCCTGCCACAAACGGCTCAAGCCCAGCGGCAGTTGCGACTCGCGCAACATCCTGATCACGCCCAGCGCATGGCGGCGCAAGGCAAACGGGTCTTTGTCACCCGTGGGCAATTGGCCTATGCCAAACATCCCCACCAGGGTTTCCAGCTTGTCGGCCAGGGCCACCACCAAACCCACCGGGTTGCGCGGCAACTCATCCCCTGCAAAACGCGGCTTGTAGTGGTCCTCAATGGCCTGCGCCACCGCATCGCCCAAACCATCGTGGCGGGCATAGTAACCCCCCATAATGCCTTGCAACTCTGGAAACTCGCCCACCATATCCGTCAGCAAATCGGTCTTGGCCAAACGCGCGGCCACATCCACCTGCTCAGCAAACGCAGGCGTCGTCTGCGGCCACTGTGCGGCCAGCGCGCGGGCAATGGCACGCACACGCTCGGTGCGCTCGCCCTGCGTCCCCAGCTTGTTGTGGTACACCACCTTGGCCAAACCATCCACCCGATCCGCCAGCGATTTCTTGCGATCCTGGTCAAAAAAGAACTTGGCATCGGCCAGGCGCGGGCGCACCACCCGTTCATTGCCGCCCACCACCGCGCTTGCGTCTGCGGGGCGAATATTGCTCACCACCAAAAAGCGGTGCGTCAACTTGCCCTGCGCATCCAGCAGCGGGAAGTACTTCTGGTTGGCCTTCATCGTCAAAATCAGGCACTCTTGCGGCACCTCCAAAAACTCCGGCTCAAATTGGCAAGTCAACACATGGGGCCGCTCCACCAAAGCCGTCACCTCATCCAGCAAAGCCTCATCCGCAATCGGCCGCACACCCCCACCCACTGCCAAGGCGGCTGCGGCCAATTGGCGCTCAATCTCCGCGCGGCGCTCCTCAAACCCCACCATCACCGCCCCCTGCGTCAACAAGGTTTCGGCGTATTGGTCGGCATGGGCCACATCCAACACCTCACGGCTGGCCTCAAAACGATGGCCCCGGGTCTGGCGGCCCGAACGCAGGCCCAAGGCCGACACCGGCACCACCTGCTCGCCATACAAAGCCACCAGGCCATGCGCCGGACGCACAAAATTCACACTGCTCCAGCCCGGCAACTCACAATCGGCATGCAACTGGTACTGCATCACCTTCGGTATCGGCAACTTGGCCAGCGCCTCATCCAACGCCTTTTGCAAGCCACCCGCCAAATCCACACCCGGGGCCACACTGTCATAAAACAAAGCCTCGGCCTTGCCGTCGGGCGCGCGCTGCAAACCCGCCACAGCGCCCGCCGCCTGCGCCGCATTCACCCCGAGCGACTGCAATTTTTTAAGCAACGCCGGGGTCGGCTGGCCCTGTGCATCCAGCCCCACACTCACCGGCATCAGCTTTTGGCGCAGCGGGCGATCTGCCGCCTTGGCCCGCACCCCGCTGACGTGCGCAGCCAGGCGGCGCGGCGTGGCAAAAGGCGTCACCACCGACTGCGCCTCACACAGACCCTGCGCCACCAACTGCGCGCCCAACACCTGGGCAAAAGCATGCCCCAGCTTACGCAGGGCCTTGGGCGGCAGCTCCTCCACAAACAGCTCCACCAGCAAATTTTGCGTGCTCATGCTCAGGCCACCTTCTTTTGCATCTGGGCCACCCACTCGGGCGGGGCCATGGGGAAGCCCAGCCGCTCACGGCTCTCCAAATAACTCTGCGCCACACTGCGCGCCAGAATTCGTATGCGGCCTATATAAGCGGCACGCTCAGTCACACTGATCGCCCCCCGCGCATCCAACAAGTTAAAGGTGTGTGCGGCCTTCAGCACCTGCTCATAGGCCGGCAACGCCAATTGCGCCTGCATCAGGTGCTGGGCCTGTTTTTCATGGGCACCAAACGCCGTGAACAGAAAATCCACATCCGAGTGCTCAAAGTTATACGTCGACTGCTCGACCTCGTTTTGTTTATACACATCACCGTAGCTCAGCCCCTCGGTCCACTTCAGGTTGTAGACATTGTCCACGCCCTGCAAGTACATCGCCAGACGCTCCAGGCCGTAAGTGATCTCCCCCGTGATCGGCTTGCAATCGATGCCGCCCACCTGCTGGAAGTAAGTGAACTGCGTCACCTCCATGCCATTGAGCCACACCTCCCAACCCAGCCCCCAGGCCCCCAAAGTCGGGTTCTCCCAGTCGTCCTCCACAAATCGGATGTCATTCTTCTTCAGGTCAAAACCCAGCGCCTCCAGCGAACCCAGATACAGCTCCAGAATATTGCTGGGCGCAGGCTTGAGCACCACCTGATATTGGTAGTAATGCTGCAAGCGGTTCGGGTTCTCGCCATATCGGCCATCTTTGGGCCGACGCGAAGGCTGCACATACGCCGCCTTCCATGGTTCAGGGCCTATGGCACGCAAAAAAGTGGCGGTGTGCGAGGTGCCCGCACCGACCTCCATGTCATAGGGCTGCAACAGGGCGCAACCTTGGGCGTCCCAATACGACTGGAGCTTGAGAATGATTTGCTGGAAAGTCAACATGACCGACAACGGTGAACAAACCCCAATTGTAGGTCCGCGCGCCAGCCACTCAGGCGAAACCTGCCCGGCGCCTCAGTTCGGCCTGCTCAGGGGCCATCATCAGCTCTATCAGGGCCTGGGCCGCACCGGGGTTGTGCGCACTGGCGCTCACTGCCGCCGTATACACCGTTGACAAGCCATGCGGTGGCGGCAACAGCCCCACCAACTCCACCCCCCGGGTATAAAAAATCTCCGTCACCTGCGTGCTGCCTATGGCCCCTGCCAACCCTTCATCGGCCATGGCCCGCATGGCGGTATTGCCATTGGGGTAGGTGCGCATCCGCGCGGCCTGGGTCTGCTTCACCCCCAAATCGCTCAACACCTTGTCAAAATGAATCCCCGCCGTCGCCTTGATCGGGTCCGGGCAATAAATCGCGCTGGCCTGGCTCAAGGCCCGTTTCAAATCCTCGGGCGTGTCTATGCGGGGGTGCGGCTGGCCAGCGGGCACCGCCACTGCGGCGTGCACCGTCCCCACATCGCGCACACTATCGGCCCGCGCATGCCCCGACTGCACCAAACCCGCAATCAGCGCCTGCGACAAGATCAGCAAATCACAGGGCTCACCCGCCAGCAACTTCTCGCGCATCACCCCCACCGCGCCAAAATGCCCCCCTATGGACAAACCCGTGCGGGCCCTAAAAGGCTCTGCCAAGGCCTCCACCAGACCTTGGGCCGCACCGCCGCTCAGCACATTCATTGTCGCCATGCCTTCATCCACCATCGTCAAATAGCTTGCCAACCTCCGCCAGGGGCGGGCGTCACTGTATCTTGCCCATGCGCCGCACCACATCCGCCATTTTGCGGGCATCGTCCTGCACATATTTCTCAAACTCGGGGGTGTCCAGGTACAACACCGGGCTGCCCGCATTGCCAATCACCTCTTTCACACGCGCGTCCTGCGCCGCAGCGCGTGCAGCGCCGCGCAGCCGCTGCGCCACCGCATCGGGCACCCCGGCAGGCACAAACAGGCCCGACCACTGCGCGTAATCGGCGGCAAATCCCGCCTCCCGCAAACTGGGCACCTCGGGCAATGCCGCCAGCTTGGCCGTGCCCCAATGCGCCAGGGCACGCAACTTCCCCGCCTTGATGTGCTGCAACACCGTCGAAGGGCCGGAAGACACCGCATCAATCTGCCCACCCAGCAGCGCCACCACCGCCGGCCCCGCCCCCGTGAACGGAATGTGATTCAGCTGTATCCCGGCCGACTGCGCCAAAATCTCCATGGGCACATGCATCGTGCCGTAATTGCCCGAAGACCCATAAGCAATCACACCCGGGCGCTTTTTCGCATCGTCCACGAAATCCTGCACCGTTCTCCAGGGCGACTCGGCCCGCACCGCCAGCACCGTCGGGTCGGCGGTATAGCGGGCCACCGGCCGCAAATCGCCCAGGGCAAACATGGGCGAGCGCCCCAAAATCGCATCGGCCTCCGGTATCACCGTCAGCGAAGACAAAGCCATCAGCAAGGTATACCCATCGGGCTTGGCCTTGGCCACCGCCCCCATTCCTATGCCACCGCCTGCCCCCGGCTTGTTCTCAATCACCACCGGCTGGCCCAACTCGCGCGACAAAGCCTCGGCCACCGGCCGGGCCACAATATCGGCCACCCCACCCGGCGGAAAAGGCACCACCAGGCTGATCGTCCGGGCCGGGTAAGCCTGGGCCCAAAGCGGCCCCGTCGCCGCCCAGGCCGTGGCGGCACAAGCGGCTCGCAATACATCGCGACGCAACATCTTAGGTTCTCCTCTTGCGGCTCAAAACCACATCTTTATAGCTGATCAAAAGATCACTTTATCATTGCCCCAATACCTGATCAATGCGGGTGTTTTTGAGGCACCCGCCACAATCCCCATTTTCCTTTAACCCAAGGTCACACCCCACCATGCGCATCGCCACCTACCTCCACCAAGGCCAAACCCAGGTCGGCCTCGTCAACGCCGAACAAACCCATGTCACCGCACTGGAAGTCCCCGCGCATGAGCGCGCGTTGGGCGCCCTGCCCATCATCGAAAAACTCGTCGCCGGGCTCCCCCTGCCCCCCCAAGGCGCCACCTTGCCACTGTCTGGCGTGCAACTCCTCGCCCCCATCCCCAAACCACGGCGCAACATCTTTTGCGTCGGCAAAAACTACCACGCGCACGCCAAGGAATTCGCCAACAGCGGCTTTGACAGCAGCGCCAAAGTCGGCGGCGACATCCCCAGCGTCCCCATCTTCTTCTCCAAAGTCCCCGAATCCGTCATCGGCCCCACCGACACCGTGCACATCCCGGCGGGCGTATCAGACGCCATCGACTACGAAGTAGAGCTCGCCGTCATCATCGGCCAAGGCGGCAAAGGCATCACCCAAGCCAACGCCATGCAACATGTCTGGGGCTACACCATCGTCAACGACGTCACCGCCCGCGACTGGCAAAGCCGCCACATGCAATGGCTGCTGGGCAAATCATTTGATACCTTCTGCCCCATGGGCCCCTGGGTCGTCAGCGCCGACGAATGCGACGCCACCCGCACCCACGTCCGCACCTACGTCAACGGCGAACCGCGCCAAAACGCCAGCACCCAAGACCTCATCTTCAACATCCCCACCCTCATCGAAACCCTCAGTGCCGGCATCACCCTCTACCCTGGCGACATCATCGCCACCGGCACCCCCGTGGGCGTGGGCATCGGCTTCAAGCCGCCCAAATATCTGAGATCTGGCGACGTGGTGCGCATGGAAATCGACGGCATCGGCCACATCGAAAACCCGTTCAAATAAACCCATCCATGGCCTCGGCGCAAGCCTGTGCTTGCGCCAGCAACACCTGGGTCTGCTCACCCCAATACGCCGGCGTGCCAAACCACGGAAAGTGCTGCGCAAACGCCGGGTCATCCACCCGCCGTGCCAGCCAGGCACTGTATTGAATGATGCGCAAGGTCCGCAACGGCTCCACCCACGCCAACTCCGCCCGATCAAAAGGCCGCACCTGCTCATAGCCATCCAGCACACAGGCCCACTGCCACCCCTTATCGCGCGGGTCGGTAGACACCAACATCCACAGGTCTTGCACCGACGGTCCCATCCGGGCATCGTCCAAATCCACAAAATGCGGCCCCGGTTGCGGCAACTCCAGCGGTGTCCACAGCACATTGCCCCAATGGCAATCGCCATGCAGCCTGATCTGGCGCAGGTCCGAGTGCGCCGTAGCCTGCTCCACCGCACCCAAGGCACGCCTCGCCGCCGCGTCCCAAGCCGGCCACTCAGCCGGGCCCAGCAAACCACTTCTGGACACCGCCTCGTGCGAGGCCCAGCCCAAACTCTGCACCGTCAAATCCGGCCTGTGCATAAAGGCCGACTGCTCACCCACCGCATGCAGCCGCCCCAAAAAACGGCCCAGCCAAGTCAACACCTCCGGGTCATCGGCATCGGGCTGGCGCCCACCCCGGCGCGGCGTCACGCCAAACCAAAACGCCGTCTCCTCATCCACCACCCAGCGGTGCAAACTATCGCCATTCAAAATCAGCGGCGCCACCATCGGCACCTCCTGCGCCGCCAACTGCAAGGCAAACGCATGCTCCTCCCTGATCTGCGCCTCACTCCAGCGCCCGGGCCGGTAAAACTTCGCCACCACCGGCGGCTCATCATGCCTGTGCGCCATATACACCCGGTTCTCATACGAACTCAGGGCCACCAGGCGGCCATCCACATCCAGCCCCAGCGCCGACAGAGCATCGAGCACCGCATCGGGCGTCAGGCGGGCAAAAGGGTGCAGGGCGGCCTCAGACACCCCAGACCACATCGCATTCTTGCGCCTGACAGCGGCGCAACATCTCCATAAAAGGCACGGCCCGCTGGCGCAAACTCACCCACTCGGCCGGCTCATCCCGCTCATCCCCCTGCGCCGCCCTGGCCTGCGCCATCGCCTCTTCCTGTTGCGCGATCGCCTGCTGCAGCGCCTGCAAGGCCTCGGCCATATCGCCCCACTGCAAAATTCCCTTGGGTTCAGGCGCCTTGCCAATGATTTTCAAAATCATGCGGCCATGCGGCTCCAGCATGATCAAGTCACCCGTTGCCTTCGATTTGAATTTATAGAGCATGCATCCATTGTGCGCCATTCGCACCCAACAGTCACCCTGTCGCCCCTCAGCCCTGGCTCAAACAAGCCAGTGCCACCGCATTGAACGCCTCAGGCCGCTCATACTGCACCCAATGCCCCGCATCCGGCACCACATGAAAACCCACATGTTGGCAAGCCGACAGGGCCTGCGGGATCTGCTGCAAATTCTCACCATACAGGGCGTCAAACTCCCCCCAAATCGTGTGCACCGGGCAACGCCAGCGCGACTGCAAAGCCAGCAACGGGTCACCCCCGGCAATCCGCCTGCGCCGCAGGCGGTCGCGCTCAATATTGTGCGCCTGCATATCCAGCGTATCTTCAGTAATGCTCTCATCATGGCGCAGCATGAACACACGCAAGTTATGCCGCAACACCCCCCGCGCCTCCTGCTCACTCATGTCCGCACGCAAACCCCGCAGCGGCACACGCGGCCCAAACAAACCCAGGCCAGGTATTCCCACCAAGACCATTTTGGCCAGCAAATCAGGGTGCTGCGCCGCCATAAAGCCCGCCATCATCCCGCCAAACGAAAACCCCATCACCTCATGTGGCCCCGGCCCCAACATATCCACCAATGCCTCCGCCACCGGCCCGTGCAAGCCATCCACATCCCGCGCACCGGGTGGCAAATCAGAATCGCCGAACCCCGGAATATCCAGGGCATACACCGCCCTATCCGCCGAAAGCGCCTGCACATTGGCCACCCAATGGGTCCAACTTCCACTGCCCCCGTGGAACAAAATCAGAGGCCGGCCCGCCCCCTCATTCCACACATGCCAAACCATACGCCCATACGGCGTCGGCCATTCAATCCGGCGCGCCTGCGCCAAAACACTCAAATGATTCATGACAAGCCAAAAAACAAACCCTCCCCAGAGGGCCCGTCTATGGTAGCCAAATTTATGCCCCTGGCGCCTACCGTCTCAAGCCACAAATGCACTAACCCCCCTCAAGGCACCACACTCGCGCCGCGATCTTGCAACAATCTTCGCAAAATCCCTCGGTGACACCACCCCTCATCCTCGCAATAACATCCCAACGAAAACCCGCTCTGGTGCGACAACGCGGCCATCGCATCCAGCGTTTGCAAGCCCCCGTTGGCACTCAACTCTTTAATAAAAGCCCTCTCAAACACCGCCCAGCGCCTGGTGTTTTTTTCTTGCGCCACCTCCCGCGCTTGCTGCATCAGCGCCAAACTCGGTGACAACAACGGCAACCACACATCGTAGTAATCCAGCCGCGCAAAATCCTGCTTCGCCACCCCCCTGGGCGGTCGCCTGACCGACCCAAAACGAACACCCTCATCCGCACTGCGCGGCGTCCCCAACTGAACGATGCGACAAGCCATCATGCCCCCTTCATCAAAAACCGTACCCTCGCCTCACTCTTCAACCGGCAGCCGTCCGCCCCGGCCCCTTTGCGTTATGTGTCACAGACATAGTGCCGGCCATATGGCACAAATTCGGGATGTTCAACTCTTACACAAACGCCATGCACACCCCTAAACACTCACCCATCCACACCTCACGCTCGCGCCCCAATCGCCCCAACACCCCAGAGCCCCTCTACCACCTCTACCTGCGCCAGCCCGACCGGCGCCTATACCCCTGCGTCGTCCTCTTCGACGCCCTAGGCCCCATCGCCGCCCACCCTGCCCCTCAGGGCCGCCTCGTCAGCCAACTGACCGCCCAACAAATTCAAATCTTGCAAACCTTTCGCGGCGCCGAACAAATGCGCGTCAAACCAGTGCCCGCCCACGGCGCAGTCAAAGGCAAATGGGTCCAAAAAACCCGCACCCAATACAGCTACATGCTCAGTCGCCCCGACGTCCACAGGCCCTTCAACAACTGGGCCTTGCGCTACGAACACTCACAAGCCGCACTCGCCGCCTTGCAAAAAGCCAAACTCCCCCCCCTTGTTTGACCCGCACGCCCTCTCCGGGCTCAAACCACACCAGCGCCCTCACCACTCACCATAGCCGCACCCTCTACCATCCAGTCCACCTGTGTTATGTAATACCTTGGTTTTATACTGTATGCATGGATTGGTACCTCATCTACACCAAGCCACGGCAAGAAACCGTGGCCCTCTTGCACCTGCAGCGACAGGGCTATGTCTGCTACATGCCCACCCTCCCCGTTGAAAAAGTGCGCCGCCGCTCCCTCCAACAAGTCGTCGTTCCCTTGTTTCCCAGGTATCTGTTTGTGCAACTGGGCAGCGACCGGCTGGACAAATCATGGGCCCCCATACGCTCCACCCATGGCGTCATGCACATCGTGCGCTTTGGCGCACAAGCGGCCCGCATCCAAACAGAACTCATCGAATGGCTGCGTCAGCAAGAAATCGCCCTCAGCCAAACCCCGCAAACTGCCTTCACCCCTGGCCAGAAGTTGGTGGTCACCAACGGCCCGTTTACCGGCATAGAGGGCATCTTCCGCATGCACGATGGCGAACAACGCGTCATGCTCCTCATCCAATGGATGCACCGCCCCGTACAAATCACCGCCAGGCCAGATCAAGTCAAATCCACAGATGCCTGACCACATCCTCCTGCCCCGTCACTACGATGCCGCCTTCAGCGGGCTCGCTTGAACACATCCTCCAGCGTCGGCGCATCCAGCAACCTCAGTGCCCAACGGCTCATCTGCGCATCGCTTGCGTCATCCAGTTTTTGACGCACGTCTTTTGGAATCGAGCCGAAGCGTTTTTGCATCAGCGTGACCATGGTGTGACAAACCCCCTCACGCTTGCCCTCGCGCTTGCCCTCGCGCATGGCCTGCACCCGCGCCCGCTCCAACTTGCGGCGCTCCCACCGCTCAAACTTTTCTGCCAATGTCACAGCATCTCCTCTCGGGTTGACAAACTCGTCCAACAAAGGGGCAACGATACTGCTGTCACCTGCCA
>JACCDW011281836.1_pt1 | contig 43738 bp, 46 predicted proteins | sample 7449781 | NCBI WGS metagenome assembly JACCDW01 (sample SAMN15323449, study PRJNA562643) | freshwater metagenome | isolation source: river surface water | place: USA:Blue River Watershed | collected 2017-08-18
ACGCTTACCACTCATGGGTGATGCGCGATTTGCCTTTGGATGAACAGGATTACCCAATGACCTTGGCTGAAACCGCCAGCATTTTTGCGGAAACAGTTTTAAGTGATGTGATGCTGGAAAAAGCACAAACCCGAGAGCAAAAAATTGATTTCGCGTGGGCCGATGTCGAGAGTGCTGTGACTTTGCTTCTCAATATTCCGGCGCGTTTTGAATTTGAAACTCGCTTCTATCAAAAACGCAAAGAGCGAAAACTCAGTGCCCGCGAACTCTCCGAGCTGACAGATCAAGCTTGGAGCCATTGGTACGGAGAGACTTTGTCAGCCAATGACAAAATGTTCTGGGCCTCGAAACTGCATTTCTCAATGTCTCACACCAGCTTTTACAATTATCCCTACACTTTTGGATATTTGTTCGCACTCAGCGTGTACGCTCGGCGAAAATCACTGGGTTCCAAATTCTGGTCGCTGTATCTGGAAATTCTCCGGGACACCGGAAGAATGACAGCCGAAGATCTGATTCAAAAACATTTGAATGAAGACATCCGCCGACCAGAGTTCTGGCAGCAATCCATTGATGTGGTGAAAGAAAAAATCAAAAACTTTGAAAAGCTGGTTCAGTAGAACTTAGTACTTTTTCTCAGGGTTGCATTTGATTTTCAATGAAACCATTTTCGCTTCCAACGCCAGCTTTTGATGATCAATTTGATCGATCTCCTGGCGGTTGGAAATATAATTCGAGCGAGAAGCTTCCACTTGCTGCAATTGCGATTTCATCGACTCTAAAGTTTTTTGAGACTGAGAAAGTGAAGAGTAAATCTGCAAAGTCAGATTGAGATACTTTTCCTGCAACTGTCGGGAAGTTTCGTCCGACTTCAAGTCATTGAATTTTTGCATGGATTCGCGCAACTGATCGCGATTGCGAGCCATCAAGGCTGTTTCTTCTTCGCGTGCCTGAGTGATTTGAAATAAGACCTGAGTCATTTGATTGAAACTGGTGAGATAGCTTTCCTGAACTGAACCCAAATTCTGTCGCAAAGTGTGAAAGCGGGTTTCCAATTCCCGGTATTCATTTTCAATCTGCGGAAGAGTCTCTTTGCATTCGTCAACGGGAGGCTTGGGCGAAGCAACGGGCAAGATTTCGGACTCGAGAGCTTCAGCAGGGGCTTCAACACGTGTCTCCACCGGCATTTCCGTTGTTTCGGCTTTCGCCACTGTGCTGGCCAAAATATGAATTGCGATCAATAAAAGAATCGTTTTCATAACCCACCTTTATTCAAGGCAGGAAATTACCACTTCTTCTTTTGCCTCTTAGAGAGCAAATTTTTCACTCTGAAAAAGACTCAGAGTCGTACAAATTTTTGTCACTTGGTCTGCGATTTAAAGCCAGAAGGCTTCGATTTGTTCGGCTATTTGAATTCCATTGAGGGCCGCGCCTTTGCGGATGTTGTCAGAGACCACCCACATCATCCAAGTTCGAGGCTCGGAAATGTCCTGATGAATGCGACCGACATAGACCGGATCCTGACCCGAAACTTGCCGTTGGGTCGGATATTTTCGCGGATCAGCTTCTGTCACCAATCCCTCGCCCGCCTGCAAAGCTGCAATCACGTCTTCCCGAGTGGTCTCGTGTTTCAAAGTCACCCACACGGCTTCCGCATGCGAATTGAGGACTGGCACTCGCACGGTAAAGGCCGAAACGCGAAGATCTGGAGTCCGAAGGATTTTCTTCGTCTCACTCATCACTTTCATTTCTTCGCTGGTGTAACCCAGATCATTGAATGAACCGATTTCTGGAATGGCATTGAACAGAATCGGATGCGCAAAAGCTTTCGGAGTGGGATTTGGATTCTTATCAAAGTCGCGGACTTGATCCATCAACTCATCATGTCCTGGTTGCCCGGCCCCACTCACCGCTTGATAAGAAGCCACTCGAACTGCTTCCAAGCCAAATTTTTTCTGCAAGGGATTGAGTGCCACCACCAATTGCATGGTCGTGCAATTCGGATTGGCGATAATCTGAGGCTGATTTTGATTTTTGAGAAGATCGCCATTCACTTCGGGAACGACCAGAGAAATTCCGGACTCCATTCGCCAAGCATTGGAATTGTCGACGGCCCAAGCGCCAGCTTTCACGGCCTGCGGTGCCCAGTCCCGACTGATGTCGTCGCCAGATGAGAAGAACACCAGATCCAAGCCCTCGAAGCATCCAGGCTTCAAGACCTGACAAGCGTAACTGCGTCCTTGCAATGAGATCATTTTTCCCAGCGAGGACTCGCTGGCAAAGGGTCGCAATTCAGCGACAGGAAACTTTCTCTGCTCAAGAGTCTCCATAAAACTCTTGCCCACCATGCCGGTGGCGCCGACGACTCCGACTTTCAGAGCCTTAAGCTTTTTCATTTTCGTCGTCCTCTTCCACAAGATCAGGATCGTTGGAAACCTGAGCGGGATTGTAGACGTTGGCTCGAATGCGTTTGTTTTTGCCGAAATTCAAAATTCCAAAAACCGCACCCAAAACAGCATAGGTCATAAATAGAACAAAGAGATTCACTTCGGGTCTGTAAGCCACCACGGATATGATGATCACTCCGAAAATCAAATAGCGAAATGGCAAACGCTCTTTGAGATCCAGATCTTTGAAACTGCGGTAACGGAAAGTGCTGACCATCACAAAAGCCAGCAAATAAGTCATCGCCAGCAATCCGACATTTCCCTTGGGATCCATGCCCAGATCCGTAATTGCCAAAACTGAAGAAGCGACAATTCCGGCCGCCATTGGAATTGGCAACCCTTGGAAATAAGCTTTTTCAATGACCGTGGCTTGCACATTGAATCGGGCCAAGCGCAAAGCTCCGCAAGTGGCGTAAATAAAACAAGCAATCCAGCCCAAACGTCCGAAGGGCTCCAAAGCCCACATAAACAGCAAAACGGCAGGTGCCAAACCGAAGCTCACCAAATCGCAAAGCGAATCATACTCGGCACCGAATTTAGAAGTCGAGCGAGTCAATCTCGCCAAGCGCCCATCCATCAAATCGAAAATCGCCGCTGCGACAATCGCATAAGCAGCCATTTGGAAATTGCCTTTGATCGACTGAATAATGGCAAAAAAGCCGAAGAAAATATTTCCCGTCGTCACCAGATTGGGAAGCACATAAATGTGCATGGCCAGTTTCTTTTGAGGTTTGTCGGATTCCATCGATGCAGTCGGAGTGGTGTCTTTTGTATTCATGAGACTCACATATAAGGGTAAGGGGAAAAGGCTCCAAAAACACTGAACAAAGCCCACAGTGCCACAGCACTCACGACCGGCAAAGTGAGATTGTCATCCAATTTGAAAATTGGAACGAGCTCAGCCAAAGCTCCAATCAAACCTCCCAAAAGACTGACAATCACCAAGCGATCCATCAGCAACCATTGAGAAGTTAAAAAGTAAAAAGTCAGAAGGGCGCAAACGAAAAAAGCCGCCATCGATCCTTGCAGAGATTTCTCCCCAAAGATCTTGTCTTTCCCGTAGCGAATTCCAAAGTAGCTGGCGATCGGATCGGCAAAGGCCAAAAACATCATCGAGAGCAACACAATGGGCGGCGGAAAAATCAAAGCCACCAACAAGAGGCCCGTCAGCAAATAGCTCGTCCCTGCCAAGCGGTCGAATTCATTTTGACGCATGATGGGGCGAAAGGCCGTGACCAAAAACTCGTTCATTGAGGGGTATTTCAATCGCAAAAGATCCGTGGGAACAAAAAGCACCCAAGCCAGTGCCAAAAGGGTCAGGGCCGTATTTTCAGGGACATTGGCGTAAATGGCCGCAATGATGGAAACCCCACCCATGTGCCAAAATTTACGCGCCCAATGAATATCTGATCTGCGTTTCAAATCCACCGCTCTCAATATCTGTTCAACCATTAAAACTCCGCAAATTAGAGGACGAAAATTGTTCTTGCAAGTGTCGACAGGAGATATTGTAAGCACCTGAAACTCCAAAGCAATTCAATAATACAAGGCGGCGCGATCGAAATTTCGACAGTCTTTTGCGAGGACCATCGAGGCGATCCAATAATTCAAAAATAACCTAATGATTTCAATGGTTTGAGAATGGGGTCTTTGGCTTCAAGCTTGCACCAGCCAAGGCTTATGAGGATTTCTTCGCTTTGCCATCTGCTTGTTTTTCTTTTCCTGGGACTATCGGCTCCAGCCGGCGCTCATTGGACGCCTGGTTATATCAGCGATGTGCAATCCGAAAAAACTGAGCGCTTTTATGAAATCTATCTTCTGGCTCCCAACCGCCAATCGGGTCCAAGTCTTCGGGACATCATTTTCAATCCCTTGAGCCGCGAATTCAAAGAGAAGTACCGCGACAAATTCGGGGACCTAGACACTTCCAGTATCAGCTATCGAAATTCCACTTGGGGTGGCACGAGCCTCAACCCGAAAACCTTGGAAGAGGAAAATCTCAAACGCCGCGAGTTTGCCGAGTACATGACCAAACGACTGACCGAATACCATGTCGACAACTACATGAAAACTCAGCCGCAAATGAGACCTGTCATGCAAGTGAAAGAGAAAATTCAAAACGTCAAAGTCGAAGTCTCAAAAGAAGTGCGTATGAACATTCAGTACAATTTTGCCGGCAATACCGCCGATGTCGTTTTGGACAATCCTTGGTGTGAATCGCGCTTTACGGTGGAAATGAATCCACGCAGCTTCGGCCCCAGCAACCCTCAAGAGTTTCGCTTGTGGTTGGCGAAGAAATTGGATGGACAGGTTAAATTGAACTCCAATATCGCCGTCACAGACGGAATCGCCTATGCCGATGTGACTCGAGGTTTTTCCAAATATCATTTAGCGGCTACCATCGGGCTTTCCGCTGCGTTCAAAGACAGCGGGACCTCTGCTCGCGAAACCAAATACATTCTCGGCTTCACACACAGTTATTAATTTTTTTCGGAATCAGCTGAAGCCGGGAACCGGCGTTGAACTGTGAATTTGCGAACCACAGGTTGACCTTTTTCATTCACAGCTTGCAAAACCAACTGGTTTTCGCCCTCTTGAAGGTCAATAAAGTCCGTCGTGAAAGTGTCTTTCTTGAGAAAAATCACAGTGCCCGTAAAACCATTGCTTTCATTGACCACCGAAGCTTCTTTCAAATGTTCAAACTGACATGAGCTTCCACGCAATCGCAACAAAGTTCCATCGACTTCGAAAACACTGCCACTGGACTGGCAGTTGTAATCCAAAATCACGGATTTGGATTTGATCAGCTTTTGATTTTCTTTGGATTCGACCACACTGGCCACTTGCCGCTTGGCTGGCGGAGCCGACTCTGAAGACTCGGCATTATGGCTTTCCTTGAGTGTTCGAGGTTCACGCACGACAGTGTAGATGGCCGGTGCACCCACCAGAAAAAGCAAAACAGCCGTGATAAAAAGAAAGTGACGCTCTTGCATTCGCTTTCTTCAATCGGCATTTTTTTGACACGTCTAAAGGCGTATCGAATTGGGAATCTGCTTTTATTTCGATTTCTCGATGCTGATCGCAAATTTTTTGACGCCAGCTGTTTTCACCACATCAATGATCCGGACCACAGTCCCGTGCGGAACATCTTTGTCAGCTGAAATGATGGCTTGGATTTCAGGATTTTTACCGACTTCTTCCTGGGCTTTGGTCGCAATCGCCGCTTCATCTGAAGCCGCACCGTTGAGATTCAAAGCTCCACCAGCCGAGATGGAAATGCTGAGCTGAGTGGCGGTGGACTTTTCCCCACTGGCCGCTTTCGGAAGATTCACATTGATGGATGGCTTCATGATCATCGGCGCCGTGACCATGAAAATGATCAGGACCACCAGAATAATATCCACCAACGGAACCACATTGATGGAGGAAATCGACTCGTCCTGATCAGATCCGATATTCATTCCCATAAATTAGAGACCTTTTTTCTTAGCGTATACCAGACAGAGTTCCTTGACAGAGTCCAACCCGTGTAAAATGCCACGCACTTGTCGTTGGTAATAGTTGTAGGAAATGACGGCCGGAATGGCCACGAACAAGCCAGCCGCAGTGGCGACAAGAGCCAAAGAAATTCCAGCCATCACCGTTTGTTGGCCAGCGTCTGCACTGCTTGCGAGATCATTGAAGGCTTTCATGATCCCCAAAACTGTCCCTAGCAATCCGATATAAGGGGCATTGGAGCCGACAGTCGCCAAAAAGTTCAAAAACTTTTCAAGCTCAGGACGTTCGACCAAGGCGAAAGAATTGAAAGCTTCTTCGAGACCTTTGCTGCCGCTTTCTTTGATATGTTTCATTGCATAACCCAGAGCTCGTCCTTCAATGGTGTCCGGATTCTTGGGAATGTTTTCGACATCTTCAACACTGTGGCTCTGAAGAGCGGCGCGAACTTTTGCCCGGACTTCCACACTTTCACGAGTCATTCGGCGCAAGTAAAAAAATCTCTCCAAAATCATCCCCAGACTCACAATACTGAGAACGAGCAAGATCCAAAGAACGACTTGATCGGCAATTTGAGCGACCGCAAAAATTCTTTCTGTCAGCATAATATTTCCTTCTTTCACAAGGATGTCATTTCCTTCGCGATTATCTCCAGTTATATTGAAAACGGTCAAGGTCGAAGCGAAGAACTGACAATGATGACAAAAAAACATTTTCTCATTTTAATCACGTTGCTGTTTCCGGTGGGTTTGATTCTGTCGAGCTGCCATCTCGTGCAAAACTCGACTCCTTCCGTCTTGGTGATCGCTGTGGATCACTTGGGTGTGAATGAGCTCAATTGCAATTCCGAATCGATGGCGGGTCAGCATTCAGGAATTGCGCAACTCTGCCAAGACTCGATTCGCTTCACTCATGCATTCACCACTTCGCCTTTATCAGGACCAGCTCTCGCTTCTATTTTGACTGGCATGTATCCCTTCCAACACGGATTGCGCAGCAATGTGAAATCCTTTCTGCCAAGTCGAGTCACAACTTTGGCCGAAGTGGCTCAACAAAAGAACTATGCGACTTCTTTTTTCTCGGGCGGAGCTCCCCTTTTGCGCAAACTCAATTTGCATCAGGGCTTTGAAACTTTCGACGACACTTTCAATCCTTCCCCCACTCAATTGTTCCGGCCATTTTCGCGCAATATGCATATTTTCGAAGAGTGGCTCAGCGAAATAAAAACTCTCAACTTTTTCACAGTGTTTTATGTTCCCGATTTGGCCTATACAAAAACCGCCACTCAAAACGACATTGGCGAAAGTCGACCTTTGTCATTTGAAAGCCAAGTCGAAGAGTTTGATGAGACTCTCTCCAGTCTCATTAAAATTCTCAAAGAACAGGATCGCTGGAACAACACTTTGATCATTTTGACCGGATTGCAGGGGCCTGATTTGAACAGCCGCAACAGCGAATTGCCGAATCTGAATCTCTACAGTGAAAAAACTCAGATTGGATTGCTCATCAAGCCGGCTCAAAAGCCCCGGGACTTGGGAATCAATTGGAGTTTTGATCCCAATGTCACTTTGGCAGATGTGGGCGCCACTTTGGCAGAGATTTTTGAAGCTCCCCTCCGAGAATCAATTTTTCCAGTTCTAAGCCTTTCTGAAATTCTGCGTTCCCCCTCTGCAAAATTGGCTCTTGATCGCCCCGTTATCACCGAGTCCGCATGGGCCTCCGCAGATTCGGTTCGCTTTGCCGCTCGTTGGGGACAGTACCTTTACCTTCTCGACGCCAATCCCCGAGTTTACAACTCTTTAATTGATCGACAGGAGACTTCTGCTATTAAAGTTTCCGACAGTGGCCAGCAAGATGAATGGGAAGTGATTCAGAAAAAAATTCTCAGCATTCAAACACAGCCATGGACTGGCGTTGCCACTGAAGAGAGATTGAAATGGAGTGGCTTCGCGGAGCTTTTCTCCCAGAACCCGACAGCTGACAAGACAGCTTCATTTGAAAAACTGGCTCACAGACTTTATGACGATTCCGAAATCAGCGGCTTGTATTCGCAAGAATTGCTAGCCAATCAAAATTGGAAAGAATTGGAAAAATGGGCGCAGGGCCTCAAATGGAAAGATTTGGAAATTGTGGCGGCTCGAAATTTGAAAAAAGAAATCCGAGGAAAATTCACCGACCCATGCCTGGCTTTGATGGACTTGCAAGAAGCCCAGACCTCTGATCTTCGAAAATGCGAAGACCCTTTGGCTCTCAGTTTGTTCGATTGGCTGTCGACTGAGCGCTCAGAAAGTGCCGACTCTTCTGTGAAAGAAAACTCGCGGAAAAAATTCTTGCGGTCTTATTTGAATTTTCGATTGGACCGTCAAATCGTTGAAACTTTTTATGAGCTGCAGGGAGTTTGGGATCTCAATCCGCAAATCCGCAGCAAATCTCTGATTGTCGAATTGATGCTGGCCTTGCCTGAAGCGCAAAAGCTAAGGTCTCTGGCTCACAAGGCCTTTCAGCAGATCCAACAGGATTAAAGACTCACAACTCCGAGCCAAAACGGCGCTTCCTCATGATCTGACACCAAAGCTGAGCTGCACTGGACCAAATCCGGATTTTCCAAAGTGTAAAACCGCGAAGGCACTGTGGAGCGCGAAATCAAAATCAGCTTTTCATTTTTTTGCAGTCGATGACTGCCACAATTTGGATAACATACGCGGTCCAAACCCAAAGCCCGGCACACCAATGGAGTGTCTTGCTGAAGCTGGGAAGCCCAGTCCGGCTGGGCCACGAGCGGCTGCATCCCTTGCGGCGTTTGCAAAACCAAATGTGGATTTCCCATTTGCACCCAGCTGAGAACTTGCTTTTCAAAAGTCACAATCGCGATTTCGACGGCCGCTTTGTATTCCTTGGAATTTTCTTTCAAATGCAATTGCTCATTGGCGAAAAGAGCTGCCGCGCGAATCAGATTTCCGCTCTCGGAGAGTTCAGGGACATAAGCCCCGACCCTTGTGGCATCCGGATTTCCCGCCAATTGCAAATGCTCCTTGATCAGATCGACCACCCACTGCGCATGATCGGGATCTCCCCAAGATGTGGCGACGATCAAAGTCTTCTGCCCTGGCAATTCTTCAATCAACGGACGCGGACGAAAAGCATGTCCCGAATATGATCTTTGCTCGAGCACCATCATTCCGCTCCGTACTTCTTCAACTTGATCTTGGCTTTCTTGTAGTAATCTTCTTCTGGAATACTGGTGTTGATGATTTTTTTCCAACGGGCTTTGGCCGTTTCGACCTCGCCCACACTTTCTTCCAAGACGCCCTCTTGATACAGAGTCTGCATTTGCTTTCTCAACTCTCCCAACATCGAGTTGATTCGCCCTTTGATGGTCTCATTCTCAGGATTGACTTGCAGGGCCTTTTGCAATGTCTGAATGGCCAATTTCAACTCGCCTTTTCTCTGGGCTTCATCGGCCACTTTTTCGAGCTCTGCTTGCTTGCTGATCAAATTTCTTTGAATGGAAGCAATCTGCCGCTGCGCTGCTGGCTTCAATTTCTGCGGATCAGGGTGAGACGATTTCACAACCGCCTCAAAGGCCGGAATCGCCTCGAGAGGTTTGCCATCTTTCAAGAAACGATTGGCCTTTTCATATTGGCTTTGCAGTTTGCGCACACGAGACAAATAATCGGCTTGTTTTTCCCGGTTCATTGCCTGTTCAGCAATGACTTGTTCCGCCTGCTCTCTCAATTGCAAAATCGAAGCATGATCCGGATTCAAAGGAACCACAGGACCCAAGCAGTCTTCCAATTGCTTGATTTGCACTCGTGGAGTGATCAATTTTCGACACTCGGCCACTGTCTTTTGAATTTTATCTTCCATCTCGGCCATTTCTCTTTCGCGGACTTCAGCTTTTTGCTGTTCCACTTGGGTCTGAATCGCGATGTCTGACAATTTTTCAAGGTTTCGAGACTCTTCGTAATTCGGCACGAGCTGGTGAACTTTGGCGACTTCTTGCCGGGCCATTTCATATCGTCCTTCTTTGAACAGACGGTCCGCCAATCGGTAAGTGTCCTTCACGTATTGCTGCTGCTGAGGTGACAGTTTCTCAAAGGGATTGGCCATGCTTTTTTCAGCCGTGCCTTCCGCCGTTTGCTTGTTGGAACCCGAGTTGCCAAGGAAATAGAAGACACCGCTTCCCACCAAGACCAAATAAATCGCCATGCGCACCCAATTGACTTTTTTCGCCGGAGCGACCGCAGCAGGTGGTGGCGGCATCGGAGGAACTCCACTCGCGAAACCGGCGTCGGGCGCCGAATCCAAATAGTGAGCTGGCGATGGGTGAATTTCATTCGAATAAAAAACTGGCAATTGCAGTTCTTGGGGAATCTCCTGAAGTTTGGCGTCGAAATTGGAATCTCTCAACTCAAAATAAAGAGTCCAATCCACCACGGTGATGGCATCGCCTGATTTCAACTGAGTCCAAGTGTCCGTGCCGACATTTTCTCCATTGAGCAAAGTGCCATTGGAACTTCCCAAGTCTTTCAACAAATAAGCGCCTTCTTCAAAACGAATCTCGAAATGCCGACGACTGAATTTGGGATTGTCGATAAATAAATTACAAGAGACATCCCGGCCTGCCACCCAGGCATGTCCATCCAATTGGAAAATTTGAACCAAATCGCCATTGGAATCGCAAACTCGCAAAAAAGGCAACACAACAACGGCGCCCACAAAAGTGCGCTCGCTCAGGTCAACGGATCCCGCCTGCGCCACCGGAGTTCTTTCATCATCAAATTTAACTGCCGCTGCCGATTCAAAGCGAAATTCATAAGGTGGAACTTCAAATCGAGTTCCTTCCTGCAACTGAATCGAATTGATTTTGTTGCCATCTTGGTAAAGCTCTCCGTAACGGGAAAGCACTTCGACCACCCATTGGCCTTCTTGACTTGAAATCTTGAGATGCTGGCGGGAAATTCCGCGCTCGGCTTCCAGAACCAAATCGCAATTTTCGCCTCGACCAACAATAAACTCCCGGCCGGGTTCCAATTTGAGCTCATACTGCTTTTTTCCGTTGAGGAAGACCAAAAGAGAAGCCATCAGTATTTCCCCTGAATGCGCAAATTGCATTCATCATAGTTCGCTTTGGCTTCTTTGTATTTCAACTTGTTGGGATCCTTAACCATGGCCAGAACGCTACCAAAAGAACCCTGGCACATTCGCCAGTTCTGCTTTTCTTTGTATTTGCGGCCTTGAGCCATTTCGAAATCAATTCTCTGCTCGAATTTTTTGCTCGACTCGAGCAAATACTTTTTCGCCAATTCATGATTGGGATAAGCATTCAGAGCCGCGCCGAAGGATTCCATGGCTCGAGCATACTGCCCTTGCCGATAATCGCGGAATCCTTTCACATAGTTTTCTTGCGCGACTTGATATTGAACAGTTCCCTGCCCTGCGCTCGTCAATTCTTTCGTCAACTCTTGAACCACTTGTGCTGATTCTTCGACCGCTCTGGCAACAGTGGCATCTGTTCGCAACTGAGTCTCGGCCTTCTTTTCGGCTGAACCGGAGAAGAGCCAATAGCCGGCCGCTCCCACAACCGCGAGAATTAGATAAAATCTCAATCTGGAATTCTGTCCGCCGGAAACGGATCTTGAAAAATCTTGGCCTCGAGGAGCGCGAGGAGGTGGCGGAGGCGGCGGCAATGGATCTGCTGCCGGCTGCATCACCGGTCGGGAGCTTTTTTGCACGACCGTCTTTTCGCCACCCAAAACCAAGGGAGATGGCGCTGGCGAAAGAGCTGGCGAGGGTGATGGAGCAGCGCTGGCCTCGACTTTCAATTGCAGAACCGTGTCGCCAATTTGCATGCTTGCCGAGCTTTTGGAAATTGTTTTTTCAATCACTCGCTCGCCATTGATCTGAATGGCATTTCTTTGACTGATATTGCGAACAATCACTTGCCCCAAATGCGTGCGGACTTCGACATGGGCTCTGGAAATTTTGGGATCATCCGACAAAATCAAATCATTTTCAGGTCCACGCCCAATGGTCACAATCGGCTTGTCAAAAGAGAATGTCTTCCCCGCTCCAGGGCCACTGGAAATGACGAATTGCAAAGTCAGAGTTTTGGCAATCACAGGAGCAGCCGTCATGCAGCTCCTCCTTCAGCTTGTTCGGCTGGAGAAATCCCCACCAGGTAATAGCGAGCTTCTCCGGCCACTGTGATCGCCTGACACTGCAAATGGAAAAAATGACCACTGAATTCCAGACGATCCGATTGCAATTGCTGAGTGTTGTTTTGCGCTTGCTGAACCAAATCTTCGATATTTTTCTGCAAAGCTTGATCGGGCAAATAAGCCAAAGCCTGCCCCTGAACGACATGAGCCGAAGCGCCGGTCAAAGACTCGAAAGCCGAATTGATCGAAATGATTTGCATGTCTTTTGAGATGAGAATCGCCGGGTAACCAAAGAGCTGAATCATATTGGCCCACTCGCTATCGCGAGTTGCTGCCGAAGTCGCCGAAGGACCGGCGCCCGATCCCTGTTGGACTCGTGTCAGCAAGCTATTGATTCCCACTAACATTTCCTGAAGCAAAGGAAAGCGAATCGAGACATTGGCATGATCGCGCCCCTCGCGCATGGCCGCATCCAACTCTTCATGCAATTTGCGGAATGGATATTCGATGAGCTTGTACATGAGATAGAACATGCCAGCTCCAACCACCAAAGCCATGACCAGCATTTGCACAAATAAGCTCAGAGCCCGGCCATCATCGAACTTCATCGATCCCGTGTCATAAACAACAACCGCGTGCGCTTTGGCGACATTTTGCTGCAGCTCCGGATCAAAAGTGAGTATCGGGCAACTGGCGGCAATTTTTCCCCCGCCGATTTCCGCACTGAACTCTCGAGTTTGACCTTTGATTTGAGAAACAAATCCGACCAGATCTTTGGCGGTCATTCCGATCATTTCCGGAGGAGCCATGATCGATCCATCTTTTGCTAAAATGTAAACGTGGCTGATGCCATCATCTCGAAGAACGAGATCGGCACTGTATCCCGACATTTCTCCGCTGCGAACCGCCCGTTCATTTGAATTGGCCAAAGAGCGAGCCACTGTTTGAGCTCGGCGACGGCTTTCTGTCAGAATGCTCTCCGAAGTGATCTGATTCATTGGAAACACAGAAAGCAAAGTCACAAGAAAGACAAAGACCATAGAGAAGCCAATGATCACCGAGCGGAATTCGAAAACTTCCACCAAATGATAAAGACCCGGCATGAAGACATTGTTGATATAGGCTCGTCCTCTTTCGAGAACATCTCCAACAGCCTGTGCCGCCGGCATGGCTGCCGGAGCCGGTTCGGGTTGAGAAGGCATTTGAGGGAGAGGCTGAAGATGAGGCGGAGGCGTCGGATGTGCGGGTGAGTGACCTTGATAAGCCACCAAAGCTCCCGCTGCTTTTGTTGAGGCTGGAGATTGCAGCACTGGAGCTGTCGCCGGAACCACATCAAATATCACTCGGTCCAATCCCAATTTATCGCCCACTCCCAAAGTGGCCGTTTGAACTCGGACTCCATTGACGAAGGTTCCATTGCTGGAACGAAGGTCGGTGATCACGATTTTGCTGCCAATCACATTGATTTCTAAATGCTCTTTGGAAACTCCTGGGAAATTCAATTGCAAATCACAATTGGGACCACGGCCGATGCGGCTTTTGCCCGGCTTCAGATTGAAGATTTGTCCGGCCCCTGGGCCTGTCAGCAATCTAATGGCCCACATGCAGTTGATCTCCCAATTTCAAGCCCCATTTTTCAATTTGGCCTGATTTGACTTCGATAACGGACTGAGCTCCCAAAACGGGAAACACAATTCTCCCTGGTCTGACATTTTTCTTCAGAGCCGCCACTTGCAGGTGCGAGTCGACAAAAACACAATCAATCGCGTAATTCATGAAAAAAGTATGAATGCTATTGCAGCGATGAATCCACAATCCCTGATCTGGGGAAAGTTCACTCGTGCCCAGAAGTCCACGCATGCGACTCAGCATTCGATCAGCAATTCGCAGGTCTGGAAGCAAAATCTGATGGGCGGAATTTTTCAACTGCGCCATTATTTGCCCCCACTGAAAAACTGAAGAATGATCGGTCCCAGCAATACCAAAAAGACAGCCGGCATAATGAAAAGCATCATCGGGAAGAGCAAAAGCTGCGAAGCTCGAGCTCCCGCTTTTTCCGCACGAACAAATCGGTCCAGACGAATCTGCACCGATTGATCTTTCATGACCTGAGAAATGCTGGCTCCAGTTGAATCCGCATCGATCAGAACCGCCACAAAACTGGTGATTTCGGGAATATCCAGTCTCGCCGCCATTCCTTTGAGCGCATCCGCGCGCGAAGAACCGAGCTTGATATCGCGCAGGACATTTCCCAACTCTTCGGCCAAGACACTGTCTTCCGCTTTGTCGACAATGCGCTGGATGGCCCCGATGAAATCAAGTCCTGCTTCGGTCGACAGAGCCAACAGATCAGCAAAAAATGGCAGATCGGCACGAACCGAGATCTCCCGGTTGGCCTTTTCACGACGAGCGTAGAAAATCGGAAAATAAAATCCCAAAGGAATCATCAGCACAAACACAAAAGGCGAAAAGCCAAACTCGAGCGCAAAGTTCAAAACAGCAAACAGCCCGGGAAACATCAGTCCCCACAAAATCTGAATGCCGATGAATTCGTCGACGGTCAGCTCTCGCGACAGGCCGGAGGTCAAAATCAATTTTCCCAAACGCTTTCTCTGCGTTTCGTTTTTGTATTTCAATGCATATTTGAGAGTGAATTGGTGCACCAGCGGTCGCGACAAATTAATCAGGCCGGACTTGGATTTGACGGGTTCATTGCCACTGGCCCAATTGAGAAAATCTTTTTCGGCTTGGCCCGTGGACATCAGTGCATTGACGAAGGAATACACGGCATAAGCCGCGCACAACATTCCCCCGACCAAAAGTAATTCTGCACTTCCCATTTTCCATCCTTCGTGGTGAATTCAAAGCATGAGTCGCGCTCGCACTTTGATCCTTGCTTCCGAATCTCCCCGCCGCAAAGATTTGTTGGCGAGAGCCGGTTTTTCCTTCCACGTTTTCTCAGTTAAAGTATCGGAAAACCTTGAGAAAAACCTGACAGTGGATGAGCAAATTCTAGCGATCGCCAGACGAAAGGCCGAGGCCTCCCTGCAGGTCTATAAGTCCTTGAAAAGCGAGCCTTTTTTGATGTTGGCAGCCGACACCATGGTGGTTCTCGATGGCGAACCCCTCGGGAAACCTGAAAACGAAGATCAAGCTTTTGAATTTTTAAGACGTTTGTCGGGCCGAGCTCATGAAGTGAAGACAGCTGTTGTCCTCGTCGAAGGTCCTGTTCTTCCAGGAGAAGATCTCAAAATGAGACACTCGGTCGAAACAACTCAAGTTCACTTTCGCCCCATGAGTGAGCGCGAGATCCGCGAGTACATTATGACCGGAGAGCCAATGGACAAGGCCGGTGCCTATGGCATTCAAGGTCTCGGCGGAAGTTTTGTGGAAAAGTTTGTGGGTGCTTATGACAATGTGGTTGGTCTTCCCATGGAAACAGTTCGCCGACTTTTGCGCGAAGGCCAATGGGAATTGAGAACCCTCGAATGACTTCCAGTTTTGCCGACATTCAAAAGCGTCTTCACGAATGCAATCCAAAGACACAAATTCTTGCCGTGTCCAAACTTCAAAGTGTTGAGAAGATCCGCCAATTGCATTCCCAAGGACAGCGATTGTTTGGCGAAAATTACGTGCAAGAAGCACTCGACAAACTGGATCAGTTGAAAGATCTCTCGGATATTCAGTGGCATTTCATTGGCCGTCTCCAAAAGAACAAAGTCAAATTTGTCGTCGGCCATTTTCATTTGATTCATTCGGTGGATTCATTCGAGTTGGCACAAGTCATCAGTCGCAAAGCCCAAGAAACGGGAGGGCGCCAGAAAATTCTTTTGCAGTTGAATCTGGCCGACGAAGCCAGCAAAGGCGGATTTTCCGAAGGAATTTTGGAGTCTTCAATTTCAGATCTGGCTTCACTTTCCGGCATTGAAATTTGTGGACTGATGACCATGCCTCCTTTGTTCGAAAACCCTGAGGAAGCAAGACCTTTCTTCAAAAAACTTTTTAATATCCGAAATCAATATTCCTCACGATTGCCACAACTCACTCATCTGTCGATGGGCACGAGCTCAGATTATTTAGTGGCAGCCGAGGAAGGCGCGACTCTGGTTCGACTGGGAACAATTTTGTTCGGCGAACGACCCGTAAAATAAAAAAATACTTTCTTGCAAACAAGCTTCAAAGCTTGGAAACTAAAAGAGTGCTGACGTCGTTGATCAATCGAATTCAGACGCCTTCTTCCTCTCCTGCAGAACAGGCAGCGAAATTATCCTCGGAGCCTCACTTGGAAATTCATTACAAAATCGGATTTATTGGCGTGGGCAATATGGCACAAGCCATTATCAAGGGTCTTTTGGAAAGCAAAACAGTGGCTGCTCGTTCGCTATTTGCCAGCAATCGTTCCGCCGGGAAATTGCAGAAAGCCACTGATTTTTTTGGAATTCAAAGTTGCACGGACAACGAAGCCTTGATCGATCAGTGCGATGTTGTTTTCCTGTGCATGAAACCTCAGGATCTCGCAGCAGCTATTGATCCCATTGCCAGCACGTTTCGAGATGGCCAAATTGTGATCAGTTTGGCTGCCGGAGTGACTTTGCACACTCTGCAGAAAAAACTTCCGCAATGCCGAATCGTTCGAGTCATGCCCAACACTCCAGCTTTGATTCAAAAAGGCATGTTCGGCTACGTGATGGAAGATGATGATGAAGGCTTAGAAACTTTGGTGGAGGATATGTTCACTCCGCTCGGCTCCGTTTTTCAAATGGAAGACGAAGATCAGTTCGAAGCTTTCACAGTTTCTTGTGCCAGCGGCACCGGCTTTGTGTATGAGCTGATGATGTACTGGCAGGACTGGATTGAAGAGCGCGGCTTCGAACCCGAAGTCGCTCGGCAAATGGTGGTTCAAACTTTCTTGGGAGCTTCGCTGCTGGCCGATCAGAGCGGCGGCACGCCTTTGGAAGAGCTGCAAAGCAAAGTGACTTCGAAGAAAGGCATCACGGCTGCTGGACTTCAGTCCATGCGCGAGCTGGAAATTGAAAGAACTCTTCGCTATTCATTTGAAAAAGCGGCTCTGCGCAACCGAGAACTTGCTAAGGAAGAGTAATCCCTCGTATCCTGAATGGGACGTCAATTTGCTACCAAGGAGGGAAGCAATGAAGATCACTCCCATCGATATCGCTCACAAAAATTTCAACAAGAAAATGCTCGGTCTGGATGAAGCCGAAGTGATGGATTTTCTTCAGCGTGTGGCTTCTCAAATGGAAGAAGTCATTCATGAGCGCAACACTTTGAAAGAGTTGGTTCGTGAGCGCGAATTGCAATTGAATGATCAAAAAGAGCGCGACCATGTTCTCAAGTCGACAATCACGACAGCCGGACAAATGGCAGAACGCCTGCGCGCCGATGCCGAGCGCGAAGCCAAATTGATTTTGGCCGATGCTCACCAAAAAGCGGAAATGATCACTCGCGATTCCAGAGATTCTCTGAAGAAAGCTTACCAAGAAATTTCAGATCTCAAGCGCATGCGCATGCAGTTCGAAGCCAACTTGAAAGCCATGGCGCAAGCGCATTTGGCCTTGATCGAGCAGGGAGAAAAATTCATGCCTTCGATTGGCATTCCAAATGCCAACCTGGACAACAATTCTTCCAACTCTGCGCCCAACAATCGCAGCTCTGCCATTTCGCCTCTGTCCATCGACTGATGGCGGCCCATTCGGCCGATTCATGATCAAGAAAACTTCAGAGGGAGTGATCATCTCCCTCTACATTCAGCCAAATGCTTCCAAAACTGAAATCATTGGCGAACACAATGGCTCCCTCAAATTGAAAATCAAAGCTCCGCCTGTCGATGGCAAAGCTAACGAAGAGGTCCTGCGTTTTCTCAGCAAGGCCCTGCAAGTTTCAAAAAGTCAGTTGGAGCTTCTCAAAGGTGACAAATCTCGAGAGAAAAAGGTCCTCGTCCGCAATGCGGATCCGGACTTCGTGCAAAAAGCTTTGGGAATTTAATTTACTTTTGAAGCTTCGATTTCAGCTTGGAGCATTTGCCAGCCGCCCACCACAAAGTAAACATTCAAATAACCTTCAGTGGTCAGAGCTTGTGCCACTTGTTGCGATTGTTTTCCGTCTTCGCACATCACCACAACCGGATCTTCTTTGCGGGCTTTGCGCTCTTCGATTGCCGACTTGGCATTTTGCAAATTCATCACCTGCATGACCAAAGAGTAATTGCGCAAATGCAGCTTTTCCATGACTCCATAAGCGGACTCGATCTGCACATCCGTGCGCACGAGCAAAAAGGGCACACGATTCTTAATCAAATTGTCGAATTGAAAAAAACCAATTGGCAGTGCTTCGTTCATCAAGCCTCCCGAGCTTTTTGTCCCGAGTTGGGAAGTTCAGAGAAATGCATCACAACTGTGATCAATGCGAAAAAGGCCAAGACTCCTCCTGCCAGAAAGGGCGAGCCCATGCTGACTTGACCATAGAGCCATCCTCCCACAGCCGGGCCAATGATTCGGCCAAGCGAGGAGCTGCTCTGAGCTGTGCCCAAAACTTCACCTTGCTCGTGAGAATCGGCGAGCAAGCTGATGCTTCCCAATGTTGATGGATTGGTGAAGCTAAAGCCAAAGGCCAAAAGGGTTTGCGCAATCGCCAGCAACCAAATCGAATGCGAAATTGAAATTGTCGACAGGCCCATAACCATCAAGATCAAACCCGACACCAGCATTTTCTTTTCGCCGATCACTGGAATCAATCGGCGCACCAGAAAGCCCTGCGAGATCACCATGATCAATCCGATATACGCAAATCCAAAAGTGACTTCGCGCACAGTCCATTGAAAACGATCACTGACAAACAAAACCAATGTTGCTTCCATGGTCGACATGGCTAAAGAGGCCAGAAAGAAAACCCCGATCAAGCGACCCACCAGACCCTTGCGAAGAAAATGCAGAAATTGAGCGATTCGGTGCCGCTTTTCCTGATGCGGAGCTTTTTCGGTGAGCGACTCTTTCAAAAATTTCAGACCAAATAAAAAATTGATCAGACAAAGTGCGGAAACCCAGTAGGCGGCAAAGCTCGTGTCGAAATGCGGTTCTGAAGAAAGACTGGCTCCCCAAATGGCCAATCCCCCGCCCATCGCCGGACCAATTAAAAATCCCAGACCAAATGCGGCGCCAATGAGGGCCATGCCTTTGGAGCGCTCAGCCGGCGGCGTGATATCAGAAATATAAGCCGAGGCCGTGGAAATGCTCGCACCAAAAAAACCAGCGAACATTCGCGCCACAAAAAGCATTTCCAAATTCCGAGCCAGACCAAAGGCAATGTACGAGAGAAACTCGCCCAGCAAACAGAAAAGCAAAATCGGCCGACGGCCTTTGCGGTCACTGAGTCGGCCCCAAAATGGAGCAAACACAAACTGCATGAAAGAATATACAGAAAGAAGGAGACCAACCTGCAGCGGAGTGGCGCCAAAATTTCGAGCCAAGACGGGCACAATCGGAATCACCACTCCAAACCCAACCAGGTATAGAAAGACGGTGAAAAAGATGATGGCCAGTTGAGATTTTTGCCTGTTCATTGCCTCTCCTTGCGCTTCCAGGCATAATCAAAAGCAATGAAAATGTCAGGTCTTTTGTATCTTCTCTTTGTCTCGATCATTTCTCTCAGTCCTCGCTGGGCGCAGGCGCAGCTTCCTCTCTATGATGAGGCGAGCCGAAATCAGCAGAAGAGCCAATGGCAAGTCGACTTGCAGACCACTTATTATCAAGCCACAGCCAATTACACGAACTCCGGAGGTCAATTTGAAAGCCTCCCCGCTGGCAATGAATACAAGCTGATTGATTTTGACTTTGGTGCTCGCTGGATCGCCTCACCCAAATGGGCTTTTTACACCAGCAGCCGAGTGAGCAATGCCGAAAGTTCCGATGGCTTTTTCAGTCGACGCAATAGCACTTTCACTCAGGTCGTTTTGGGTGGCGACTACAAATTGTATTCCAGCAAAAAGTACGAAATTTCGCCGGACTTTTCAGTGACGCTGCCGCTGGAGCGAGTGGACGTCACTCAAGACGAAGTTCTCAATCGCGAGGGCGCCATCGAAGTGACCGGCAAAGTGGTCGGGCGCGCGCAATTGGGAAAGTGGGATCCATTTGCATTTTTGGGAATTAACTACCGCGATGAAGGGCGATCGACATTGCTGCCTTATGGAGCCGGAGTCGACTATCACTGGCAACCCAGCATGACGATTGGCGCGGAAATTCGCGGCTATCAAACAATTGTCGATGATGAATTTTCAGATGATCGCATTCGCCGTGAAGCGGCCGCCGCTCGCAATGGCGCAGCTCTTCGTTATTTCTCTGTGAATCCCTCTTTGCTCGAAAGCAATTTTTGGTTGCGAGGAAATCTGTTTCAAAACTGGGGCTTCAAAGTCGGCGCCGGAACTTCGATCACCGGTGCCTCCACTTCGGCTGGCTGGAATCTCATCGGTGGCGTCAATTACTCTTTTGAGTCCCTTGGCCGCTCCACTCAACGACCATTCCGCGCTGTCGAAGACACTCCGAACTTCCAAGAGGAAACCGACGATGGAGTGGATCAAAATCTGTTTCAAATTGCACCCCCTCCAACTCCGCCTCCCCCACCGGCTCCCGTCCAACAGCCAGATCCGGAAGCGGCCAAAAAGAGAATCCAGAAAGAATTGGACCAGACCGAGTTTCAAATCGAACTGAAAAGCACCAAGCCCAAAAAGAAGCGAAAATAGCCAACTCTCGCCCTATGTCGAAAAGTTGTCTGGCACCTTTATGCGACGTGATAACTTGAGGGGGATGGGCTTTTAAGCTAGTGTGGCCCCATGGCAGAAAACTCAAACTTATCCGATCGTTACAATCCATCCGAAGTCGAAGACCGCATCTACAAATGGTGGGAGTCCTCCGGATTTTTCAAAGCTCAAGATCAATCCACGAAGCCACCTTACAGCATCATCTTGCCGCCACCGAATGTGACAGGCTTCCTGCACATCGGCCACGCCCTTGATCACACTTTGCAAGATGTTCTGGTTCGTTGGAAGCGCATGAATGGCTTCAATGTCATGTGGCTCCCCGGCACCGATCACGCCGGCATCGCGACTCAAACAGTTGTCGAAAAAGAATTGAAAAAGGAAGGTCTCACTCGCCATCAACTGGGACGAGAAAAATTCGTCGAAAAAGTGTGGGAGTGGAAACACCAGTACGGCAATCGCATTTACTCGCAAATGCGCAAGCTCGGCGAGTCCTGTGATTGGGACCGCGCTGTTTTCACTTTGGATGAAGATGTGTCCAAAGCCGTTCGCAAAGTTTTCGTTTCTCTCTACAAGAAAAATGGAATTTACCGTGGAACTCGTTTGGTGAATTGGTCCGGCCCTCTGGAGTCGGCAATTTCCGATCTCGAAGTTGAACACAAGCAAGTCAAAGGCTCCATTTGGCATATCAAATATCCGCTGGAAGATGGCAGTGACACTTTGATTGTAGCCACCACTCGTCCGGAAACTCTTCTCGGTGACACGGCGGTGGCCGTGAATCCCGAAGACGAGCGCTACAAAAAATACATTGGCAAAAATGTTGTTCTGCCTTTGCTCGGAAGAAAAATTCCGGTCATCGCTGACACTTATGTCGACAAAGAATTCGGCTCCGGAGTTGTGAAGATCACTCCGGCTCATGACTTTAACGACTATAAAGTCGGCAAAACTCACAATCTGCCGATGATCAATATCCTGACCAAAAAAGCTGAGATGAACGAGAATGCCGGTCCTTATCAGGGACTGAAAGTTCAAGAAGCTCGCAAGCGCGTGCTGGAAGATCTCAAAACGCAAAGCCTGCTCGAAAAAGAAGAGCCGCACGTTCTCAATGTCGGTCACTGCTCTCGCACGGGTGCCGTAGTTGAGCCCTATTTGTCAGACCAGTGGTTCATGAAAATGGAACAGCTCGCGGTCCCCGCTCGTCGAGTGGCTGAAAGCGGAACGATCCAATTTGAGCCCGAAAGTTGGACCAAAGTTTATTTGCACTGGATGAATATCATCGAAGACTGGTGTATTTCCCGTCAGCTGTGGTGGGGACACCAGATTCCGGCATGGTACTGCGACAAGGGTCACATCACCGTGAGTGAAACCGATCCCACCGAGTGCGAACACTGCCAGAGCAAAAATCTTCGCCAAGACGAAGACGTTCTCGACACTTGGTTCAGCTCTGCGCTGTGGCCATTCTCAACAATGGGATGGCCGAAAGACACGGAAACTCTGAAAACATTCTACCCCACCAGCGTTTTGGTCACTGGCCACGACATTATTTTCTTCTGGGTGGCGCGAATGATCATGATGGGTCTCGAGTTCATGCGCGATGTCCCTTTCCGCAAAGTCTACATTCACGGCTTGGTTCGCGATTCTCAGGGTCGCAAGATGAGCAAATCTCTCGGCAACTCGGTCGATCCAGTGGAAATGATCGACAAGCACGGAGCCGATGCATTGCGCTTCACTTTCCTGGCTCACGTTCACAGCGGAAAAGACTTCAAGTTCAGCGAACAGCGCTTGGAAGGCTACCGCAATTTCATGAACAAGATCTGGAATGCGACTCGCTTTTCTTTGGCCGCTCTTCATGACTTTCAAGTTCCTGCTGCCGGCGTCAAAGCCCTGCCTGAGAAATCTCACTTGTCGGCTTTCGATCAGTGGTTGATTTACAAATTGGAGCAAGTGGAAAAAACAGTGGAAGAAGCCATGGAGCAAGATCGCTTTTCGGATGCGGCCACAGCTCTTTATCACTTTGTGTGGTATGAGTTCTGCGATTGGTATATTGAGTTCGTCAAGCCGATCATCAACGGGCCTCAAAGCTCTGAACGTCAAACCACTCAGTTGGTTCTGGCGCAGTCTTTGAACCGAGTGATGCGTTTGTTGCATCCCTTTATTCCGTTTATCACGGAAGAGCTGTTTCAAAAGCTTCCGATCAAGTCCAGCGTGTGCATGCTGGATCAGTATCCGAATCCACGCAACGACCGCGAGTTCTTGGCCTTCGGGTCCGAAACCGCCGCCATGGAAGTGGATTTAGTGAAAGAAGTGCTGTCTTCGATCCGCAATATCCGCGGAGAAAATCGCATTTCTCCAGCCGAGAAAATCACAGTTCGCTTGGCTCCAAGTGATGACAATGTTCAAAAGATTTTGTCTTTGAATCGCAATGCGATCCTCACCATTGGCCGCATTGGTCAGCTGGATATTGGTGCCGAAGGAAATCTTTCAAAATGTGCCGTTTCTCCCGTCACGGTGAAAGACTCTTCTGTGCGAGTGATCATTCCGCTGGAAGGCTTGGTCAATATCGAAGAAGAGATCAAACGAATTCAAAAGACATTGGAAAAGCTCACCAAAGACGTGACGTCTTTGAGCACTCGTCTTTCGAATGAAAATTTTGTGAAGAATGCAGCTGAAGACGTCGTCGAAGCTGACAAGCAACTTTTGGAGCAATCACGCAAACAAATGCAAATGCTCCAGGAAGCTTTGATTCGCTTGCAATCCTAAAAAATCTGAACTTCAGTCGGGGCTGGACAATCAGCCAGTCCCGACTGCGCCAAGGTCGCATTTCCGTTTTCGCAAAGCTCTGCTAATCTGAATTCACCAACTGAATTTCAATTGAGGTTATAAATGAAAACGCAATGGCTTGCGCTGGCTTTGTTCGCGACAGTGCTCACATCTTGTCAATCTTCTGAAAAAAACAGCGAGTTGATTTCTCGCGAACCCCAGCAAGTCGCTGAAGACTCCCACGACAACGAAGCTCAATTTGAAAACACTTTCAAATCGCTGATGGCAGCCGAAGGCTCTACAGAACAAATCAAAGAAGAAAACCGCACAAAGGAAATCGGCAAATTGGTCGAACGCCAGGTCAACGTCTTCTACACCGCTCAAGAAATGGTGCAAAATTTCGATGCAACTTTGAATAAACTCTACGAAGAGAAAATGAAGAATCCGTCTCAGCCCGTTGATCTTACGGCGCTCGAAACAGAACGCCGAAATTTGAATATCACATGGGAATTCAATGAAAAAAATCTGCACGAAATGCAGTACATTTACTATCGCATGCTCAGCGAATTCAATTCTCCCAAAAGTGAATACCAAAAGGCTGCCGGGAGCGCATTAAAAGGCCTGGATCAACACATGTCCAAATTGTGGAACAAAGGAGATCGCTGGGCGGCTCTGGCTGTCTCACAAGATCTCGATATCGTTGGAATGAACTTTCAGAAAATGGTTCCGCAAGCCCGCCTCCCCGAGTTCCGCCGCTTTGCCAATATCACTGGCACAGAACGAATGAACATCATTCAACAGGGAATGAGGAACTTCAAATCCAACAGACAGCTCAGATGGGACAATCAATTCCAGAGCCAATGGGAAAAATTCAAATTCAACCGCCAGACAAATGAGATGAAACTACTCAAAGAGCGAAGTCCACAAGCCAAGCAAATCTATCCCGATGGCGGCAAAACCGGCAACATCAACGGAAGCTACTTCCCGGCAGGAGTTTGGTCCATCACCATGGATGATGGCCCTCACCCAGTGCACACCAAAGGCATGATCAAAGCTATTTCCAATGTCGGCATGAAAGGCCACTTTTTCTGGCTGTCCCGCCAAATGGAGCTCTACCCTGATCTCGTCAAAGCCGCCGGTGATGCGGGTTTCAAACGAAGCAGTCACTCTTACACTCACGCCAATCTTCCCAAATTGGGCGAAGTTGGACTGAAAAAAGAGATTGATGATGCCACGGACACTTTCGAAAAGATCGTGGGAGAAAGACCCACTTTCTTCCGCTGCCCTTATGGTGCTTGCAATGGCAACGGTTCCCGAATCCGCCAGAAAATTGCCAATCAAAAAATGATTCATGCATTTTGGAATGTCGACAGTTTGGACTGGCAGGATAAAAATGCTTATTCGATTTATGAACGTGTGAAGAAACAAATGGAGATCAACGGGCGCGGCATCGTTCTTTTTCATGACATTCACCCACAATCTGTTGAAGCCATGAAGCTGGTTGTCGGATATATCAAAAGCAAGCCCGAGTGGAAGGTTTACACTTTGGATGAAATCATGAAAATGGAGACTGGAACCAACTATCCCTCTCCGTGATTGAAGGCTTCTATGAAATTGGCTCTGCTTGCGACTTTGTTGTTTTCAACTCACTTGTTGGCTTCCACTGGGGGTGAATCTTCTCAGTGGTCGATGCGCTATTTAGCGCGAGCTTCCAACTTTCTTCTCGTAGCTAGCGATGCGGCTCTCGAGAAGAAACCATTGATGTGTGGATTGAAAAAAGAAGAGCCGCAAGAACTGATTCTCAAGTTGAAATATCAAATCGATCAAAAGATTCAAAGACTGACAACGGCCCAGAAAGAAAAGATTTATCGCTGGGCCCTGAACTGCGAGAAAGACTGCTCTTGCGACATTTTTTCTTTGGCCCTGGAAAAGGATTCCGATTCCCGCGGAGGCAAGTTTTTGGAGCTCGTGAATTCAAAAGGCAGCCACACCACCCCGGCGGAGCGAAAAGCCTGTGCCCGCAAATTCAAAGAATTTTGCTCCAGTCAGCTTCTGAAAGAACTGCGAAGACCCTAAACAAAGAAACCTTAAGTTCAGGCAAACCTTTCCTGAATTCAAAATTAATTTCGTTTACTTGATCAATTCTTGCTTTGAATTGCCTCTTTTTCTTGCTAAAGGCCCTGTCGAAGAAGTGTTCGAGGGGAAATCAAATGAGATCTTTCATTTTGTCTTTCACAGTCTGTTTAATGTCTTCCGGGATGGCCATGGGTAAGACGGCAAGCGATTTTGAGCTCGCAAGTGATTATTATACAGAAGTCGAATCCCAGATATTGCGAATGATTCAAGCCAACTTCGTCAAAGGCTTTCCCACCACCCAATGGCCCGGCTCTGGGAAATTGTGGATTCACCCGGACAGCTTGGAACTCAGCGTGGAATTTTCAGCAAACTGCCAAAGTCACATGTGCCCGCGGATGATCACTCAACCCCTCAATGTCTCTGCACCGATTGTCGAGACAGTGGATGTGCCTTGCGGAACCATCATTAAAGCCATGAAAGAACCCTCCCATCCCAATGAACGCAAAATCGAAATTCAAATGAGTCGCCAAGATCCAAATATTTGCCGATTCATCATGCCACCGAAAACCGAGGTGAAATATATTTCTTATGCCGTCGGTTCTTCGACCACCATCGAAACAGAAGCTGAATTTATTTTTCGACCTTAACCCCTCAACGAGGCCGAAAAAGCAAAAAGCCAATCAGGAACTCTGATTGGCTTTTTTTTTAACTTTGTTTGTCGAATTTATTTTTGCTTCGAATCTTCCAAAAACTTTTCAGCCGTGGGACTGAGTTTGACCCCCACTTCGGCCAACTGATCGCGGCTGACCTCAGAAGGAGCGTCGGCCATGATGTCAGTCGCTTTGGCAGTTTTTGGGAAAGCAATCACTTCACGGATCGCATCGGTTTCACAAAGCAACATCACCAAACGATCCATGCCCCAAGCAATTCCACCATGCGGAGGAGCGCCGTATTTGAAAGCTTCGAGGAAGAATCCGAATTTCTTTTCGGCTTCTTCTTGAGACATACCCAAAGTGCGGAACATCGCCTGCTGCAATTCATTGCGATAAATCCGGATACTGCCTCCGCCCATTTCATAGCCATTGCAGACCAAATCGTAAGCTTTGGCGAGCAATTGTCCGTATTTGCTCTCTTCGCCTTTGATCAGCCAATCCATGTGGGCATCTTGAGGCGATGTGAAGGGATGGTGACGAGCCACCCAGCGCTTGTCATCAGGCGACCACTCGAGCAGAGGGAAGTCGACAACCCACAAGAATTTGTCTTTGGAAGTGTCGATGAGCTTGAGCTCTTTTCCGAGATGAAGTCGGAGAGACGAAAGAGAAGCGCAAGCTGTATCAAAATCATCAGCCACAATAAGAGCTGCATCGCCTTTTTGCCCACCCACTGCTTCCAAAAGTCCACTGAGTTTAGTGTTATCAAAGAACTTGGACACTGGGGAAGTCAGGGTTCCGTCAGCTTCTGATTTGATCCAGACAAGACCCTTGGCGCCGGCTTTTTTGGCGATTTCAGTTAATTTGTCAAACTGCCCACGAGAGAAGGCCCCGCCTTTTGGAACTGCGATGCCGCGAACGATTCCATTGCGTGACAAAACATCTTCAAAGACTTTGAAGCCCGAATTCGCCACCAAAGATTTGAGATCTTTGATTTCCATTCCAAAGCGAGTGTCTGGCTTGTCGATCCCGTAACGATCCATGGCTTCTTGATAAGTCATGCGTGGAATTTCGCCGACTTCCACACCTTTGATTTCTTTCCAAATGGTGCGAAGCATGCGTTCATTGAGATTGATAATGTCCTCTTGATCGATAAAAGACATTTCCAAGTCGATTTGCGAGAACTCGGGTTGACGATCGGCGCGCAAATCCTCATCACGGAAACAGCGAGCAATTTGGAAGTAGCGATCATAACCCGCAATCATCAAAAGCTGCTTGAGCAACTGCGGAGATTGCGGGAGAGCGTAGAAATTGCCCGGATTAACTCGGGAAGGAACCAAATAATCTCGCGCTCCTTCCGGAGTGGATTTGAAAAGAATCGGAGTTTCCACTTCGAGAAAATCATTGTCCGACAAAAACTTGCGCACCAGCTGAGCGACTTTGTGACGGACAATCAAATGTCTTTGCAAGCGCGGTGAACGCAAATCCAAATAGCGGTACTGCAATCTCAGCATTTCACCGACATTTTCATCGTCAATCTGGAACGGAGGAGTCGCCGCCTCATTGAGAATCTGACATTCGGCGGCTTCGATTTCGACTTCGCCGGTTTTGATTTTCTTATTGATCATGCCATCCGGTCGAGCGCGCACGATGCCTTTGACGGCCAATACAAATTCGCCACGCAGATCCTTGGCCGTCGCTGTTTCCTCTTTTTTGGGATCCAAAACGACTTGCACGATGCCTTCGCGATCACGCAAATCGATAAACACAAGGCTGCCGTGATCGCGACGTGAATTCACCCATCCCGTGATGGTGACTTCTTTGCCGACATGAGATTTATTGACGTTTCCGCAGTAGTGGGTTCTCGAGTATTTCATTTGGATTCCTTGAAAAATTCGATTCTGACATACTGGACCAGAAGGGGTCAAAAACCTTCTTGTTTTGATAGACTTCATCAAAGTCAGAGGTTTACCGTTAGAGACTAGGAGGGCCTATGCCGAAACTGAACATTGATCACAAAAGCAATCTTCCCGCTGACGAGGCCTTTGTTAAAATTAAGACTTTCTTTGAAACCGATACCGATATTCGACGCCTAGACCCAAATTTGAAATGTGAATTTTCCGAAAGTTCCAAATCAGGAAAAGCGACCGGCAGCCAATTTAAAGCCGATATTGCCGTCCAATCGCAAGGGCCAGGCAGCGTCATTTCGGTCGTTGTCGATCTTCCCCTGCTTCTCTCCCCATTTAAGGGTAAAGTGCAGGAAATGATTCAAAGCAAATTAAGCAAATACCTGGCTTGATTTTTTCCGAATCCGACACAAGATGATTGGACATGGCAAAGAAAAAGGCTTCTCCCTCCAAAACTCAGAAAAAAGCTGAGAAAAAACCAGCTGCGACTGCGAGCAAAAAACAGTCACGCCCTGGCGTTGGGAAAGCCAAGCCGACTCCAGCGCCGGAGAAACCTGCCAAAGAAATTCGCCGGGTCGTAGCCGAAGTCGTCGACGAGTCTCAGCCCTCTGCAGAAGAAGTTCAGCCGTTATCAGACGAGGAAGCTTACCAGGAGCCGGAAGAAACAGCCCCAGCTCCGGCCCTTTTGGAATCGAAAGCCCTGGCTCCCAGCGATTCGGTGGCACTGTATTTGGCTGAAATCCGCAAATACCCGCTGCTCTCTCGCGAAGAAGAATTGAATCTCGCCAAAAAGTACTTTGAAAGCAAAGATCCGGCGGCCGCCCAAGCTCTGGTCACCGCGAATTTGAGATTCGTCGTCAAAGTCGCTGCCGAGTACTCGCGCTTTGGGGCGCGAATGATTGATTTGATCCAAGAAGGCAATATGGGTCTCATGCATGCCGTTCGGGACTTCAACCCTTACAAAGGGGTGCGACTGATCACTTATGCCGTGTGGTGGATTCGTGGCTACATTCAAGAGTATCTGATGAAGCAGTACTCGCTGGTCAAAATTGGAACCACTCAGAATCAGAAAAAACTTTTCTACCAATTGCAAAAACACCGGGAAGAGTTGGACGCCCTTGGAAAATCTCCGGATATCAAATTGCTGAGCACTCGATTGGGAATTCCCGAAGACGAAGTGCAAATGATGGCTCAAAGAATGTCAGGCCGGGATGTCAGCTTGGATCGCCCCGTGGATGACGAGTCCGGAACGAGCTTGATGGATTTCCAAAAAATGGACAATCAGGCTCCTGACGAAGAACTGGCCAAACGCGAGGAAATCTCGCATCTCACTGAGGCCATTGAAGCTCTCAAACCGCAATTGTCAGAGAGAGAGAAAATCATTTTGGAAGAAAGAATTCTGGCCGACGAGCCTTTGACATTGCAAGAGATCGGCGAAAAATACGGAATTACTCGCGAGGCTGTCCGACAAATGGAAGCCCGCTTGATGAAAAAAATCAAAGATCAGTTTCAGAAATCTTAAGTCTTAAGCGACGTCGAGCTCGCCCGAACCCAAAGTCTGGGCCAATTTATTTCTCAATCGAGAAACAGCTTGCGCATGCAACTGGGACACACGGCTCTCAGTGACTCGCAAAACCTTTCCAATCTCTTTCAAATTGAGATCTTCATAGTAGTAAAGCGAAAGGACCAAGCGCTGACGCTCGGGCAATTCTTCAATCGCCTGAGTCACAATGTCCTTCACTGATTTGAGATTCAACTGATTGAAAGGATTGCTCAGTTTGCAACCTTCCAAAATATTGAGAATTGATTTTTTATCAACATTGCTGAAAGTCTGCGATTCGTCGATGGAAAGCAAACTCACCGGGCGGACCTGGTTGAGGAGCTCATGAAATTCATCAATCGTGACAGTCAGAGCATTGGCCACTTCTTCATCTGTCGGCACACGACCCAGCTCAGCTTCGAGAGCCACCATCGTCTTGTCGATCATTTTGGCTTTATCACGGATCGATCTGGGCACCCAGTCTTGCGCGCGGAGCTCATCCAAAATCGCACCACGAATTCGGAATTCCGCATAAGTCTTAAATTTATTGTCGCGAGTGGGATCATACTTGTCGATCGCATCCATCAGACCGATGACTCCACTGGAGATCAGATCGTCCAATTCGATATTCGATGGCAAGCGAACGGCGATTTTCTGCGCGATGAACTTAATCAAGGGAGCATATTCAACTACGAGCTTGTCCTTTTCGGACGGCTCCAATCGCTTCGGTTCCTCTTTGTACTTTTTCACAAGAGCTGCGTTTTTCCCCATTGTCATGTAACCCCTCACCTAAAATTTTATCAAACCGAATTCGCGTCCGAAAGTCCTATTCGCTTAAGCGACACCAACGACCTGTTCCCAGAAGAATTGCAGGCCCGACTTGTCATCCAAGTTGCGCACGGAATTCTCTAACCTGTTGGAAATCTTCAGAAGATTTTTGCCAGCATCGGAATTGGGCTCGTGTTTCAAAATGAGACGTTGGTTCTGTGTCGATTTTCTGAACAGCTGGTCCTGACTGACAGATCCCCAGTAATCGAGACCTATGTAGAGAAAGCGGTTCACCACGTCGTTGAAGCGATTGAAAAGTGATAGTCCTTCAGCTTCGTCGCGAACCATGTTGCAGATGATTGAGAATTTGCTCTCTTTGTATTCTCTGTTCAGAACTTTGATCAAAGCGTAGGAATCCGCCAGCGAAGCCGGATCCGGAGTGATCACCACAGAAGAAATTTGTGCAGCCGAGTTCAAATACAAGACATTGTCGGCAATGCCTGGAGCCGTGTCGATCAAGAGATAATCAAATTGGTAATTCAAAGAGCTGACCGCATCCACCAAAGAACGGCGCTCGAAAGCATTCAAGCGATTCAATTCAACAATGCCACTACCGCCAGGAATCAAGGAAATATTCGGCGCCAATGGAGTGATCACTTCTTCGATTTCTTTTTCACCGCGCAGAACATCCATGATGCTGTGTTCGGCTTTCACTCCGAACATGATATCGATATTGGCCATTCCCAAGTCACCGTCGAAAATCAAAACGCGATTGCCTTTGGCGGCCAGAGCACAGGCCATGTTGGCGACCATCGTGGTCTTCCCAACTCCACCTTTTCCCGAAGTGATGGCAATGGTGCGGGTTTTCTTTGCTGCTATCGATGGCTTCATGACATGGATCCTTCCGCAGACAAGCGATTCATTTTTGTGATTTTGAAAATCAAATCCAAGACTCTCTCTTTGGTCGCCATTTCGAAATCCTCTGGAACTCGCGTGCCAATTCCGAAACTGTGAAGAGGAATGTTGAATCGCTTCATAAAGTTGTAAATCGTTCCGTGCTGAACAGACTCGTCGAGACCAGTGAAAATCACATCTTGAAAACCTGTGACTTTGTAGCGCTTGCCAATTTCTGTGATGTCCGAATCCTTGGCCAAGCAAGAAAGAACCAGGTGAATTTGCGGATTCCAGCGATCTGGTGGCAGGATGTTGCGAACAAATGAAATCTCATCCATGGCTTTCAAGCCCAAACCAGCGAAATCCACCAGGATATGGTCGTAGCCGGAAAGTTGGGCCATGATCTTTTCCCAATCGGCTTTTTGGCGAACAATCGCAAATGGCACATTGAGAATTTGCGCATATATTCTCATTTGATCGGCAGCGCCGACCTTCAAAGTGTCCGTCGTGACCAAGGCCACTTTTTTTCCTTCACTGACCACCAAATGACTGGCCATTTTGATCAATGTGCTGGTCTTTCCAGAAGCCGCTGGGCCGACGAAGACTTGAACTTTGGAGACCTGTTTGTCGTTGGCAATCAAAGTGGTGTTCAAAATAAATTTCGCTGCAAAGGCTTCGACCAAGGCTTTGTTTTTCAATTTCAATGCCGGCATCTGTTCTTGAGCGTTGGTTAAAATTTCTGCTGCCACATCCTCGGCAACTCCAGCCGAAACCAATTTTTCAAAAGTGGAACTGACATCATAAGACAGACCATAATTGGCACCAGGGTGCTGACCGGAGTTCAAATTCTGAGGAATATTTTGAAATTGAGCGATCACTTGCTTGAGAGTGGCAATTTCGCCCTTCAAAGCATTGATCTCCGCTGTGTCCATCACTGGCAGTTTCGCTTTCGGCGCTGAGGCTGGTGCTGGAGCTGAAGCTTTGGCCGGTGGCGCAGGCTTTTTCAGCTCTTCCCATTCTCCCTGATTCTGCATGGTCACCCAAGCTCTTTGCGCCGCATTCTTGATTCGCTCGGAAGCAGCTTGCGGATTTGGGATCTCCTCGCCCTCTTCGTCATTATCGATATCAATGTATCGAGTGCGAGTGATTTGTTTCGGCATTTTATCTTCTTTTTCAGCAATGTACTTGTTCACCATGGTGTTGATGACTTGCTTTTGAACTCGCGCCGGGCTGCGAACCAATTTCTGGCGATCTTCTTCACGCAAACGGCTCTCCGCAAATTTCTTTTTTTGCAAAGTCTCTTCCGAGACAGCGGCCGTGATTTCCACACTGCCCTCGCCGACCAAGCCAAAACTCCGATTGTTGTCGCGAGCGCTGAGAATGATGGCATCGGGACCCAACTGGGTTTTCACCATTTCCAAAGCTTCTTTCATCGTGCGGGCTTCAAATTTTTTAACTTGCATGGCTCATCTCCACCACACCAACGGACTTCACATTGGCATCAGAAGTTAATTCGTTATGAGACAGAACAACCAGTTGCGGAATAAATCGCGACGTCAGCTTGTAGAGATGTCGGCGCGAAGTCGGGCTCGTCAGCAAGATCGGCTGACCGGCAATTTCCGGATGACTCTCGACAGTGGCTGCAATTTCTGTGATCAATCTTTGCGCTGTTTGCGGATCCATCACCAATTGAACTCCCTGCTCGGTTTGAATCAGGGAATTGGCAATCAACTCTTCAATGTGTGGGTGAAGAGTCATCACAGGGATGTTGGGATTGTCCGCCGAGTACTTGGTCGTGATCGAACGGGCCAAAGCTTTGCGCACAGACTCTGTCAGAACTTCAATGTCTTTTGTGCGATTGGCTTCGTCGGCCAAAGTTTCAAAAATTGTGCGCAAATCACGAATCGAAACTTGCTCTTTGAGAAGATTTTGCAGGACTCGCACCACAGAACCCAAAGACAATTGCTCTGGGATAAGATCCTCGACCACTTTGGGATGAGTTTTCTTGAAGTTGTCCACCAAAGACACAGCTTCTTGGCGGCCAAGCAATTCATGCGCGTGGCTGCGAATGATTTCCGTCAGATGAGTCGCCATGACTGTTGGCAGATCCACCACAGTGTAACCGCCAATTTCAGCTTCTTCTTTTTTCGCCGGATGAATCCAAATGGCATCCAATCCAAAAGCCGGCTCTTTCGTCGGATAACCTTCCACAGGATCTGAGACATTTCCTGGGTCCATGGCCAGTAAGCACTCAGGTCGCAACACTCCGCCGCCGACTTTATTGCCTTTGATCAGCAGTCGGTATTCGCCGGAAGCCAATTGCAAATTGTCCCGGATGTGAATGCTGGGAACAATGATTCCTAAATCCAAAGCGAATTGTTTTCGAATGCTGACGATGCGCTCGAGCAAATCGCCCGACTGATCGCTCTCCACCACATTGATCAAACCGTAGCCGACTTCCCGCTCGACCATATCCAAGGGCAAAAGGCTCTCGATATTTTCTTTTTTGGGACCGGCCGTTGCCGCTTCTTCTGCTTTTTTCTTCTCGGCTTCTTGAGCTTCTTTTTGGAAACGCTTGATAGCCCATCCCAAAGTTCCCATGGCCACGGCCATTGTCAAAAACGGAATTGTCGGAAGACCCGGCACCAAAGCCAAAAGACCGATCACTCCGCCAGAGATCGATACTGCTCGGGGATTGACGAACAATTGACCGACCATTTCCGCACCCATATTTTTGTCGGTGCGCGAACTGCGAGTGACGACGATACCAGCAGCTGTCGAAATGATGAGAGCTGGAATTTGCGCCAAGAGACCGTCACCGATCGTGAGCATCGTGTAATATTTGGCAGCTGTGCCGGCATCCAGGCCTTTTTGCAGGACCCCGATCAACAGACCGCCAATAATATTGACCACGGTGATCAAAATACCGGCAATGGCATCTCCGCGAACGAATTTGCTGGCACCATCCATGGCCCCGTAGAAATCTGCTTCCGCTTCAATTTCCTGACGACGTCGGCGAGCTTCCTGCTCATTGATCAATCCCGAATTCAAATCGGCATCAATGGCCATCTGCTTCCCTGGCATCGCATCCAAAGTGAATCGAGCTGCGACTTCCGCCACGCGGCCCGAACCTTTGGTGATGACCACAAAATTGATGATGACCAAAATGATAAAGACAATCGTACCGATGACGTAATTGTTACCGACAACGAAATTACCGAAAGCTTGGATGACGTGACCGGCCGCTTGAGGCCCTTCGTGCCCGTGCGTGAGAATCAATCGGGTGGTGGCAACGTTCAATGCCAAGCGGAACAATGTCGTCATCAACAACAAAGACGGGAAAACACTGAGTTCCAAAGCTTTATTGATATAAAGAGAAACCAAAAGAATCAAAATACTGGATGCCAAAGACAAGGTCAGAGACAAGTCCAAAAGGAAAGGCGGAAGCGGAATGACCATGATACTCAAAATGGCCAAAAGACCGAAAGCCATCAGCAGATCGGTGTTCTTGGAGTACTTTTCAAACCTTTTTAAGAAGAGAAAAAACTGATCCATTATCTCTTCACCTTTCTACGCAAACGGTAAACGTAAGACAGGACTTCCGCGACAGCGACAAAGAGCTCGCGAGGAATGACTTGACCTATTTTCAAAGTTTTATAAATCGTGCGGGCCAGAGGCTTGTTCTCTACAATTGGAATATTGTGCTGTTTGGCCAATTCTTTGATTTTTTCAGCCACCAAATCAGCTCCCTTGGCAATGACTTGAGGAGCCGGAAGATTGGCATCGTATTTCAAGGCCACAGCAATGTGAGTCGGATTGGTGACGATCACATCGGCCTGAGGAACTTTCTCCATCATGCGCTTATTGGCCATTTCGCGCTGGATGCGGCGGATGCGGGACTTGATCATCGGATCCCCTTCCCGCTGCTTGTGCTCTTCTTTGACTTCCTGCTTGGTCATCATCATTTTTTTATCCAGGTCCCATTTCTGGAAAAAATAATCAGCGGCGGTCAGAACCAGCATCGCCATCCCGATTCCACCAAACAAACGAACTGTCACATCCCCCATGTATCTCATCAATTGATCGGCATTGAATTGAATCATCGAAGGAAGTTTGAAAACTTCGGCTTTGATGATCATCAAGACCACGACTCCAATGAAAATCAGTTTCAAAAGGGCCTTCACTCCCTCGAACAGGTTTCGCAGGGAAATCATCCGCTTGGCTCCTTCGAGCGGATTGATCTTTTCGAGCTTGGGCTGAAGAGCATCTTCGACATTGAGAAGTCCGGTCTGCACCACTGAAGAGCCAATTCCAATAATCAGGGCAATGCCCATCACCGGAGCCAACAGAAAGAGCGTCTTCAGTCCACCGAGCCTCAATGCTGTGAAAATGTCTTCCGAGCGAACAGCTTTCACCATGTCGGGACCGACCGAATATTGAAAAACTTCGGACAATTGAAGGAAGAAGAATTTGGAAAGCATGTAGATGGAACCGGCACCAGCCAAAAGAAATAGCGCGCTGGCCAGCTCGCGAGAGCTCGCCACTTGACCTTTTTTGCGAAAATCATCGCGTCGGGTCTGCGTCGCTTCTTCTGTCTTTTCCTGTTCTTCGTCAGCCATCTACACCACTTTCATGAATTGAAAGAACCGCTCCGCCATCAAGTGGATCAGTCCATTCATTTCACCCAAAAACAGAGGAATCGTTATGATCATGACTCCAAATCCCAACAAAATAGTCACTGGCACGCTGGTCACCAGAACATTGATCTGAGGAACAGCTCGTCCCAAAATCCCCATCGCTACATTGGTCAGAAAAATAGCAACCATCACGGGGGCTGAAATTTTCATCCCGGCCCAAATCGCTTCTTGAACAAAAATACTGATCGTCCCAAAGGCCTCAGACTTCACAGCAATGGCCGCCACTGGAACCAGTTGAAAGCTTTGCGCCATTCCATTGATGAACATATGATGACCATCGATGGCGAAGAAAAAGAGAGTGGCCAATAGCAATTGAAATTGCTCCACCACATTGCTCATCGAACCCATCGCTGGATTGAAGAGCTGAGCCGAGGCTAGACCGATTGAAACGCTGATCACTTCACCGGCCATGCTGACGGCGAAGAAAAATAGTCTCATCAAAAATCCCAGAGCCAAGCCGACGCAAACTTCGCGGATCGCCAGGAAAAAAATCTCGTCGCCGATTTTGATCAAGTTTACATTGGTGAAGGAAATCACTGGGAAGAAAATCATGGACATCGACAAAGCCAACAAGACTTTGACCGGAGTGGGGACCACAGCTGTTCCAAACACAGGCCAAGCAATCACAAACGCAATGATGCGCAAAAACACCAATGCGAATGCAATAATTTGACCTTCTGGAAATTGGCTTAATCCCGGAAACACTCAATCACTCCCTGACGTAAACTGAAATATTCTCAAATAAATTTGTGGTGTATGTGGTCATCACGTCCATCATCCACGGCCCCGCAATTACGATCACCACTGCAACGACAATCATTTTTGGAATGAATGTCAGAGTTGCTTCGTTGATCTGAGTAAGAGCTTGAAAAATACTGACCGCCAGACCAATCACCAAAGTGGAGACCAACAAAGGTGCGGCGAGCATCGCTGTGGTGCTCAAAGCATCTTGACCCAGTTTCACAATCAAATCTTCAGTCATGACTCACCTCTATCCGAAACTTTTCACCATCGAGCCGATCAGCAAAGCCCAACCGTCGACGAGAATGAAAAGCATAATTTTAAACGGCAAAGATACGACCACCGGCGGAAGCATCATCATCCCCATGGCCATCAAGACGCTGGCCGTGACCATGTCGACTATCAGGAATGGCAGGAAAATGATGAAGCCGATTTGAAAAGCGGTCTTCAGCTCGGAGATCACAAACGCCGGAACCAATGCCATGGTCGGAACATCCGCCAAAGTCTTTGGCTTTTCGATTTTCGCCAACTTCACGAACAGGGCCAAATCCTGCGGCCGAGTCTGAGCAAACATAAATTTGCGAAGCGGAGCTAATGTTTCAGTGAGTGCCTGCTCTTGGCTGATCTTGCCGGCAATGTAGGGCTGAATTCCTTTGGTGTTCATTTCCGTGAAGGAAGGTCCCATGATGAAAAAAGTCAAAAAGAGAGCCAAACCCACCAGCAGCTGATTGGGTGGCATTTGCTGCACTCCCATCGCCTGGCGCAGGAAGGAAAGGACGATGATGATTCGAGTGAAGCTCGTCATCATGATCAAAATGGCCGGTGCCAGCGTCAAAACTGTCATCACCAAAATGATCTTGATCGCATTCACCACTTCGTTCGGATTGTCCGTGGTTTTAAAACCCAAATTCACACTGGGCAGTGTGACTTGAGCCATGGCACTGATTCCGAAAAAGAAGATGAGAAAAAAGAGAAACTTCTTCACTCGAATGACCTCATGTTTTTCAAGCGAACAGAAACGAAATCGCGAATTCCTGAAATTGAAAACTCGTCGCGATTGTCGGGATCTTCAGAGATCTCAGCAACTTTGTTCTTTTTGGAAAAGACTTTCGAGAATTCCGCCGGAGTTTCCTCGGGAATATCTTCGTCCAGAAGACTGAGAGATTTGATCATCGAGATGTTCTGATCAGTGATCCCGATCAAAACAGACTCTCCAGCCACTCGAACAATGGCCAATGATTTCTTGGGTCCCAAATAATGCTGAGAAAGAACTTTGATTTGAGTCGCTTGTGATTTGGGATTGGTGTAACGGTATTTGCGAAGCAAGAAGAAAGCGGCACTGGCCAGAACACCAACGATGCTGACGGACAAAACCAATTTCATCAATGGACTCTCGCCCGACTCGGCTTTTTTGGAAGATTCCAAATTCACTGGAATTTCGCTCTCACTCACCGTCTGAGGACTGGCTTGTGGGGCGGGCGCAATTGCTGTCAGTTCAGCCGGGGGATTGGCTGATTCCACAGCAGGCACTTGCGCTTGCACTTGCAAGCCGATCATCACTATTGTTGCCAAAATCCATTTGCTCACACTGCTCTCCCGTCAAAAATCACTTCAGCTGTTCAACACGTTCTTTGGTCGAGATGATATCCGTCAGACGCACACCGAACTTCTCATTGACCACAACGGCCTCGCCGCGTGCGATCAGTTTGTCATTGACGAAAACTTCCATGGGCTCACCCGCCAACTTGTTCAATTCAATGACACTTCCCTGACCCAAATTGAGCAATTCGTTGACGGGCATTTTTGTGCGTCCCAATTCAACGGTCACTCGCAATGGAATATCGAGAATCATTTGCAAATTGCGATCTTTGTGTGGATCAAGCTCAATGGTGGCTTGTTGTTTATTATTGCCTGCTGCCGCTGCTGCGGCTTCATCGGCGGCAGCTTCTGCCGCGAGCTTTTCTGCCAATGCATCTAAATTATCTGCCATGGTTTATCCCCCCTTTTCAATTTCCCGAGTCACTTGCACTGCAACTGTCCCGTGGTGAATTCCGTAATAACCTTTAAATTTGCTGACACCTTCAACTTGAACATTGAACTCACCAGTCGAGTCCTGATCCAGAGGGATGACGTCTCCCACTTTCAAATTCATCAGATCGCGAAGCTTGATCTCCGTCTCTCCGAGATTCACTTTTAAATTGAGATCTGTTTCCAACAATTGGTCTTTGATAATTGTCGTCCACAGTTTTTTATCTGTTTGATCGGACTCGACCTGGAAACCGGAAGAAAGCTTTTGCTTGATCGGCTCAATGGTCGAGTAAGGGATGACGATCGTGATTGTTCCGTTGGCGTTTTCCAATTCGACGTCGAATGTGGAAGCAATGACCACGTCCGTGGGAGGCACAATCCCCACGAACTGCGGATTGACTTCGGTTCGCACGAAAGAACATCCGATCTTTTCAACAGAGGCCCAAGCGGACTCCAAGTCTTCAATCGCCAAGTCCACGACTTTTTTGACGATAGCGAGCTCAATCTGAGTAAAATCTTTTCCTTCGATTTTCGTGTAAGGTCGGTCAGCTCCTCCGAAGAAGCTGTCGACCAGGGCGTAAGCGAGCTTGCTCTCGATCACAAACAAAGCAGATCCACGCAAAGTCGCGAAACGGAGAACCGTCATACAAGTTGGCATTGGCAAGGTGTTGATGAACTCACCGAACTTCAAAAAGTCCGTGCTCGCCAGAGTCAACGAAGCAATTTTACGAAGTGCCGAGGACAGAGAAACACGGAAAGAACGCATGAATTTTTCGTAGATAACTTCCAATTGTGGAAGACGGCCACGAATGATTCGGTCCTGGCTGGTCAGATCGTAAGTGACGACCACTCGGTCGTCTTTTTGAATAACATGTGTCGGAGCCGGCGTCGGACCTCCGATTGTGTTCAAAGTGGCGGAACTGGCTGCCGATTCCGAACTGGTGACTTCACCTTCGGAGACCGCGGCCAGGAGCGCATCAACTTCACTTTGCGACAACACCTGATTCATGAATTCACCTCTTAGTTGTAGATAAACTCAGTGAAATAGACGTTGAGGATCTTTCCCTTGGTCAGGAACGCATTCAAAGTGTCTTTGACTTCGTTCTTCAAACCGTCTTTTCCTTCACGAGTGGCCACTTCGTCATAGGTCTTGCTGGAAAGGATGATGATAATGATGTCGCGAATCTGGGCTTTTCGTTTATCGATCTCGCCTTGGACTTCGCTGCCCTCGAGCTCCAGCTCCATATTGACCTTGGCAATTCGGCGACCTTTCGATCCCGACAAATTGACAATGAAAGTCTCCAAAGGAACGACTTTGCCAATAAAGGCTTTCTCTTCCGTGCGGTCTTTTTCTTGGGCTTCGTGCTCACCCTTGATGACCTGTTCGACTTTGGGTTCAGCTGCTTCTTTCTTCTTGCCCGCGTAGAGCATGTATCCCACGCCAGCGACAACAAGCATGTTCACGACCGCCAAAGCGATGAGAAGAATGGGGGACTTGTTACCTGAACTTTGGCCCGGTCCCATCCCAGCCATCATATCTTTTGCTGCATTATCTTCAGCCACTTCATCCTCCTTGATGAAAGCAGACTTGTGCTCATTGAAAAACAAAGCAACAGCAGTGCCAACCCGACCTCAGTCAGGGGGCGATGATGGGATCGTTTCAGGCTGATTAGAAGTGGCTGAAAAAGACGGGACCAGTCGAGTCCGTAGGAAAAATTTGACTCTGGACCTGTGTGAACTCGTCAGCATTTTGACGGCAATTTTTGCCGAGACTTTTGTCCGTGGTTGGACTTAAGGATAGGAGAGCATTTCCCCGTCATCAGGAACGCAAGAGCAAATTTCTTTTCCGCTTTTGTTGGTGTAGCACTCTTTGCGGGTGGTCTTTTCAAGGCAGACAACTTCGGGAGGATTGGCAACAGAAACTGGCGCCGGAGTCTGAGAGGAAGCGCAAGCCGCCAAACTTAGAATAAAAATCAAGGATAGCAAACCTTTCACGGTCGAACTCCTCGTTTGAAAATAGAAAATTTCAGTCCGTGGCGGGATCCAATTTTCCCTCGAAAGCTTGAACCAATAGATCGGCGATCGCAGGATTTCCAGCAATCACAGAGTTCTTGTAGGGAGTGAATTCATTTCCTCGGAATGTGCTGACTTTGCCACCAGCTTCTTCGACAAGCAAAATGCCAGCTGCCGAATCCCAAGGCTTGAGACCCTTCTCCCAAAATCCGTCAAAGACACCTTTGGCCACTTGAGTGAGATCGTAAGCTGCGGCTCCCGCTCTGCGAACTCCGCGGGACTGCCGAAGGACAGGCGGGAAAATTCGCAGCTGCTCTTGCAACTGAGCTTCGTTCTCACCAAAAAAACCAGTGGCCAAGAGAGAATCATGAAGTGTTTTCGCAGAACTGACTTGCAAACGACGGCCATTCAGGAAAGCTCCTTGACCGCGAACAGCCGAGAAAACTTCACCCGTGATCGGCACGTCAATCACTGCCACTTGCATGCGGCCCATGTATTCGTAGCCGATACTGACGCAGAAAACGTGAAAACGATGCACATAATTCGTGGTCCCGTCCAAGGGGTCAACAATCCATCGACCACGACTTTTGGCGGGTTGGATCTTTGTCGGATCCAATGTGGATTCTTCTCCGACAAACTCGTCCTCAGGAAAGCTTTTGCGGAGATATTCGAATATAACTCGCTCTGCTTCCTTGTCAGCTTCACTGACAAGACCTGCCTGAAACTTTTCTTCAATGTGTTCAAGCCGACCAAAGTAGTGCAGCAAGACCTCTCGGCCCAGCCGTGCGGCTTTCAAGGCTTTTGAAAGCACCGCATTCCAATCCTGATTCTTATTTTCAAAGTTCTGATCCATTGACCTGGATTGTTGGCCGAAGATAAACTGAATGCAAGGGGGATTTTTATGGCTATTGAACGATACGGATCCAAGACGGATGTGGTCGTTAAGTTGGTTCTCGTGTTTTTTATTTCGTTGCTTTCATTTTCGATTGGAACCTTTGTCGGAAAAAAGTTTAGCGATAATCAGCACAAATTGGCGGCTTTGGAGCCGGGTCATGCAAACAAAGTTGCAGACTCTCACGACAATCATGGTGAAGGTGAAGTTCGCGGTTTGGCTTCTGTTTCCCCTGATGCCACAGAAGTCAAAGTGGAAAAGGCGCTGAACGATGAAGACATTGCCAAGTTGGCAGAAGAGTTCATCACAGATGACAAGCCACAAGGCCCAGGCAAACCAGCTGACGAATCTGAAGATGATCACAGCCAAGCTCACGCTGAAAAAGCTGAGCCTGGAAAGACTGTGGCTCATGAAGCTCCTGCAGCAGCACATGCCGCTCCTGCGGTGGCTCACGCTGAAGTCACAAAAGCAGTGACTCAACAAGTGTTGAAACCTGCAGCCAGAATGGCCGAAGGCAGAGCCGCTGTTGTCGACAATCCTGCGCAAACGGCATCTCGCATTCCATCTTCTTTGCCAAAAGAAGTGGCTTCCAGCGCGATTGGCAAATTCACAGTTCAAGTCGCTTCTTATGGCACTGAGAAAGAAGCTCAAGCTTTGGCAGCTGACTTGAAATCAAAAGGCTTCAGCGCATTTTATGTCTCTGCGAAAGTCAAAGGACAGACTTGGTATCGCGTGAGTGTTGGTCTTTTCTCAACGACCAAAGAAGCTGAATCATACAAAGCGGATTTGGTTTCTCGTGCTAAAGTCAGCTCTGCAATCGTTCAAAAAATCACTTCTGCCGAATAAAATAGAAATGATTCAAATGTGATTTCAAAAAGCAGCTCTCTGGAGCTGCTTTTTTTATTTGGAAGCCACCACTTTCAAGCGGCCTTCGGTGCGAATTTGCTGGAGCAGGGTTTTCAATTGACGGTAAGAATCGCGAACAGAACCTGAGAGCAAGGGCTCCTCTTTCATTGCGAAGAATTCGTAAGCCGTTTTTCGCCCCGCCAAGGCCAGAGTGGCCATTTGATTCAAATCTTTTTCACTCATTGGTTGAACTTTGGCTTTGCCCTTGGCGAAAATAATCTTCTCGCGCTCCAACTCTTTGGGACTTGGCGGACTCAGTTGCAACTGATTGAAAACACAAACTTTCTCTTTGCGACGGCAAGTGCCTTTTGAGCAGACAATTTTTTCCTGGAACAAAGGCATGTGCAGTCCGCGCACTTCAAGCTGGGCGATCTCGTACACGACACCTTTTCTTTGTTCAAATTGGACTGGAGTTCGAGAGCTGCCACTGAGAACTCTTTTACCGACCCGACGACCGGCCGTGTGCAGGAATCCTTCATAACGAGTGATCACGGGATTTTTGAGCTTAGAAGACGAAAGGGAGTCCTCAGGCACACAAATCAAAAGCGTTTCCTGACGATTCAATTTAAATTGCTTGTAGATTGTCAGTTGCTCCAGGCCAGTGCTGGAGACTTTTGGACAGCGAAGCTTTGGGTTGCTGGAATTCTGAGCCCAAGCTGCAGTGGAAATAAAAAGAGCCATCACAAAGATCAGTGGTTTCATAAAAATCCTCACTCGGTCGTGAGGGAAATTTAACATCAGCTCTTGTCATTGGAAATCTGTCAGGAATTGGACATTTCCTTCTTGCAAAGCTGTCCACAAGTTTGACAACTCATAGGCTCCAGGGCGCTTGCTTTAGAAATAAAGACCGATTCGAGCCAAGCCACCCCAAGTGGGTTGCCGGTCCAATTGATCGCCAAAGAGAACTCGAGCTTCAACGGAAAGCCAAAGGGTTGGAATATCCGCTTTCAATCCAAAAGATCCGCCGCCCAGCAAGCGATGAGGGCTTGTGTTCTC
>JACCDW011047727.1_pt1 | contig 43617 bp, 35 predicted proteins | sample 7449781 | NCBI WGS metagenome assembly JACCDW01 (sample SAMN15323449, study PRJNA562643) | freshwater metagenome | isolation source: river surface water | place: USA:Blue River Watershed | collected 2017-08-18
GTTAAAGTTGCCTTATGACGTGCGACAAAACTTTGCGTGTTGGGACCCGCAATTGTAGTTAAAGTAGACGTGTTTATGGTAAAGATGGGTTGCTTTATGCCCGGTGTGTACCAATCATACGTTTTAATAGTAATGACACCAGGTAAGCCACTTACCGTGTAGTTCATGGTTTGTGATGTAAGCACGCGCAAAACGTCTGTATACGTTCTGTTTGCAAACACGAGTGTACCCGTGGCATCAGCGGTAATTGAAGAATTACCTGTATAATTACCACTACCTGCTAGTGGCGTAACGATATTTAAAATACCTGAAACGGTTGCAGAGGCGGTAGTCCCCATGTTACAAGGATAGCTCATCGTTTTAGCCGGATTACTATAGGTGATAGACCCTACAACAGGGCCAACGACAACGGGTCCCCCATAATAATCAATACCACTTGCACTTGTCTTGATATAAATAGCATCGGTTGGTTTTGTTAAAACCATCAAGTTAGCGTTCGCATAAGCCGTGTTGCTTGCGGCGCCAGTGGTATAATTGAACGAAGAAGTCGTCAACGTTGTTACAGTAGAAAAATTCCACGTGTTACCTGCACCCGAGCCTCCTGGTGAAACGCCAGTAGAATCACAATGGTACAAGGTATAGGTGTCGCCCGCTACCGGAGCGTGATTGGCTTGTGTTAACTGTGCTTTTGACAGGGAAGTCAAACCAACAGCTAATAAGATTAAGTAAATTCTTTTCATGGAAAGTGTTTTATTCAAATATAATAAATTACCGCTCTGTTTCGAAGAGCTCAGGTAAAAATAATTGAACTGTCGCCATAACTCAAAAAACGATAGTCGTTTTGAAGGGCGTGTTGGTAAATACTGCGCCACGAGGGCCCAGCCACAGCGGCTACCAACAATAACAAAGTAGATTGCGGTTGGTGAAAATTCGTGATAAGGGCGTTGACCATTCTTACTTGGTAAGGGGGGGCAATGAGAATGGTGGTGAAACAAATGAGCTCCTGCAAGTGATGATTCTGCATGTAATTAATTAACGTTTGCAGCACCTCTTGTTTTGGTAGGGGTTCCAGTTGATAGGGCTCCCATTGTGTTAATGTTAGTTGTTGCGGCGAAATTTCGGGATGGTGGTGGAGTTTTACACCCAGCCAGTAAAGCGTCTCCAATGTGCGCAGCGACGTGGTGCCTACTGCTGCAACAAAGGTGTGCTGCAACAAATCCGTCAGGGTTGAACTAGACACCGACATCCACTCCCCATGCATGGGATGATCGGCCATTTTTTCGGATTTAACTGGTAAGAACGTACCGGCACTTACATGCAAGGTGACCGATGAAAATGAAAAATGGCTTTTCTTCATTTTATCAATTAACGCCTCCGTAAAATGAAGTCCGGCGGTAGGTGCTGCCACCGACCCATCGGGTCCCGCATAAACGGTTTGGTAACGGGATTGATCGTCAACTGTATCTTCTCTTTTAAGGTAGGGCGGCAGGGGCATGTGTCCCGCCCACGCCAACACCTCAGTAAATGTGGCCGTCTCGGGCCGCCAACTGAATTTTACGTACTGTGTGCCTTGGTCGCTTTCTACCTTCGTTGCTGTAAGCTGGTGGTGCTCATCGCTTAATTCTAGCTGCGGTTCCTTCCATTTTTTGAGATTCCCGACCAAGCACTGCCATTCGGCAGAATGTGTTTGGGCAAGAGCTTGTGTAACGGTTGAGCCGATGGGGGACATGCAGAAGATTTCGATATGTGCCCCATTTTGATTCTGGAAAAACAACCGTGCAGGCACCACCCTGGAATTATTAAATACCACCAATGCTAATTCAGGCAGTAGCGCTGGGAGCTCTGCAAAAGCAGAATCACTGATCGTTTGATTTTTATAAACCAATAATTTGGAGGCATCTCGTTGATTTAACGGATGGATGGCGATGCGGTCGTTTGGTAATTCATACGTAAAATCGCGAATACTTAGTTCCCCCGGAAACATATTATGGATTCATTATGCGCAGTACTTTCTCAATGTCCTCTGGCGTATCAATGCAGTGACTATCGTACATGGTTTCTACACATTTAATTTTATAGCCATTTTCTACCCAGCGCAATTGCTCGAGGGATTCTATTTTCTCGAGTGGCGACACCGGCAATCGGGTAATTTTTGAAAGCACGTCCACCCGATACGCATACATGCCAACGTGACGAAAATAGCGGTAATTGGTTATCCAATCCTCTTGTGGCGTTCCTTTAACAGCCGGTATTACGCTTCTGCTAAAATACAAGGCCTCGTTATTGGCATTGAGTGCAATTTTTACTTCGCCAGCATCAAAAAGGACTGCAGGATCGGTGCAGCGAATCATTTGCGTAGCAATTTCAATTTGTCCGTCACACGCCGCTGCCAATGCATCGATTTGTTCAGGATTTAAGAAGGGTTCGTCGCCCTGTATATTAATAACGTAATCGTAATTTTTACCAAGTAAGCGATAGGCCTCGTGACAGCGATCGGTGCCACTCGGGTGCTGTGCCCCCGTCATAACACAACGGGCGCCAATTTCGGCGCAATGGGCAGCAATGCGGTCGTCGTCGGTTGCTACCACCACTTCATTTAATAGCCGTGAAGCGGAGGCTTGTTCGTAGACTCTTTGCAACATGCTTTTCCCCTTGATTTCAACAAGCGGTTTTCCCGGAAAGCGCGATGAAGCATAACGCGCAGGAATTATTCCAACCAGATTCATGAATCGCGTCAAAGTTACTCAAAAAGCGGTACTTTTGTGTACCCATGCGATTCTTGTTCGTCCTTCTTTTACCGGCCTACTTTTTACTCACACCCGTTTCAGAGGAAAAACCTGTTTTCTTGCTGCAACAAATGCAGGATTCGATTAAAAAAATTCGGACGCTTAAGATGAAAATTGCAGCATTGGAACGTATTGAGAAAACATTTGTCTCTGCTCGCTCAGAAATTAAACTGCAAACGTCGCCCCACCGCTTGTACTTCGTAAACAAAGAGAAAAAGCTCGAGATTTTATTCGACGCTACCGTTGATAAGGAGAAAGCCTTGGTAAAACCGCATGTGTTTCCATACTTGAGCATGTGGCTTGATCCACGTGGGGGATTGATGCGAAAAAACCAACATTATACCATTAATGAATTAGGGTTTGGCTTTATAGGTAATTCGATATTGCTCACGATAAGAAAAGACCCGGAGGGCATTAAAAACTTTAAATTTCACGGTCGGGTTCAGAAAAATGGCATTAGTTGTTACCTGATTGAATACGAAAACAAGGATTACGGTTATATTGATTATACGGTAGGCGCCCACGAAACCGCCACTACCATAGCTTACAAACTTATTGTCAACGATTACCTGCTACGCTACCGCAACAACCTACTTAACGAATTTGGTTTCTTAAAAAAGGGAACGGTGATAAAGGTGCCGAACTTGTATTGCCGGAAAGCCGTAATATGGTTAGAAGAGAAACGCCTGTTGCCGATTAGCCTAAGTCTTTACGACGATGTTGGTTTGTTTGAAAGTTATGAATTCGCCGACATACACGTAAATCCGGTGTTAACAGACTACGACTTCTCAAAGAAAAACCGCGAGTATAATTTTTAGGTAACTTACAAATTCGCCATCAGCGTTTTGTACAAGGCAATCATGCCTTCAATATCTTTTTTGTGAACCTTTTCATCTGGTGAATGCACAAACTGTTCTGCGGCACCAATAAAACACCAGTCCCACGGATACGCCGCCATTTGCAATTCTTTGGCATCACTTCCTCCTGAGCCCTCTACTTCAAGCTGGAAACGGCAATTGTTCTTGGTTGCGATTTCGCGAATACGGTTCACGAACACTTTACGCGGAATGAGGCTGTCGCGGAGGCTGATAACGGGACCTAAGCCAGGCTTCACACCATTGGTAATCCACGATATATCGGATATTAGCGCTTGTGTTATCTTGTATTTTTTCGCGAGGAATTTTTGGAGGTAGGCCACAGAGCCGCCACCATGTTCTTCCCAAGTGCTAAACACAATGGCACCGTGTTGCAATGTTTCAGCCACTTTCAGCGCATTGTAAACGCCCAGCCGGTTATCCATGTAACAACATTGCACAAACTCTTTGTCCTCACGCCAATCAGGCACGTAGGTTAAATCTGTACCGGTTTCAAATAAATCACCTTCTTGTTTGTAACCAATAAGTTGTTTGTGGCTATTGTAAATGTGACGTAAGGTTACCTGCCTGGCCCCCTTGCTATCACTGCCTTGTAATTTTATTTTATCAGCAGGCGCTGGGCCGCCTATTTTCACCAGTTCATCACCATAACGCACGGTGAAACCGATGCTATCGATGTGCGCAAAAATGGCGGTGCGGGGTTTACCAAACACCAGTACCAAGTTGTGTTGAAACCCTTCACCATGAAACACTTTTGGTTTCACTTTCCACTTGCTCATGTTCGATTTGATGTAATTGAGCAGGAAGGTGGTCATATTAGCTTCGTTACCACTTGGTGCGTGAATAGCACACATAGCTTGGAGGAGGGGGTATTCAAGAAGGGGAGGTGACGCTTTTTTGGTTGCTTTCTTTGCCATATATACAAACATAACACAATTGGTTCGCATTAACAATGAGTGAAGTCTTGGTGCGACTGATTAAATGGCTCCCTCATTCTGGGTTGATGCTAGTAACCTTATTGGTTTGATTCACTAATTGAGTTAGCATGCCCAAAAAAACAATTCCTAATTTTCATTCATGGGTCGCCGTTTGCTTTTTGTATGCGCATGGATGCTGCACCTGCTTGTAGGCGGTCAGGTGGGTTTCTACCGCACTTATAGTCCGGCTTCCACTGCCAACAATAGTTTGGGAGCCATGAGGCATCCACAAAAAATACGCGTTCATAATAATCAAGGTTTCCTTATCAATGGCTGGGACAATTTAATTGGATTTGAAACATCTGGAGGCACATCTAGTTATGTTATTAAAACCGATACGGCCTTTGTACCGCAATGGAGAAAGGAGTACACCGGCGTTTTGTCCTTACCCACCGGCGGCATTATTTTCTATGGTTTCAATTATATTGAAAAGGTTTCAGCTAATGGCACACAAGTATGGATTAAATCGTTACCAGACTCCCTGCTGCTTAACGATGCTGTTTTAGAAGGATCAAGGGTACGGTTTGTTGGTTTGACAAAAAAGCTGGGACCTACGTTCAATCCATTTAGTCCACTTATTCTCTCCAATGGCTTCACCTTGCTTACCGATACTAATGGGAATTATGTATCCAACAGTTTGCACCATGCGAGCACGGTGTTGAGTAATGGGTTGACGAACTATTATGCACAATGTGATTTTGCTAAAATCAAAAAAGATCCCAGTGGCAATTATTATTTATTAAGCACTTTTTATCGCAAACAACAGAACCACTCTGAAATGGCGTTTGTGAAAATGGACAGTGCCATGAATTTTTTATACGGTAAAACCTGGAGTAGTACCTCTAGTCAACTTTTTTTGAAGGACCTCGGTTTTTTTGGTAATGGCTGCAGCATCGGTGTTGGGTACACGAACAATGGCGCTACTTATTCTAGTCAATTTCGAATTGTACTAACGAAAATGGATGCGCAGGGAAGTATACTGAATCAGCTTCTTTTACCTACTAAAACCTATGTAAGCGATTTACATGTAAAACAAAATGGCCACTATGTGGTTGGTTTAAACAGAGACGATTCGTGCTTCTTAATGGAATTTGATACAGCATTAGTCATTAATTGGTGCAGGTACCTCGGGCAGGGAAAAAATACCGGTGGGGTCATTGAACACAACCAACGACTTTACTATACCACGTACGACAATGGCCCTGTTTTGCGGAGTTACGATTTAAACGGTAACGCTTGCAGTAGTTATACAGTTGGTTGTGCTGTTGCAAACGGCTCCATAGCGCTATCGTCCTTTTCACTTGTTCCAATGAGTTTCACGCCCAGCTTAACCAACCAGTTGCGCGACACCTTGTTTACCGTAACCTATACCAACTCCTGTGTTTGTAATGCCATTGTGCCGACGCTTAGCGCTATTAACTGCGTTAACAGTCCCCTTTCAGCAACGGGTATCGGCTATGGACCATTGTCATGGTATTCTCAAGCAACGGGACCCGGTTTTTTAGTTGGTGGACCAACTTTTAACTATGTCTCCTCTTCCCCAACCGTTCTTACTGTTTATTTACAAGACTCCACCTGCACACAAATTCCAACACGTGTGCCTGTTTCGTTTACCGTTTCAGGTTACCCGCAACTTACTTATAGTCCCGCTTCAAACACCATTTGTCAAGGCTCATCATTGGTACTACAAGTTTCAGGCGCAGGAAATTTTTTATGGCACCACAACCAATCGCACAACTTTCAACAAGTTCTTTCTCCTTCCATTACCACACAATATACTGTAACAGCCACCAACGCCCCTTCTTGCAGTATTGTATCTACTTTGCAAATTGTAGTCACACCAACACCCAATCCGATAATCCTTCTTCCCCAGAATAGCTGTACCAACCAATCCGTTACCTTGCAAGCCACGGGAGCCAATCAGTATCAATGGAACACCGGCAACACCACCTCTTCATTCGTCTTTATACCCACTTCAACAACACCTGTAAATTTCACATTAACGGGCACCAATGGCATGTGCAGTAAAACAAAAACGGCTACCCTGCAAGCCACACAAACCCCTTCCTTATCCATTCAATCCTCAACAAATAGCGCTTGTATAAACAGCGCTTATGTTCTAAACGCTACAGGTGCATCAACGTATTCTTGGTCCACCGGTCAACTTACGCCCTCCCTGTCCTTCCTTCCTCAAGCCCTGACTGTTTTTACAGTTACAGGTTGGCATCAACAGTGTTTTTCTAAAATTACGCATTCGGTAATTGGGGTACCTATTCCAACACTACAAATTACACCCACTACTACCTTTCAATGTGTTGGAACTGTTTTGAACTTACAAGCAACAGGTGCTAATGGTTATTGGTGGACTAACGGTCCCCAAAACGCTACCCATACAATTACAATTCAAAATGGAATAAACAGTTACACGGTGTTTGGCGCCAACAAATCCTGCATCGCTTCCAAATCCATTCTCATACAAGGAGTACCTTTCCCTACATTAACGGTTACCTCTTCAAGCGGAACACTTTGCGCTGGCAATTCTTACACCTTGAATGCCAGTGGTGCCAGTCAATACAGCTGGAGCAACGGATCGACAGGTACTTCAATCATCATCACACCAACAGCTTCAATTAATTTGCACGTAACGGGAAAAAATTCCCATTGTGCCTCTTCACAAATTCTGAATTTGACTGTTTATCCAAAACCTGCTCTATCCATTACAGGTCCTTCTGTTATTTGTCTTGGTGAACCATTACCACTCATTGTAACAGGAGCACCATTTTATCAATGGCAGAATGGAAGCAACGACAGTAGCCGTGTTTTTAACCCTAACGGAAGTGGATCGGTATATGTTAAAGGAACTTCAGCCAACGGTTGTACATCACAGACTTTTTTTAATTATTCAGTAAATGCGTGTGAAGGCATTTTGGAACCGTCCTTTGAACGAAAACTAGTCCTTTATCCCAATCCAACAACTGGAACAATAAACTTCAAAACGAACGGTTGGAATGCCCCATTAGATTTTGAATTATTCAACATGAATGGACAATTAATGGCAAGCTATCAGCTCAACCCTTCAGATGCTCTTTCTATTGATAATTTTCCCAGTGGCGTATATATCCTCCACTGCCAAACAAATGGTCAAATACTTAGAGTCATAAAAACAAACTAAGGGGCAGGCATAACCACGAATATCAGAAGCGGGTTGACTATTCGAGTAACGAGAAGTTGTTTGCTTCGCCAAGTATGATGAAAGTCCTACCATCAGCTATTCCGAACTTTTCCTATAACGCTTTCAAGTTTTTTTTAACAACAGAGGTCCGCTGATTCATTGTGAGCCAATAGAGCCTATCGTATACTCCGCCAATTATTGTCCTTGCAATTAAGCCTATTTGGTAATAGATTCTTAAAAACTGCAAGCGCCATCCTTTAATTGGATGGCGCTTGAATTGGGTACTAAAAAAAATATAGACTTAATTCTCTAAGATCAACTTTGTATGTAATAGGCGTTGTGAGTTATTGAAAACGGAGAGGTGATAAACCCCTTTAGCGAAGTTTGAAAGATCAATTTCTCCAGAAGCATCCATTTCTTTTGACATTAACAGTTGCCCGGTTGAATTATGTATTTCAACCTGCATGCGCCCACCCGAATTATTCAAAACAGAAACAATTCCATTAGAAGGATTTGGGTATACCTTCACAACCGTTTGTTGGTCCTCTGGCAAGGCTTCACAAGCATTAACAATTACTTCTGAGGTAATGGCGGAGTCGCAACCAAATTCCGAGCTACCCGTAAGGGTATAAACCGTAGAACTAAGCGGTGCAACTTGAACCTGTGCAGTAGTATCACCTGTTGACCAATTGTATTTGTAGGCCCCACTTCCACTGATTTTGATTTGTTCTCCCAAACATATGGTTGAATTGAGAGGTGAGATAGAAATAGCAGGTAAGGCTTTTACATTAAGTTGAATAGCTGCGGTATCATTACATCCTGGTGATACCCCTCCAATAACGGAGAAGGAAGATGAGATAGTTGGTGTTAGCACTACCGTATTTCCATTCGTGCCATTGCTCCATGTGTAATTATTGGCACCGCTTACAGACAGGGTGGTTGATTCCCCTGAACAAAACGCCGTATCACCAGAAAGTATAAGAACTGGGTAATTCACAACATTAACAGAGTCGAGTGCACTAGATTGGCAGCCATTATTATCTGTTCCAGTTACGGTATACACAGTATTTGCAGTAGGCGAAGCCACCATTGTTGCTGAAGCATTTCCGTTACTCCAAGAATAATTGGTTGCGCCGCTAACCGTGTGTGTTACAGATTGTGCACTGCAGACAAGCGTACTACCTGATACACTTAAAACTGGCAACGGGTTTACGAGTAAGGTGTGTTGTGTTTGAGCTGTACAAAGCGAATTCGTCCCTGTCAAAGAATAAACCGTTGTTGTTAGTGGTGAAACCACGATAGCAGTTGAAGTACTTGCACCACTCCAAGTATAGTTGGAAGCGCCTGTGGCCGTTAACGTAGCAGTGTCGCCAACGCAGAGGGCAGTCACCCCATTCACAGCCACTGTAATAGCCGATTGAACAGACACGGTTACAGCGGCATTAGAAATACAACCTAGACTAGACGTACCAACAACGGAATAAGAAGTGGACGTACTAGGTGTAGCAACAATTGAATTTACTGTTGAGGCAGTCGACCAACTGTAGGTGCTGGCACCAGTGGCCTGCAGAGAACTACTAGTACCGGCACAAATAGCCGTATTGCCTGAAATGGCGATGACTGGATTTGAGTAGGACGCTATTGCAATAGTCGCTGTATTTCCGGCGCACCCTGATGCCGATTTACCTGATAAGCTATAAGTGGTATTACTTGTAGGCGAAATTAAAACAGACGTGCTATTTGCGCCATTGCTCCAAGTATAAGTTGCTGCGCCACTTCCAGAAAGTGTTATTGAATTGCCTTGACAAACAGCAGTTGTTCCTGAAATAACAATCACTGGCAGCGAATAAACTGTAACAGCCATCGTTGCTGTATTGCCAACACAACCTTGCGAACTTGTACCAGTAACAGTGTACGTCGAATTTGAGGTCGGTGATAGTGTAAATGTACTTCCCGACAAATTCCCTGTCCACGTATACGATGACGCACCAGATGCATTTAACTGTACAGTTTCTCCTAAGCACAAGGAGTTTGCGCCACTTACGGCAATGACAGGTAAGGTATAAACGTTGACTGTTTGCACCACTGGGGTCGCAGTACACCCTTGTGCACTGGTGCCATTGAGGGTGTAGTTGGTATTAGTAGAAGGGGAGATCACTATGGTATTCGTTAATGCGCCAGTGTTCCAACTATAAGAACTTGCACCGCTTGCTGTAAATTGTGTAGTTGACCCATTGCACAAGGTATTAGAACCTGAAATGCTCATTACAGGCAAACTATATACAGTAACTGCTTGACTCACACTGTTGCTAATACAACCTAACGTGTTTGTTCCTTTGACAATGTATGTCGAAGATGCGGCTGGTGTTGCAGAAAAAGTACTCCCCGTTACAGTACTATTCCATGTATAGGAACTGGCACCAGATGCAGTAAATTGAACAGAACTGCCGCTGCAGACCGTATTCGTCCCAACAACACTAATTATTGGCAATGAATAAACTGTTACCGATAAGCTTGCTGTATTTCCGCTGCAACCCAAGCTATTGGTTCCAGAAACTGTATAAACTGTATTCACAGTAGGTGTAACAACAATAGAACTGCTAGCTAAATTATTAGTCCAAGTATAAGTACTTGCTCCTGAAGCAGACAATTGCAAAGTGGCACTGGAACATACGGATGTGTTTCCATTTATTGCGACTGTTGGTACAGAGTAAACTGTTACGGCAATTGAAGTTGCATTACTAACGCAGCCGAATGAAGACGTTCCAGTTACAGAATAAGAAGTTGTAACAGTTGGACTAATTGAAATCAGGGACGAATTTGAAGTGGCATTCGTCCATGTGTAGGTTAATGCACCAGAAGCCGCTAAAGATGATGATTTGCCAGCACATAAGGTGTTAGACCCTGTTATACTCAATACAGGTTTAGGATACACGTTGAGCGTAAATGTTCCGCCATTACTGCATCCTGCCGGTGAAGAATAATTTACAGTGAAATTAGTTGTATTGGTAGGAGTTATAGCAATAGAAGGTCCAGTACTTCCATTTGACCACGTATAGGAGGCGTTACTAACAAGTATTGGCGCATACCTGAGTATGACTACACCAGATCCACCACTGCCTGAATGACCTCCAGATACAAATGCATAACCCATGCCGCCGCCGCCGCCACCAAGGCCATTCGTACCATCAATTCCATTGACAATTGTATTGGATCCAGTAGTAGTTAAAGTGGTAGAACCGCCCGCTCCGCCACCTCCTGATCCGCCAGTGCCTCCAGTAAATCCTGACCAAGTGCCACCGCCACCACCGCCCCCATAATAAAGAGGAGTTCCAGTTATGGATGATAAAAAGCCGATACCACCCGCACCCGGCAACGAATTGGTGGCATTGCCACCAACCGCTCCTGCACCGCCACCGCCGCCTCCACAACAATTGACAGTGCTTGTTCCACCATTGTAACCTTGACCACTCGTACCAAAACCAGGACCACTGATGGCAGCATGTGCGGCACCCTGACCGCCACCACACCCACCAGTGCGACCGTTTCCTGTCCCAACTTGTTGTTGTGCATGGTTGTCATAACCACCATCGCCACCTATTGCGGTAAGTGTACCGAAAGTAGAATTAGAACCAGGCAATCCATTATAAGCATATGTAGAAATGGACGCTCCGCCCACCCCGACCGAAAAGCTGTAAGCGGTGCCGGGGGTAACAGAATATATAGAGGCATAAACCACACCGCCGCCACCGCCGCCGCCACCTGCATCAAAGCCTCCACTTCCACCTCCTGCAACCACTAACACTTCAACTGTATAGACACTTGTTGGTGCCACCCAATAATTATTGCCAACGGTAGTAAATGTAGAAACAGTTGTTGTACCAGCTAAACCACTTGCTGTTAAAGTAACTGTGGGTCCCGTGCAAAACTGATTGGATGTTGAAGTAACCGCTAATGAAGGATTAATTGTATAGATAGTAATTGCGGAACTGGTTGATGAACACCCAGTAGTTGAAGTAATGCTTACAGAATACTGGGTATTGGTTGTTGGCGTTACAACAATACTTGGCGACGTACTTCCAGTAGACCACGAATAACTATTGAAGTTCTCGCCCGTATTTACAGTAGCTCCAGAGGTGGTGAAAGTAGCTCCACTCATTAATGTAGCATTAAATGAATTGCTGGTTGCATCGTTGAGCGATGTCCCAGTGGCTTGATCACATTTATAATAAGCCACTAGATTATTAGAATTCGCAGCAACCGCTGTTGAATAATTTGCTGCGATTTGCGCATTTGATAATGCCATTTTCCAAATACGGATCTCATCAATCTGGCCATCGAACCAAGCGCCGCTGCCCAAGTTGGTAGACTCCTGTGCGCCAAAGGCATAATAGAATGTCCCCGTACTTGGCCATTGCTTTGTTCCAGTATTTACATAGGATGAAGGAACACCATTCAAAACGCCATCAATAGTGCTGGTCAAAGCGTTATAACGAACAGCTACATGGTTCCAAGTATTAAAACTAATGTTTCCAACAACAACAGGTGTTAGTGCCCATACACGCACCGAAACATCCCCATTCGAAAGCACTTCAATTTGTGAATCGTGCCAGCCGGTGTTGATGGTCGATTGTCCTAATTCAGTCATTACAACACCAGCAGCAGTTGCTTTAAACCACAATTCAACAGTGATTGAGCCACTGTTCAGTTGCGAATTTAAATTGGGTGTGATGAAGTACTGGTTAGATGCGGAAACTAATTTCACTGAATTTCCAGGAGCATTGGCATTGGATGCTGTCAATGTTACTTGCTGTCCTGCACAAACAGAATAGGCAGGATTTGCCGTAATTGAAACAGAACAAGGACTTTGTGCCAAGAGATTAAAACAGGTCGTAATTAGAAGGGCAATAAGGCTATTTGCCTTATTAATCAAATAGTTGTCTCTTTCAGAAACAGATGGAAATTTTTTCATGTGCAAACTTTAGCCTGAAGGATAAAATTCAGGTCTGCACATTAAACACCTAATTCACTACTTACCCTCATTTAACCTTCACTGATATTGTTCACATCCAATTGTTGACACAATTAACGGTTTGTTCCTAGCACAATTCCAAATCAAGAAGCCACCATTTAATCAAACACTATTTGGCGTTGGGTTTTGTCTATTAATTTATTTTTAAAGTCTTGCATGGAGGTTTGCCTAATCTCAAAACGCAAGTGGACATCTTCACCTGAATCCATCTGTAGCACCACAGCGTTGGCCTTTTTTAACTCGGTCATTACCACATTCATCCATTCATACGCAAATCGGCAGTTGACTGCAATGGTTACCACTTTTTCTATGGTACCCGCGGCAGCAATTACTGCCACGGTTGTTTCTTTGTAAGCCTGAATTAATCCGGGTTTGCCTAATTGGGTGCCACCAAAATAGCGCACCACCACCACCATCACATTGGTTAATTTTGCCGAGCGTAACGCATCATAGATGGGACGACCTGCAGTACCTGCGGGCTCCCCATCGTCATAGGCCCGGTACTGCTCTCCCGTCACGCCCAATCGCCAAGCAAAACAATGGTGCGTAGCCGATGGGTGTTCATCTTTCGTTTGTTGCAGAAAGGCCTGTGCCTGCTCAACACTTGTCACTTCCCATGCATACCCCAAAAATTTTGACCCCCGATCGCGATAAACAGCAGAGGCATTTTGAGCTACAGTGAGGTAAAGATCTTCCACAATTCAAATATAAGTATTCCTACTGCCACCATTTACCGCCACCCATCCACCATTCACCGACTACCATTAACAACGTACCGAAACAGCCTTGTAAGTGGCTAATGCGTGGTCTACTTTTACAAAAAAAAGTATGCATAAGTTCGACGATACAAACGACACCATGAATTGGCAGGAAATGGAAAGTACCCACCGCAGGGGCAAGGTAGCGGGTGGTATGCTGCTTGTAGTAGTGGGTTCATTATTACTCGCCCGCAAAGCTGGCGTAGAATTACCTTGGTGGTTATTTAGCTGGAAAACGATGCTGATTGGTATCGGCTTAGTAATAGGTATCAAACACCGTTTCCGCCGGCCGACATGGCTGGCTCTTGTGGCCATTGGTTCAGCGTTCTTGGTTTTTGATTATTACCCGTTATTTCCAATAAAGCAGTATTTCTGGCCGCTCTTTATTATTGGCATTGGGGCAGTCATGATTTTCCGTAATAATTCACGAAGAAAACACGAAGCCTGGAGACGTTGGCACTTAAAAAAAAAAGGTTGGCACACTATGAACACAGTTGCTAGTGAATACACTCACTCCGACGATCATATCGAATCGGTTACCGTATTTGGGGGAGTAAAGAAAAACGTGATTTCAAAAAATTTCAAAGGTGGTGAAGTTGTGGTTGTATTCGGTGGTGGTGAATTTAATTTGATGCAAGCGGATTTTGAGGGTACTGTTATACTAGAACTGGTGCAGGTTATGGGTGGTACAAGCCTCATCATCCCCTCTGATTGGGAAGTAAAATCTTCGCTAGTAACTTTTCTAGGAAGTATTGAAGACAAACGTCCCGTTCAACCACCCACCAACAACGCTGCCAAAATTTTGGTTATTCAAGGTACAGCGGTAATGGGTGGCATTGAAATTAAGAGTTACTGATCATGAAAAAGTACATTGCCCAAACCGTTTTTGAAATCAGTGCTATTGGCACGGTTCAAACTGAATTCGATATACAATACCGACTAGTTTTAGCCAACGATGCCTACAGTGCTTTACTCAAGGCACTCAGTCATGCGAAAAAACAAGAGGGCAGTGTAACACCCATGGAAGGACCTGATTTGTTCTGGAAATTTATAGGCATCACCGATTTATTTCCCGTTGATGAGGTTGAAGACGGTGGCGAGCTGTTTACCCAAACCCATCAAACCTGCGAGCCGGCGCACTATGTGCAATTTGTTAAACAACGCACCATGGCCATGCAAGCAAAAAATCTCACCTTCGTGTAATTGCATGAAACTACCTTATGCTCATTCACCCGTAAAACGGGTTACTTTGCTAGCGGTTACTATCCTGGCGTTGGTGTTTATCCAAACTGAATTACTGACCTGGTATGGGCAGCCGCTTACAACGGCATTAATTGACAGTGGATTGACCGCTTTAATTCTATGCGTAGCCTGCTATGTTACCTTACTGTTCTATCAGTACTACCAACCGGGTACTGAAAAAAAGGTGTACCGTTTGCTTTATGCTTTTACTATTTCAGCTATCGCTGTAACAGCACTCAATTATGGTTTAACCTACCTCAACCAAGCACCCGACTATATCGCCTTTGTGCACCTAAGTGCACCAATTCGCTACTTAATCGTGTTCTTAGTTATTTCCTTTGTCACATTAATTTCGTGGGTGTTAAATGAACAGGAAGAAAAGAACAAAGCGAAGGAGCGTGTGCGCGTTGCCGACACTTCTGCTAAGGAAGCCGAATTGTACCAACTTCGGCAGCAATTGCAACCGCACTTTTTATTTAACAGCCTCAATTCGGTAAGTGCCCTCACCCTCAGTGATCCCACGGCGGCACGAAAAATGATTCTACAACTTTCTGAATTTTACCGCAACATTGTAAAAGGCCAAGGGGCAGAAACTACAACCTTAAAAGAAGAATTGCAACAAATGGAATTGTACCTGGCCATCGAAAAAATCCGTTTTGGCGATCGTTTAAATGTAGAACTGGCCATTGATCCATCGTGTTTAAACCGCCTATTGCCCCCGCTAATTCTTCAGCCCATCATTGAAAACGCGGTCAAGTATGGCATTTATGGCACAACAGGTGATATTACCATACAAGTTAGTGTTACTTGTGATACAACACTTACCACTATTACCATCACCAATCCGTTTGAGCCTGATTCTGGTTACGCCACTACTGGAACAGGTTATGGCGTGAGCTCTGTGAAAAAACGGATGGCACTGCATTACGGACGCATGGATCTTTTTAAAACCACGCAACAAAATAACCTATTTATTGCTACTTTAATGCTCCCATAGGTATGCTCAAAAAGGCTGTTATAATCGACGATGAACCCCTTGCCCGCAGCATCGTTACTGGGTATTTAAAAGCGTTCCCGGTTGAATTAGCGGGTGAGTGTGGTAACGGTTTTGATGGTATTAAATTAATTCAAAGTGTAAAACCAGACCTGGTGTTTCTCGATGTGCAAATGCCGAAAATTACAGGGTTCGAAATGTTGGAATTAATTGAAAACCCGCCGGCCATCATTTTTACCACTGCCTTTGATCAATATGCCTTGCGCGCGTTTGAAGCGAGTGCTGTAGACTACCTTCTCAAACCCTTTAGTGAAGAACGGTTTGCAGCGGCGATGGAAAAATGGCTGAAACAAGATGCCACCACTGCTCCTCAGGCCATTCAAAATCTCGCGGGAAAATCGGACCACGAATCGGATCGTATTGTAGTAAGAGTAAATGGCGACATTACAATTGTCCCTTCTCTTGAAATACATTACATCGAGGCGTTTGACGATTATGTCAAAATCTTCACTGCAAAGGATTACTTCCTTAAAAAGAAAACCATGGTTTTTTATGAGGAAACCCTAACGCCAAAAGGTTTCTTCCGCATTCACCGTTCGTTCCTCATCAACCTCAACGAACTTACTCGCATCGAACCTTTCGAAAAAAATGGTCATGTCGCGGTATTGCGAAGCGGCAAACGGTTGCCCGTTGGTCGCTCCATCTACCCAGTACTTAAAGAAAAATTAGGTATCTAATTACACCCCTGCTCCTAAATGCGAACGGTACAACCGATCGTAATCTTCCATGCTGCGAAGAATGACCTCGCGGGCTTCTTCAACCCCATAAACATGTGAAATCTCTACAACTTTGTCCTCACGGCCAGGCATGTTTTTGTACGTCAAAAAATAATGCTTCAACCGGTTAATGAGCGATGGGGGACATTCACTAACATCCTTGATTTGTCCGTAGATTTCATCTTGTTTTAGTACCGCAATTATTTTATCGTCCGCCTCCCCTTTATCTATCATTCTAAAACCACCAATGGGTACAGCTTCCACCAAAATATCTCCGCTGTTGATTACCCGCTCGGTTAATACACAAATATCGAGTGGGTCACCATCTCCACGTTCTACAGGCCTTCCGGCCATTTTTTCAGCATAAGAACGTACCTGCTCATCACAAAACGTTTGCGGCACAAAACCATAAAGCGCTGGAACGTAATTCGAGAATTTTTGGGGACGGTCAACTTTGCGATAGCCGGTGCGTTTATCTATTTCATATTTTACGGTATCACCTGGTACCATTTCAATGTAGGCAGTAACAACAACGGGGCTATCGGGACCGGCTGATATGCCATGCCATGGATGCGGTTTAAATAATTGTACGTTCATAGGGTGAGTTAAAAGGAAATCAATGACGTTTAGAGAAAAGAAACACTTTGTCCCGTTCGCTCCAACTCTTGTTGCCACCGCCAGGCACTCAACATCATGTCATCTAAGTTATAGCGTGGATGCCAACCTAACTCCGATTTCGCCTTCGAATTATCAGCATAAACCGCTATCACATCACCACTGCGTCGCGCCCCCATTACATAAGGCAATTTCATGGCTGCTACTTTCTCAAACGAATGTATTGCTTCTAGCACCGAAACGCCATTGCCGGTGCCCAGGTTGTAAATGTTTACGGCTTCTTCTGCTTTCCCAGCTAATAAAAAATCAACCGCCTTAATGTGCGCGTCGGCAATATCGGTTACGTGAATGTAATCGCGAATACACGAACCATCGCGGGTGGGGTAATCGTTCCCAAATACCGTTAAGGCATTTTTTCCAACCGCTGTTTGAGTGATGATTGGTACAAGGTTATTCGGCCGTGTTATCGGCATTTCGCCGTGTTGGCCACTCATGTGTGCTCCAACCGGATTAAAGTACCGGAGCATCACTGCGTTAAACTCAGGGTGCGCCTTGGTGAAAAAACGAATAATCTCCTCCCCCACTTGCTTGGTATGTCCATAGGCACTTTCTGCTGCCAGTAACGTGGTGGTTTCTGTTACTGGCAAAGCTGAGGCATTGCCGTAAACAGAACACGAAGAGGAAAAAATAAAGTGGTTAATACCCCTTGCGCCTGCGTAGTAAAGCATGTTTTGAAGCGACCCAAGATTATTGTCGTAGTAACGCACCGGATCCTTCATTGAATCAGGAACCGATTTAAACGCCGCGAAATGAATAATGGCATCTATTTTACCGCATGCATCCAAGGCCTTTACCATCGCGGCACGGTCACACAAATCCACATCTACCCGAGTAAAGGGGCGCTCACAGATACCTGCCACGCGGTCGTACGCACTCTCGGCCGAATTACTGAAATTATCAACCGAAATAACCGTATGCCGGCTATTTTCAAGTAATTCAATCAAGGTATGGGAGCCTATATAGCCAGCTCCTCCGGTTACTAAAATAGTTGCCATAAGACAGGACGAAGATACACGAATTTAGAGTACCCCCCTCTGATTAACTTCGAATCCTTATCTTTAATGCATGGAAGAAGGGTTACCGCCGTGGATGACCATATTCGATTTTCTACTGGCACCGTTTTACATCATGCTGGTAGTTATGTTGGGTTACGCTGTGCGTAATATCAATATCAACCAGAAACCTTATTATAAGTATTATGTAAGTGCCCTGGTGTGTAAGGTTATTGGTGGCGTTAGTCTTTGCTTAGTCTACACCTTTTGGTACAAAGAAGGTGGCGATTCTACCAATTACTTTCTGGCCGGTAGCACGTATTCCCGCATTTTTACGGATTTTAATTTTGAACTGCTTGATCAAATGCTCTCCTTCCGTTCAGAAAGCATTGCCTTCCTTCCCTATTACGACTATGGCATTATCAATTTTTCGGATAACGATTATTACGCCCTCACTACCTCTGTTATCTCATCAGTTTTCTGCCTGTTGGGTATGAACTGTTATATCCCAGCTACCATCCTGCTTAGTTACGTTAGTTTTTTATGCATGTGGAAACTGTTCGAAGTGTTCATCGATAAATTCCCGCAACTGCAAAAAGAATTCGCCTACAGTATCCTATTCGTTCCTTCTGTTTTTTTCTGGGGATCGGGTATGCTTAAAGATACCTACAGCATTAGTGGTTTGGCATTAGCCACCTACGCGGTTTACAAATTTTTGATTCAACAACAACGCAAATTTAAATTCGGATTCATGCTCTTTGGCTCTTCCGCCATCATCATCCTCATTAAACCCTATATCTTTTTTGCCCTTATTCCCGGTACGCTTATTTGGGTCTTCTTCGATAAACTGAATACAATTCGGAACCCAACCTTGCGTGCGCTTTTCCTACCTGGATTGTTAACGCTTGTGGTAGTTATAGTAGCCGTTATTCTGCAATACTTTGGCGACTACCTGGGTGATTACAGTCTGGATAAAGTCTTTAACAAAGCCGCCAAAACACAACAAGATTTTGCTCGCAACCAACAGTATGGGGCAAATTCTTATGATATCGGCGAATTCGACGCCTCACTTGCTGGTGTGCTTTCAAAAATTCCCGCAGCGCTCGAAATGGCCTTGTTCAGGCCTTACTTATGGAATGTGCGCAACCCGGTTATGCTGTTATCGGCACTTGAAAACTTCATCATGCTCTCGATTACGATTTACATCTTTTGGAAGGTAAAATTCAAGGTGCTCATCAAGTCGTTATTCAGCGACCCGCTCTTAATCTTCTCCATGTTGTTTGCGTTGTTTTTCGCCTTTTCTGTGGGCTTAACTACAGCCAATTATGGCGCCTTGGTGCGCCTAAAAATTCCGTGTATTCCGTTTTATGCCAGCAGTTTATTTATTCTCTATTATTTGAATAAAGAAAGTTTTGGTAACCGGCGTCTTGGCAGTAGCCGTAATGAAACCTACGATAACTCCTTCGCAACAAAGGGGGCACCTTCGCCTAACAAGCAACCGGTTGCGGGGTAGTAGCGGTAACAAGACGAACACTGATTTTTGTTTTTTTCACGGCTTCGTTAAGCGAAAAAAATTAATTTTACTCTATGGCACGTGATCGTCGAGTCGACGACTATATAGAAAAAGCGGCACCTTTTGCTCAGCCTATTCTCATTCATTACCGTGAATTGGTGCACATGGTGTGCCCGGAGGTAGAAGAAAAATGGAAATGGTCTTTTCCCAATTTCGATTATAAGGGGGCACCGCTTACGCACATGGCGGCGTTCAAAGGACATTGCTCCATCGGCTTTTGGAAAGCGGGATTAATGAAGAACAATAAACAACTTCTTACTAATGCCGCCAGCGAAAGCGCCATGGGCCACCTCGGAAAAATAACCGCCCTTACTGATTTACCTGCGGATAAAGTGCTCATTAATTTTATTAAACAGGGTATGGCGCTCAATGAAGCGGGAATTAAAGTGCAACGCTCCGTTGCTCCTAAAGCTCCGCCAACAGTTCCCGATGATTTAATGAAGGCGTTTAAGAAAAACAAATCGGCTCATAGCTTTTTTCTTTCATTGAGTCCGTCGAAGCGCCGCGAGTTTACCAACTGGTTAGATGCAGCAAAACGCGCTGAAACCCGCACAGCCCGTATAGAAAAAACAATGAAATTGCTTGATGCCAATCAACACTTGAATTCAAAATACCAAAAATGAAAAAACACATTCAACTACTCGGTCTACTAACATTAACTACGTTACTCATCACAAGCTGCGCTAAAAAAGAAGAGGAGGTGCCTGAAGACACTAACAACACCACTTCTACTACCACGACGACTTCTTTTGGGTGGGTGCCTGAAGGTGGAACGACAGCAAAGGCAGACTCTTCTTACTTTGTGGCTACCTACAATAACATTGTGGCTTTTAAAGGGGGTAACAATAATGTGGTAGATATTAAATTATCAGACCTGCAAGTAGGCACGTATTCAATTTCTTCGCTTAGTGGCAATTCACTAGAATACGTTACTGGCAACACAACCTACTCGGCTACTGGTGGCACTGTTTCAATTGGCGCTAACAGCGGCACCAAACTATCCGGCACTTTCTCCTGCGCTTTAGCAGGCGGTACGCTCTCGTCGTTAAAAGGCGATTTTACCGATATACCAAAGCGTTAGTTGAACGGAATTCGATAGCGTTTAAACGTTATCGCTTAAAACCAACGGTTGAATTGGATTTGAAGCTGTCGCGCAACTCCAACATTTTTATCGCGGTAATGGCTGCTTCATCGCCCTTGTTGCCATGTTTTCCACCGGCACGGTCCATCGCCTGCTCCATTGTATTGGGAGTTAGTACGCCAAATATAACCGGTTTACGATAAGCGATATTTAAATTGGTAATGCCCTTGGCTACTGCATCACAAATAAAATCGAAATGTTTGGTTTCGCCTTGTATAACGCAGCCAATGCATATGATCGCATCTACCGCAGTCATTTCAGCGAGGTACTGTGCACCGAGTGTGAGTTCAAACGTCCCAGGCACTTCCTTAATAACGAGCTGACTTTCGTCGGCGCCATAGTGTAATAGTGTTTTTTTCGCTCCTTCGAGTAAGGCACCTGTAACTTGATGGTGCCATGCAGCATATACAATGCCGAATTTATAAGGAGCTGCACTGCCAACTGGCGTGCCTTCAATGTGTGATAAATTTTTATCTGCGCTGCTCATAGAAACAAAAAACCCCCAAAGGCTGGGGGTTCAATTTTTTAAAGTTTGCCGGCTGCCTTGGCTCTGGCAATAAACTTGGCGATATCGCGCGCCTCAGTTGATTGACGGTATTCTTTATCAATACGCTCGTAGCTTTCAACGGCACGGCTGTAATCGCCTTTCAACTCACAAGCAAAACCAAGTTTCTTGAGGAAGTAAGGAGACGTAAATTTATTATCGACAATGTCCGCGGCTTTTTGGTAATGCGTAATGGCATCGTCAAACTGATTCAATTCCATATAACAATCACCAATAGCGCCTTGTGCAATCGGAGCAATAACTTGGTCACTGTTGCTGTATTTTTTAAGGTAGTCAATCGCATCGGCAAATTTACCGGTACGTAATAAACAAACACCTGCATAATAGTTAGCTAAATTGCCGGTTCTAGTCATGCCGTACTGGTCAGCAATGGCAGTAAAACCCATCATTTGCTTCGGTCCGTCAGCTGTAACCACATTGGCACCACCGTTTAACGCGATGTTAAAACTATCTTTTTCGAAAAATTTCTCTGCCCAGAACGATTCGTTCACCGCTTCTGCTTCTTGAGTTGGCAGGTAGTACAATTGGAAAAATAAGATACCGGCAATAATCGCCACCAGGCCACCACCTACGTAGTTAACCATTTGCTTGTTCTTTTCATAGAACAACTGAATGCCTTCAAGACCCGTGTCATTCAATGCGCGAGTCGATCCGCTTTCCTTCACTTGTTCTGCTGTATTACCGGCAGTTGTTTCTTCTTTTAAATCAGACATTTGAACTGAAAATTGGATTGCGAAGTTAACAATTTTTTCGGGAATTTCAGAATTTTTTTGCAAGTGCCTGTTATGCTGCATTTTCGACTAATTTTGCGGCATGTTTCTGGAACGACTCCACCTCCTTAATTTCAAGAATTATGCTGATTATGAGGCAGTTTTGTCCGAACGCATCAATTGTTTTGCCGGCCCGAACGGGGTCGGAAAAACGAATCTTCTCGACGCTATTCACTACCTGGCCTTCTGCAAAAGTTACTTTAACCCCATCGATAGCCAAAACATTCGACACGATGAGGGGTATTTCATGATTCAGGGCATCTTTAAAAACAATGGCGAATCAAGCGAGATTTATTGCGGTATTAAACGCAACCAAAAAAAGATTTTTAAAAAAAATAAAACAGAATACGAACGCTTAAGCGAACACATCGGGCAATACCCCTTGGTTATGATTTCGCCTAGCGATAGCGACCTGGTTAATGGCTCAAGCGAAGGCCGCCGTAAATTTTTAGATGGCATAATCTCGCAGTACGACCGGGGTTACCTCGATCGCTTAATCGCTTATAACAACGCCTTGCGCCAACGAAATGTGCTGCTCCGGCAATTTGCCGATACACGGGTTTTTGATGCTGAAAGCTTGGATATCTGGGACAATATGCTGGCTCTTCATGGCGATGGTATCCACCAAGTACGCCTGCAGTTTTTAAAAGAATTTATACCGCTGTTCAATGCCTACTACCAGTTTGTAAGCAATAGTCGCGAAGTGGCGCAACTCGACTACGAGTGCAGTTACGAAGGGCACCACCTACATACCGCGTTAATGACGTCGTTGTCGCGCGACCGGGCCGTGGGGTACACCTCCATGGGGCCGCATCGCGACGATCTCGATTTTAAACTCAACGGTTTTCCGCTTAAAAAATACGGCTCTCAAGGCCAACAAAAATCCTATCTCATTGCACTAAAACTGGCACAGTACGAATTTATTAGGGACCGAAAAAACACCCTGCCCTTGCTGCTGCTCGACGATGTGTATGATAAATTAGACGCCGAACGTTTTGGCAAATTGCTCGAAAAAGTGTCGGGCGAAGGATTCGGCCAGGTGTTTATTACCGATACCCACGCTGAACGTATTCGTGAAGCGCTTGAGAAAACGGGTGTGGACTTTAAACTATTTGAAGTAGCGTAATCGATTATTTACTCTTGCTTTTTTTATTTGTTTTTTGGGCGTTGCAATGCCCATCTAGTGTTATCATTAGAGCATTGCCGCGCCATCCGCTGTAGCCAAGCCGGGTGAGCCTAAGCAAGGGGCACTTTCGTCAACTTACAAAACGCCTACGGGGTCCCCGCTCTAACGGCGGGGCCTCCGTGGCTTGCCCTTGCTAAGGCTCACCCGTCTCGGCTGCCGCTACTGTCGCTAACGCACGTCTACGCTTTCTTTTTCTGAAGGCCTACTTCTTTATGGCTGGTCTCCTTACATCACTTCTAAAGCGGCTGTTTACACGTGGTTGTTTTCTTTGTTTTTTGGGCGTTGCAATGCCCATCTACTAATTATCTTTAGGCATTGTCGTGGCATCTGTTACCACACAATCACCTTAATTTAACCTGCAACTTTTTGGTTGCAGTAGAAAAAGTAAGCGCATCCGTTTTCTAATACAGGTAGTTGCAGTAACCAAGGCGGCGGCGCCAATTGAGCAGTGGCGGGCTAGGCCGAGATGTGCGTGAGGGACACGCAAGGCTTGGTTCTTCCCGTCCCCGCACAAAAGGGTGAATGTCTATTTCGATTTCGCCCCTTTTGCTGCGTGGGACGGGAAAACCGCAGCGAAGCGGAGCCTGGAGTGGCCCGACCCCCGCACAAATGGGTTAAAGCGTATTTAGTAAACGACCCTTTTGTTGCGGGGGGCACGCCCACATCCTAAAAACAACACCGAGAAAAACGGTGTTCAACTAATGCATCATTAAAAAAACAAGGCTAATAGTGTTCACTAATTAGTCCGCAGCAATCGCCGTTGATTGAATATAAAAGACGGCGGGCAAGAAGAACTCAGTTAACCAACTCCGACATTAAACAAGAACCCTTACCAGTTCGATAATAGCTGAAATTATTATTACGCCCAACACCAACTTCCTAAACAAGTGCTGTGAAAAATAAGTCAGTAACCGTTTGCCGACATAACTGCCAACAAAACCAATAATTGCTAACGGTGGAATATACAGCAGTAACTGTTGCGTTGATGCAAAACCATTAGCAAGGTAAATGACCGACCGTGTAAAATCAACCCCTAAATCAATAGCAGCAGATGTAGCGATAAATACCGCCTTATCTAAATTAAACGCCATCATGGTGAGGCCCCTTATAGCGCCACCGGTTCCAGTAGCGCCCGCTAAAAAACCCGATACACTTCCACCTATAAACAAATGTTTATTATCAGACCGCCATTCATAATTCGGTTTTATGATTAAAAACAAAGCCAGTAGAATTAGCGACACGCTCATAACCACGGCAGTCATTTCAGATGGCAACCAACTAGCCATCAAGGCACCAACGCTAACAAAAACAACAGCTGCAGAACCCAGCACCAAAACAATTCTTTTATCGATGCCCGCTTTAAATAACCAGAGTTTAGAAAGATTACTAAACACATGAAACACCGCTGTAATACCCAGTACTTCTTGAATACTAAAAAACTGCGCTGCTACCGGCACAAAAACGATGGAAGAACCAAAACCCGAAATTGTACCAATAATTTCAGCGATAAAGGCCAAAGCCAAAAACAAAAAATAATTATCTGGCATCAACGAAGTCCGAAGTTGACGGTTAAACCGGCTCTTGGCGTAAAACCCGATTCAAATTTGGTATCGTACTTGCTGTTGAGGTAGGTGCCCAGCAAGGGCGCAAATGAAATTCTAAATCCTAACCAGCTGGTTAAGTGCCAACCATACCCAATAATGGGTGTGAAATTTAATGCCGTAGCGCGCAAGGGCTTAAAGGGGTCGATGAGTTTGGTGGCTTCTGCTAACCCGAAAAAAACTTCTGAACGTTTGGTAAAATAAACACTTTGAGTCACCTGCAGGGGCAGTATGAATTCAGGTGTTCCTCGAATAGAGCCCGGCAAGTAGCCCAACCCAAAACGAAAGGCGGTATGGCTTTTTTTATCGGACTTCAGATAAAAGCGGTATTCCAAGCCAGCTGAATAGTACTCACTTGGTCCCCATATCTCAAAATAAAACGACCGCTTCAGTTTGCTTTTATTTTTTTTCTTGAAAAGTCCCGGTGCTGCCTCTGCCTCTGTTTTATCCGCACGCGCTTGCGCCACCGCAGAATGACAAAACAGGAAAACCAGAATAAGAACAGCAACAGTCTTTATTAGGCGCATGGTGCAAAAATAGCAGAAATCAAGGCATCTTTTGACCAACGGCGTGATGAAATTATTACCAATGGACAACAACCCATGTAAGCGGTAGCCACCCCGGTAGCCTTATTTATACTTTAGTAGTTCTAAACCAATACTCATGAAACATTTCAAATGGCTGTTTATTCCAACTATTGCAGTAAGCTTACTCAGCAGTTGTGGCAATAAGCACGAAAGTGCCGCCACATCAGAACCGGCGGCGCAGCTTCCGTTGGAAGACTTTTTTAGAAACGGGGTTAAAAGCACCTTAAGGATTTCGCCCGATGGGCAGTATTTTTCTTACCGCGCCGACTTCAAAGGGTTCAGCAATATTTTTGTTCAAAAGGTTGGCGATAGCGCCGCGGTGCGCGTTACCACCGATACCTTACGCAGCATTGGTGGTTATTTTTGGAAAGGCGACCGCATTGTGTATGCACAAGACATTGGCGGTGATGAGAACTTTCAATTGTTTTCGGTTACACCCGACGGCGCAACAGTAAAAGCGCTAACCCCCTTTAAAGGTGTAAGAACTGAAATCGTGGATGATTTATCAGAAATAGCAGGAAAGGAAAAACAATTGATTGTGATGATTAACAAACGCAATCCTGAATACTTCGATCCCTACGAATTAAACATAGAAACCGGCGATTTGAAATTGTTGTATGAGAACAAGGACAATTACGAAGGGTGGACCACCGACAACAACGGCGTGGTTCGTCTCGTTACAAAAACCGACGGCGTTAACATTACCTACTTCCACCGCGCGAGTGAAAAAGACAAGTTTGTGGCCTTTATGACCACCAGTTTTAAAGAGCAATTTGAACCACAGGCGTTTGATAAAGACAACAAGCTTATTTATGCCGTATCAAATATTGGCAGGGACAAGGCTGCGCTGGTGAGCTATGACCCCATGGCTAAAAAAGAAATGGCTGAATTGTATGCCAATAAAGATTACGACATTGGTGGCGCCTTTTACGATCGTAAAAAGCAAGTGTTAGTTTCTGTAAGTTGGACCGCCGACAAACAAGAAGAGCACTTTTTTGATAAAGAATGGGAAACCATCAACAATGCTATTGAGGCTAAACTCCCAGGTTACGAAGCTGAGCTCATTAATTGGGATGCTAACCGTAACAAGGGCATTGTGTGGATTGGCAGCGACCGTTTACCAGCAAAATACTACTTGTATGATTTTAAATCAGGCGATGTGTCAGAAGCCGCCAACCCCTTCCCTTGGATGAAGGAAGAAAACATGGCTGAGATGAAACCCATTACGTACACCACACGCGACGGACTCACCATTCACGGTTACCTCACCTTACCGAAAGGTGTAGAAGCAAAAAATTTACCGGTTGTTATTAATCCACATGGCGGACCATGGGCTCGCGACGAATGGGGCTTTAACAACGAAGTACAGTTCTTAGCCAACCGTGGTTATGCCGTGTTGCAAATGAACTTCAGAGGCAGTACCGGATTTGGCCGTAAATTCTGGGAAGCTAGTTTTCATGAATGGGGATTAAAAATGCAGGATGACATTACTGACGGTGTAAATTGGTTAATTAAGGAAGGAATTGCCGACCCGAAACGTGTAGCTATTTATGGTGGCAGTTACGGTGGTTATGCAACCTTAGCTGGTGTTGCCTTTACACCCGACTTGTATGCTGCGGCCATTGATTACGTGGGGGTAAGTAATTTATTTTCATTTATGAATACCATCCCGCCTTATTGGAAACCCTACCTTGATCAATTTCATGAAATGGTGGGCGATCCTAAAAAAGACTCCGCCTTACTTGCAAAAACATCACCAGCGTTGCACGCCGATCAAATCAAGGCTCCCTTGTTTATAGCACAAGGAGCCAACGACCCACGGGTTAACAAAGCAGAGAGCGATCAAATGGTAGAAGCCTTGAAAAAACGCGGTGTTGAAGTGCAATACATGGTAAAGGACGATGAAGGACACGGTTTCCATAATCAAAAAAATCAATACGATTTTTATGGTGCGATGGAGAAATTCCTAGCCGCGCATCTTCTCAAAAAAGACACTACAGTTGCAACACATTAATAGTCACAACAAAAAAAAAGGGCTTGCTTCAATTGAGCAAGTCCTTTTTTTATTTAGGAGTTTACAAAGCCGTGTGTCTTAAAACTCGCACTTTCCAGGTGTTCTCGGAAAAGCAATAACATCGCGAATATTGGTCATACCAGTAACAAACAATACCAAACGTTCAAAGCCTAGTCCAAAGCCGGCATGCGGACAACTTCCAAAGCGGCGCGTATCGAGGTACCAGCTCATTTCATCAACCGGTACACCCACTTCTTCCATCCGTTGAACCAATTTATCTAGGCGTTCTTCACGCTGACTACCGCCAACAATTTCACCTATACCCGGGAATAAAATATCCATGGCAGCAACGGTTTTCCCGTCGTCGTTTTGGCGCATGTAAAACGATTTGATTTCGCGCGGGTAATCAGTCAAAATCACTGGTTTCTTAAAGTGTTTTTCTACCAAGTACCGTTCGTGTTCGCTTTGCAAATCAACGCCCCATTTATCAACGAGGTATTGAAATTTCTTTTTCTTGTTGTGATTGCTTTCGCGTAGAATTTCAATCGCTTGAGTGTAGGTAACCCGTTCGAACTTATTAGTGAGACAGAATTGCAATTTTTCTGTCAATGTCATTTCACTGCGTTCGTTTTGCGGTTTTTGTTTTTCTTCTTCCAATAACCGTTTGCTCAAAAAGTCAATATCCTCTGCGTTGTGCTCTAACGCATACGCGATAACATATTGCAACATTTCCTCAGCAAGGTCCATATTATCGGCTAATTCATAAAAAGCCATTTCGGGTTCAATCATCCAAAACTCGGCCAAGTGACGTGCCGTGTTAGAGTTTTCAGCTCTGAAGGTTGGACCAAACGTGTAAATATTACTAAACGCCATGGCGGCTAGTTCCCCTTCTAATTGTCCCGATACCGTTAAATTAGTAGCCTTACCAAAAAAATCATTTGAAAAGTCCACCTTGCCCGCTTCGTTGCGTGGTGGATTTTCCATATCCAGCGTGGTAACGCGGAACATTTCGCCGGCCCCTTCAGCATCGCTATTAGTGATAATAGGCGTATGCATGTAGAGGAAGCCTTTTTCTTGAAAAAAGCGATGTACTGCAAAAGCCAGGCTATTGCGAACACGAAAAACAGCTCCAAATGTATTGGTTCGGAAACGCAAGTGAGCAATTTCACGTAAAAATTCCAAACTGTGTTTCTTTGGTTGCAAAGGGTATTTTTCAGGATCACTGTCCCCCAACACCTCTACGGTGGTGGCTTTAAGTTCAACCGTTTGTCCAGCCCCTTGCGACGGCACTAAATGGCCTGTAACCTTAACCGCAGCGCCGGTGGTAATCCGTTTTAGTAGTTCTTCAGGAGTCGTATTAAAATCAACCACGGCCTGCAGGTTATTATTGGTTGAACCATCGTTCAACGCAATAAATTGATTGTTGCGGAAGGTCCGCACCCAGGCGCTCACTGAAATCACTTCATCCGAATGATTTTTTTTGAGCAAATCGATAATCCTCAGTCGTGCCATAAATACATTATAAAGGCTACAAAAATAGTCAATCGCTTGAATCTCCGACAGGGTAAATAGGGTTAATCGTAAATTCTATCTGGAGGTCGCAAGACATCCTATCAATGATCCTTTACCTTACTTCTTACTGATTCGTACTCCATCTCAGAAATTGGCATTGCCAACGACGAATCGTTTAATAAGCCAGCAATATGCACCATTTCAGGGTACTGTGTCGCCACAGTACTGTGCATCACCACACGCGAACCAATCACTTGTAGCTCCTCGAAGGAACGTTCATTTAGAATTTTGAAAAAATTCTTCTCGTTTAAGTACTTTCGATAAGCAGGAAACTTCATAACTTCATGGTTTATGTCACAGCCCTTTTTACAACTTGTTGCCGGCTTTATCCAGCAAAAATACAACAATAACCTCCAACGGTTATGCATTGTATTGCCTAGTCGGCGTGGGGCCGTTTTTTTAAAACGATACCTGGGTGAGGTATACGGCAGTACTACCTGGTTGCCAGCCATCATCAGTTCTGAAGAGTTTATTGAGACCTTGAGTGGACTTTCGGTAGCCGATGAACACGAATTAGTATGCAGGTTGTATGACAGCTATGTAACCGTGTATGGCAAGGGCGCCGAATCGTTTGACAGTTTTTTAAAATGGGGGCAGCTCATTTTGCAGGACTTCAATGAAATTGACCGGTACCTTGCTGATGCCCGCCATATCTACGAAAACTTACGCGACATAAAGGAAATTGAAAACTGGAGCCTTTCTGCTGATCCGTTAACCCCCTACCAGCAAGAATACCTACGGTTTATGGGAAGTTTGGGCACTATCTATCAACATTTCACCAAACAATTAAAAGACGAAGGGCTGGCATATCAAGGACTCGCTTATCGCGAAGCCGCCAGTGGCAACATTACCAGTAAATTCACTTCCCACGACCACCTTTTATTATGTGGGTTCAATGCCCTTAATGAAGCAGAGCTCAAAATTTTTCACGCCTTTCAAAATGCAGGCATAGCCGAAATTATTTGGGACACTGACCGCTATTATTTAGAACAAGAAAACCACGAGGCCGGCATGTTCCTCCGTCGCCATTTAGAGCGCTTTGGTGGTAAGGACACCTTTTGCGGGGATGGTTTTTCGGATGACAAAACCATTGACATTGTTTCGGTGCCCCGTCAAATGGGGCAAGCGCAAGTTATGCGTGAGAAATTAATCGCCTTACAAAAGGAGGGCGTAAACATGAGCGATGTCGCTGTGGTGCTTGCCAATGAACATTTATTGGCACCTGTGCTAATGCAATTGCCCGAAAGTATCGGCGCTGTGAACATTACCATGGAGTATCCCCTGCGATACAGCGATGTGTATGAATTTTTACACGCCTTAGTAGAAGTACACTTCAATTACAGCAAGCAAACCCGCACACGAAAAACCATTTATTATAAAGACTTGCTGAATCTTCTTCGGTTGCCTATTACGGCTGATTTGTTGAAGATGAAGTCCAGTTCTCTCACGCCCCACCGCATGATTAAACAGTTGGTGGCAGGCAATCATATTTTTCCTGAAGCACGCACCTTGGGGGAATTGTTTCCTGAAATCAATTGGTTCAACCTGTTATTCAGCAGCACCCACAGCCCAGCTCAATTGTGCAGCATTCTTTCTTCCTTGTTAGAAGAATTAGCTGACTGGTACGCCGCAGAAATGAGTGGTCGACATCAATTAGAACGAGAAAGTACCCGCATCTTACTCACGCATTTCAACCAATTACTCGACCTTATGCAGCGTTATCCCGTTGCAGCGGGCATGTATGCTATGCGGCAAATGTTTCAACACCTTGTGGGCAATGCTACCGTTCCGTTTGTTGGTGAACCCTTGCAAGGCTTGCAGATTATGGGTGTTTTAGAAACCCGCACGTTGGATTTCAAGCACCTGATTCTACTGAATGTAAATGAAGGCGTGTTACCATCAGGCAGAACCCCCCATTCGTTCTTGCCCAACGATTTGCGTCGCACCTTTGGATTACCCTTGTACGTAGAAAAAGACGCTATTTATGCCTACCATTTTTACCGGTTGTTGCAACGCGCAGCGGATGTATTAATCACTTGCGACAGCGAAACCGATACATTTGGTAAGGGCGAACAAAGCCGTTTTGTTACCCAGATTCAGCTCGAATTACCTAAGTGGAATCCGCGCATTCGCATCACTGCCAGTACTGCCATCAACAGTGGCACCACTCAGTCGCTTGTATGTGATTTGAGTGTGCCTCGCAGTGCCGATAAACTTGAAGCCCTCAAAGCCCAGCTGAGTGAAGCAGGCGAATACAAAGGCCTTTCAGCATCGGCTATCATTAACTACAACACGTGCCACCTCCGTTATTACTTCCGCTACATTGCCCGGTTAAAAGAGGCAGAAGAAATGGAAGAGACCCCAGAATCCAATACCCTCGGCACCATAATGCACAGTGTACTCGAAAAAATGTACACCCCATTTATTGGTAGACCACTAACTTCGGAAGGATTGAAAGAGGCCCTCAAAACAGTGCCCGCGCTCATCACAAAAGCCTTCGAAGAAGAAGCCCGTCAAAAAGAGTTGCGTGGAAAGACCATTTTACAAGCAGAAGTGGCTATTAAACATGTTGAGAAATTGGTGAATCAGGACCTCGACTTAATAAAAACACTGGCTGAATCAAAACAAACACTTGTACTCCATGCCCTTGAGCAACGCTTTACAGCGCCCCTTGCCATTGAAGTAGACGGAGCACCGCATACAGTTTATATCAATGGTACTGTCGACCGCATCGATCGAATTGGCCAACAATTTCGTGTGATTGATTATAAATCGAGCATGAAACAAGATGACAAGTTTAATACGAGCCATCTTGACGAAGTGTTCACGAATTCAGATTACCACAAGCTGTTTCAATTATTAGTGTACGCTTGGTTGCTTCATAAAAACAACGTTTGTTTGCCAGAACAAATGCATCTAACTATTCTTGCCTTTCTCAATAAATACAATAAAAGCGGCACCCCTTCACCCAAAGAAATTAGCCGTGAACTGTTAGAAGCATTCGAAAAACGGTTGGCTGAAACCGCTGGTGATATTTTAAAATCCGAGGGAGAATACAAGGGCACCGATGATAAAGACCAATGCAAGTATTGCGCCTATGCAAGCATTTGTTTTAGAGAATAACGGTGGTTGAATTAGTCAAAGGATTAGTTCCGAACAACTATATACGCATTCAAGGAGGTGGCGATTAATAACCACACCACATACGGCATAATTAGGAAGGATTTCAAACCCAAGGTTTGAAAATAAAGAGTGAACAACCCTATTACCAAGCAGGTTAACAAAACAATTACCACCAGGGCCAACGCGGTTGAATGGTTTCTGAAGAACAACGGATTCCATACCACATTTAACACAAGTTGTACGCCATACAGGAGCAGGACGACTTTTTGGTGACTTGATTCATTATACAAGTAAGCCATGTAAACCGCTAAACAAACCATGATCAATGTCCATGCTGCACCAAACACCCAACCGGGAGGTGTCCACGGTGCTTTGTTCAATTGATTGTACCAATCACTCGTAACCCCTGAAGCGGTGTAAATACCGCCAATGGCCAGGGCCCCAAAATTAAAGAGTAGAAATAAAGCCAAACGGACTAACATCTTTCTGCCAACTATTCAAAAGGTATTTTATTTTGTATCAATGCTGCCTTTCACCTGCAAGGCGAAAGCCCATCACTTACTTATTTCAGTTCCGATAAAATAATTTTTTTCTGTTTGAGTGTATTGACCATGGCCTTTTCTCTAACAAGGGAGTCCTTACTATTTATCAACTCAAAATACTCTACAGGCACAACTTGCCATGATAATCCGTACTTGTCCTTACACCACCCGCAAGCACTTTCTTGACCGCCATTCGTTGTTAGAGCTTGCCAATAGTAATCGACCTCTGCTTGGTCCTTACAATTAATAACAAAAGAAACCGACTCGTTAAATTTAAAATAGGGACCCGCTGCTAGAATACTGAATTCGACCCCGTTTATTTCCATGATGGCAGTTTCGAAATCACCACCACCCGCCTCTGGCGGATTCTTGTACTTGTGGTGTTCAATTAATTTTCCATCTTTAAAAATAGACAGGTAGTAATCTACCGCCGCCTTGGCATCGGTAGTTGGAATCCATAATGATGGGGTAATTTTTTGTTTCATGGAAACGCTGGTTGTTGTATTTGCGCTCGAATCGATCTTCAATACTTCCTCATTGCTTTTAGGTTGATTGGTATTCGTGCACGCACTTAACAACAAGGCGGTCGATATAACGACAAATAGGTGGGAATTTATTTTCATGGATTAAATTATTGCGCAAACAAGAAAGGTAGTAATAATTCTTGGTCTTCTAAAGCCCATCGTTTTATTTTAGCGCCCTTGCTAATAAAATAAACAGAGAAGAACAGTACTTGTTATTACGCAGAAGCCTTTTTCCAAACTAGTGTGTTTGAGGCAGTCACTGTCAACAGTCGTATTTCGATTTCTAATACTGTTAGAAATTCAACTTAGGATATCCTTCGAAAAACGACGAGTTGATTATTTAAACATCAGCGAGCACTGTACATGAAGCACGACTAATCGGCCAATCCTAATTTTTCAATCCCCACCGTCATTTTTAATACCCCAAATTGAACCACGGCCTTGTTGTCGCGGATGCTTTCGATAATACCCGATTGGGAGCTGTTGAGAACACGCACCTTTACACCAGGTTGTAACTGTGGACGGAGTTTGGCGATTTTTTTCTCGGCCTGTTTTGCCGCTTGTTCTTGGTATTTAACAGATGCTTTTTTCTTTGTTTCGGCCGTGATACCGTCAATAAATTTTTTGATAACCACCTTGCGGTCCTGCTTCTCGTTCCACTCCTCCATTAACCGCTGGTACTTCTGCCCCATCTCAATTAGTCGACCTTGTTCGGTGCGTTTTTCACGTTCTTTCTCAATCCGTTCTTGCCATTGGTTGAACAAGGCTTTGTACTTCTCTTCCGCTATCTTACTCACAAACGTTTGGTGCTCTGCTCGGTCGGTTTCTTCGCGGAGGCGGGTTTTTTGATCTTGGACTTCGGCTAACAACGTGCTGAGGCGCAATTTTTCTTGACTTACCTTTTGCCGTGCTCGTTGTATCAATTGTTTGGGAAAGCCCGTTTTTTCTGCTACTTCAAAGGTGTAACTACTGCCGGGCTCTCCTACACTGAGTTCGTATCGCGGCTCAAGTGTTTCCATACTAAACAACATCGAACCGTTCACCGACCCGTTCAAATGTTCGGCGAGTACCTTTACATTACCGAAGTGCGATGTTATAATGCCCCGTGTACCGCTAGCCACCAAACTTTCAAGCACTGCTTCTGCAATGGCACTTCCCAATTCAGGGTCCGTACCACTACCAAACTCATCCATTAATACTAAGGTATTTTTATTCACTGCAGAGAGAATACCCGTCATCGATTTTAATTTAGCACTGTAGGTACTTAATTCATTTTCGATACTTTGCGCATCACCTATATCCACCAATAGTTGATCGAAGAACCCAAACGAGCTCCCTTCATCGGCTGGCACCAACAAGCCACTTTGCAACATGGCTTGCAGCAATCCCGTTGTTTTTAACGCAATGGTCTTGCCTCCTGCATTTGGGCCGCTAATCACCAATAGTCGCTGTTTAGAGTGCAAGTGCACAGAAAGCGGAATTGTTTTTTTACCGACCCCCTTATTTTGGAGGTACAGCAATGGGTGCCGTGCGTTTATTAATTCAAGTTCGCCTTCGTAGTTGATGCGTGGTAACACCGCATTGAGTTTAACGGCAAACAAAGCCCTTGCTCTTAAAAAATCAACGGTTACCAATAATTCGGTACCGTTGCGTAAGGTGGTTGCCAAAGGATGCAGGGTAGCACATAATTCACGCAAAATACGCGCCACCTCACGGTGTTCGTCAATTTCTAATTCTGCCAGTTCGTTGTTTACTCCCATCACGTGCGATGGTTCTATGAAAATGGTGCGGCCACTTTCACTTTTTCCATGCACGAATCCTTCCACTTCACTTTTATGTTCAACCATTACAGCCAGCGTACGTCGGCCGTTGTAATAGCCCTCTTCGTTATCACGGAGGAAGCCTTGTTTCCGCAATTCGTTTAAGTAATTGTAGAACTTACGATCACTTTCACGACGTCGTTCGCCAATGGACTTACGTATACGCGCTAATTCAGAAGACGCATTGCTTTTTACCAATCCCTCCTCATCAAGCACCTGGTTAATAAGGTCAACCGCTTCGTAACACGGCTCTACCTCTTGAGTTAATTCATCGAGTACTGGCGTAACCGCTTTTTTTGTGCGCAGAAAGCGAATCATGGTATTGGCCACTTCTGCACCACGGCGAATTTTCAGTAATTGATCGCCGCCTAGCAGGGCACCTGGCAGGGACAGTTTACGAAGCTCGAGCGCATGCGGTTCGTGTTCAGGTGAGGGGAAGTACCCATTTCCCGCAAGAATATCACGAATAGCGTTGGTTCTCAACAAATCCTTCATGATCAAGTCGGGGTGAGCAACTGGCTTTAGGGAATAACACAACTGTTTAGCCGCTGGCGTTACACAATCAGCCATAATGAGTTGCTGTATTTTATCGAATTGAAGCAATTCCAATTCCCGAGTACCAATGACAGATGCGTTGTTCACAACCCCAAATTTCCTTATAAAAGTTGAATAGGCAAAAAGTGCGGTATTACCGGTTCAGATGCGCTAATAATGACCAATTCCTGCTTTATTGAGGTACTATTATCAGGACAAAAGGATCTGAAAGCACCCTGCAATTCCTTGTTTTTTATTTCGGAAAACTGTGATTTTGAATTACCTTTGGGTATTGTACATAACTACGAGAGATGAAAACTGAACTGATCGCACGCATGGAAGCGCTTTTGGAAAAAGATCCGATGGAAATTCTTCATGATGTGCGCAACCTGCAAAGAGAGTACCAGCGTATATGGTCGAGCGCTTTTGAAACAGCCCGCAAGGCCTTTATTGACGAAGGTGGCGAACCAAAATCATTTGAGTACCCGAAGAGTGATGAGGACTTGAAATTTGATGCATTAGCCGAAGGTTATTTTGCTAAACGCAAGGAAGCCGAAGCAGAATTAGCTTCTGAACAAGCTAAAAATTTGGCTTTAAGGACCGAGATTATTGCTAAGATACGCGACTTAAGTCAGCTGAGTGACAACGTTGGAGCGGCTATTCGTAAGCTACACGAATTGCAAACCCAATGGAAGGAAGTTGGTCAGGTATCGCCGCACAAATACAAGGAAGTGCAGGGAGAATACAGTAAAACCCTCGAAGATTTTTATTACAATTTGAAAATCTACCGCGAATTACAAGAGCACGATCTTAAAAAGAATTTGGAGCTAAAAACCGCGTTGATTGATAAATTAAAATCCATTGCCAACGTTGAAAACATTAAAGAAGCCGAACGCTTAATAAAAGTTTACCGCAACGAATGGGATGAAATTGGTCCTGTACCCAACGCCAAATGGGAAGAACTCAAGGTACACTACAAGGCCGCGCTCGACGAGGCTTATACCCGTGTAAAGAGCCACTATAAGGACATTGAGGAGATGAAGGACGCTTTCTTAAAACAAAAGGAAGTCCTTATTGAAAAAGCCAAAGCCTTACTAGACGATATTGAAAGCGGCAAACTGACTAAGTGGACAGAAGCCACTGATTTATTGCTAGCTATTCAAGCCGAATGGAAAACCATTGGCAAAGCCGCTGAAAAAGACAACGAGCGTTTATGGAGTGAATTCAGGGGGCTTTGTGATACTTTCTTTGAAAAGAAGAAGGCTTACTTTGATACCATCAAGGAAAAAGTTGGTGTTGCTCACGAAAAGAAAAACGCCCTAATAGCTAAAGCTGAAAAGCTGATGAACAGTACCGACTGGCAAAAAACGGGTCAGGAACTTATTAAACTGCAGGAAGAGTGGAAGAAGCACAACGTGGCCGGTGACCGTGAAGACCATAAATTGTTTAACCGCTTCAGAAAGGCGTGCAATACCTTTTTTGATGCCCGCAAAAAACACTTCGACGAACTCGATATTGCCTTTGCAGGTAACCTTGAAAAAAAAGAAGCCCTGCTTGCTCGTTTAATGGCCTTTGAAATTTCAGAGGACGTTAATGCGGCCCGTGAAGCATTGCGGACATTTAGTTCTGAATGGAACGACGCAGGCATGGTGCCGATGAAGGATAAAAAACGGTTGAACGACGCTTTTTACACCAAGCTTGATGCCTTGTATGATCAATTGAACATTGAACGTAAGGAGAAAGCCGTAATTCAATTCAAGAGCAAACTGCAACGCATGAGCGGTGGTGATAATGCACTTTACGCTTTGCGTAAGGAAGCCGATCACTTGAAACAAATCATGGATGAAATTAATGGGCGCATACGCACCTACGAAAACAACATGGGCTTTTTCAAAAACTCTAAAGGCAGTTCTCCTTTCTTGAAAGAAGTTGAAGATAAAATTGACAGTGAAAAATCGAAACTCGCTGAAATAAAGGAAAAACGTCAATTGATTATTTCAGAAATTGAAAAACTCAGTGAACCGGTAAGATAATATACAAAAAAAAATCCAGATTGTCAAGCGGCAATTTGTCAGGTTCAAAAAAATCCCCGTTGCAAATCAACGGGGATTTTTATTTGAACAGTACCTCTATCGTCAGGTGAGTGAAGGTAAATTTGACTATGATTGACCTTAACGACCACGAGCGCCTGATGCAGTTTTACCGGCCCAGCGCCCTCAATGTGCGCATGCGGGTTTACCGCATGGAAACCGATGCAACCACTCTATTGCCAGTGAAACGTCAAGTGCAACGGTTTAACCTCTATTTCACGCGACAGGGAAAAATAAAGGAAATCATTGATGCCGAGCCGGTGACCCGACAATGGGTGTTCGCCTATGACAAAAACGACCGGATGACGCGAAAAACGCTGTATTCAACTGAACAAATCGTGGAATGTGAAGAGCATTATGAATACAATGAAAGCGATCAGTTGTATTTAACCCGTTCACTCGATTATACCGGTGAAGAGCCCATTGAAAAGCACCTTATATTAATGGAAATTGACAATCACTTTCGCGAATTGACAATTGATGCTGGAGCTGAAATACCCTGTTTGTTTTACACACATAAAATAGACTATTACGACAATGGCCTTGAAAATAAACACCTCGTATATGACATTAACGATGTGTTTCTTCGCGGTCACTCTTATTTTTATAATGACGATGACTCATTAAGAGACAGTTTTGAATTAGACGCAGAAGGCCGTCCACTGTCGCACAGTACATTTACTTATAATGAACACGGAGATCAGACTTCTAGAACTGTAAGGAACCATACCTTGGTTAAAAATGAATACCACTATACCTATGACAAAATGGGTTACTGGAACGAAATGCACCACATTAAGGACGGGGAGTTAAAATGGCTATTTGAACGACAGATTTTTTTCTACAGTGAAGGGTGGTAATTGGCGAAAAAGAAGCGCGTAAACCATGCGCTAGGGACTGCAACGGAAATGAGGCGCAGTAATTGGCCAGGGGGTGTTGGTACGAGGAGGCTTATCCCGCTTTTTTTGCGGGGAAGACCCCGCAGGACCTACACCCCCGGTCAATTACAAGCCGAATTGCAGTGTAAGGCCCGTTAAAGCGCCCAACTAAATTGGACTATGATGCTAAACTCATTTTGCTAAAATTGACAACTTCAACATTGAGTATGTTCTTGTCGACCCATTAAGTGGTGCTATTTATTTTTACATTTATGTAATATGAAAAAGCGCCAATTCGCACACGTGCTTATCGCCTTATTGAGCAACTTGTTTTTGTTTCAATGGACCTACCCGAACGGCGGATATGGTGTTATAGCGGTGATGCTGCTTGCCCCACTCTTCAACATTGGGCAATTATTGATTTACGTGATTTTGTTGGCCTTACTTCGTAGAAAAAAAATAGCCGATTGGCCTGAATTAGTCATACCAGCCATTGTATCCATTAGCTTAATAGTTGTGATGCTTGTGTTAGCAGGCACTGTTTACAAAGGCGGTGGCTGCTAAATTCAGGTAGCCCTATTAATGCGTGACCACGAGTTTTAAATTCACAACCGATTCTTCTATTGAAATGACGTACACCCCAGCACTTAATTGACTGGTGGGAATTTGCAACGCTTGTTCGCCTACGGCAACGTTGAAGTTGTAATGCGCCACTAGCAGTCCTTTTACATCACGCACCACCAGTTGGATTGGTTTAGCTTCGTGCGAATAGAAGGTCAATTCCGTGGACTCATTAGCGGGATTGGGCACCAGACGACAACCTTCGAAGCGAGAAGCGGAGCTTGAAATACCAGCACATGATGAAATAGTAACCGTAATTACCGATTCACTCACACAACCATTCGCATTTAGCAATTGCTGTTTTACAGTAAACACGCCCACCCCTAACGCAGCGGGGTAAAACAAGTTACCCGCTAAACTACCATTCACCGTTAGTGTGCCACCAATTGGATTTACCACAATCGTATCTATGGGCGACTCGAGGCAATAGGTGGTGTTTAGTCCGCCGAGTGACAATGTAACCGCCGGCAATACTGTTACATAAACTGAATCAGCAGCTGTACAAGAACCACTTGCTGTGACCACAACTTTGTGCCAACCACTTTGAGTAGCTGTAAAGGCAGCAGTGGTGGCATTGGGAACTGAAGTGCCATTGTGCAACCATGCATACGCATTGTCATTACTAACTAAGGCTTGTAGCTTAACTGCGCCACATAGTTGGAGTGAATCTGTTAGTCCCAGGAATGCAACGGGATTGCAGGAGGAAGTGTCTTTTATACGGTGAATGTTTCCCGAGCCGTGACTAGCCAAGTACAATTCACCCGCTTGGTCTTCACCAAAGCTTGAAAACTGAAACTGAAAATAATTATTCAATACGGTAGTAGAATACGTTGAACCTGTTTTTGTTGTGCACCAAATTCGGCCGCTGCAGAAATCGGTAAAAAAATAATTACCGAACATGTTTTGGTATTTAGCGCCGCGATAAACATAGCCGCCAGTGATGGAACAGCCATTGGGACCAGTGTGCGTGTATTCAAACACGGGTGCTTCATAGCCACTATTAGTGCATCCAACCGTATTAAAAGGCGCAGAGCCTTCGTAACAACGCCAACCATAATTCAGTCCACCAGAAGAAGCTGCCGGTTGGCAATTGACTTCTTCAATCACATTTTGGCCCACATCGGCTATCCAATAGTCGCCAGTGATTCTATCGAAACTACAACGCCAAGGGTTACGTAAACCATATGCCCAAATTTCGGGCAGGGCGCCAATGGTGTTAACAAAAGGGTTGGATGAAGGCACCGTGTAAGTAGCCCCTTGAAAAGGATTGATACGAATAATTTTTCCGAGTAGTGTTCCCAAATTTTGTCCATTGCCATTTGGGTCGTTAGCCGACCCCCCATCGCCGAAGGAGGCGTAGAGGTAACCATCAGGACCAAAGCGAAGATCGCAGCCATTGTGATTATCGAAAGGTTGTGGCAATTGAAAAAGGATGGTTTCAGAAGCCGTATCAGCTAAGTTGGAGTCGAGCGGATGGACTTTATACCGTGCTATCACACTCGTACCAGCACCAGCACCACGAATATAATTGACGAAGAAATACCCGTCTTGTTTGTAAGTTGGACTAAAAGCCAGGGACAATAAACCTTGTTCACCGCCCACCGAATTCACTTTATTAGCAATGTTCATAAAGGGTGTAGCATCCACCGTGCCATTAGGACGAAGAATTTTAATAGCCCCTTGTCGTTCTACCACGAACAAGCGGTTATCGCCAGCATGTTTGATATCAACCGGCTTGGAGAAGCCAGAGGCAATTAATTCAAGTTTGAGTTGTGGCGTTTGAGCAAAGCAGGAAGTGACTGTAATTAAAGACAGTAGAAGGGCAAAGTTTCGCATGCTGAAAATTATTGAAAATCTGGCTAGGATTACCGTTGATTTTTAAAAAGAGTTCGCGATCGTTTTTTTATCTTCGGGCCATTATGACACCATTCCAACGTATACTTGTTTACACCTTTGTTCTGCTGTTATTTGCTCAGATGATTCGAATCGACAAAACCAACGTTGCTGTGAATCCTGCCAACGACTTCATTGTAGTTAACCAAGTTCCTGCGGAGGTAGCACAAACGTTAAAAATTGCCTGTTACGATTGCCACAGCGATGAAAGCACCTACCCTTGGTACACCAGTATTGCACCGGTATCTTGGTGGATAAAGCACCACATCAATGAAGGCCGTGAGCACCTTAATTTCTCAGTTTGGAATAGTTACAGTGCTAAAAAGGCCAATCACAAACTTGAAGAATGTGTGGAGATGTTAGAAGAAGGCGAAATGCCAATGTCTTCGTATACACTAATGCATAAAGCGGCCGAATTAACGCCCCAACAAAAGGCCGATTTAATTGCCTTTTTCAATTTACAACGTTCGGCACTTGCAAAAAAATAAACCTTGGCCATGCATCCCCACGTTGAGCAACCAGAATACCGTGGCAAATGGAGGATGTGGGCGGGTAAGGAGTATTTTATTTTTAAGCGCCAATTAGCTTGGTGGTTTAAAAGCCGACGTTATTCAAAACCCAGTAAGGATCTTAAGTTTCAACACACCATAATTAAACACCAATCGGTTTTGTTGCGTCCATTAAAAAACGTGGACATGTACTTACAACACAACAAAATCACCAACCTAAGACTAGCAGCGGCTAAAATAAACGGGGTGGTGATTCGGCCAGGAGAAACTTTTTCGATTTGGAAATTAGTTGGTCGTCCAACTGCTAGCCGAGGCTACCTTGAAGGGTTAATGTTGCACAATGGCAAAACCGATAAAGCTATTGGCGGCGGTTTGTGCCAATTAGGTAATTTACTCTATTGGATGGCCTTGCACAGTCCACTAACTATTAAAGAGCGATGGCGTCACGGCTACGATGTATTTCCCGATATCAACCGAACCATTCCCTTTGCGTGTGGAGCAACCTTATCTTACAATTATGTTGATTTACAAGTGCAAAACAACACAGGTGCAACCTTTCAGTTGCACCTGTGGTTAGGCGAAAATCACCTTAATGGACAATTACGTCGTGATCAAGAACCGGCCTTTCGTTACGAAATAGTTGAACACGATCACCGCATTTTACAGCAATGGTGGGGCGGATTTACCCGCCACAACACCATTAAAAGGAAGGTTTTTAGGCCATCTGGAGAATTTGTGACTGAAGAGGTGATTAGCGAGAACCATGCAATAATGATGTACCAGCCATTCCTCTCCGGCACATCCCCTACAACTTGATTTTAGCGCCAACCACCTCCCAGTGCGCGGTATAAATTAATCATCGCCTGAAATTGTTGTTTCCGCGTGTCGATTAATTCAAAACGGGCATCAAGTGCATCGCGTTGTGTCATGAGCACTTCCATGTAATCTGCGCGAGCTGAACGAAACAAAATAGTTGAAATCTCAATCGATTCATTCAAGGCTTGCACCTGCTTTTCTTTGAGTTCAAAACTTTTCTTCAAGTTGGTAATACCATTGAGTTGATTGCCCACTTCGGTGCAAGCAAACAAAAGTGTTTGCTCATACTCATACACAGCTTGCACTTGACGAGCATTGGCTGAATAGTATTCGGCCTTAATCGCATTCCTGTTTATCAGAGGCGCCATTAAATCACCCGCCAATTGATAAATAAGCGATTGCGGGGTGGTGACCAAGTACTTGGGGTTAAAAGCATTGTAACCAATTCCCGACCGTATGGTCAACGACGGATAGAATTCAGCCTTCACTGCTTTTACATCTAAACGCGCTGCTGTTACGCGTTGCTCCATTTGCCGAATATCGGGCCGGTTTTTTAAGAGCTGTGAAGGCACTCCTGCACTTAATGTGTCGGGCTGCTTGGTCAGAAAATCAACTGCACTGCGTTGCACGGGCTGTGGAAAGCGACCGACTAAGAAATTAATTCGGTTTTCGGTTAACGTTATCAATTGAAGTAATTCAAATTGTTTGCTTTGATTTTTTAGAACCTCGGCCTCGAATTTTTTAACTGCTAGTTCAGTCACGCGTGCTGACGTTTTTTCGAGTTTAACAATTTCAAGAGCGTTTTGTTGAATGGCAATGTTGCGACGCAAGGTCTCTAATTGGCTATCAAGTGCAAGTAACTCATAATAGCTGGATGCAATTTCAGCAATCAACCTTGTCACCATGTAATTTCGTCCCTCTACTGTTGCCAAGTACCGATTCACCGCAGCACCTTTGTAATTGCGCAGTTTCTTCCAGA
>JACCDW010026820.1_pt1 | contig 43609 bp, 38 predicted proteins | sample 7449781 | NCBI WGS metagenome assembly JACCDW01 (sample SAMN15323449, study PRJNA562643) | freshwater metagenome | isolation source: river surface water | place: USA:Blue River Watershed | collected 2017-08-18
GATACGGATGAGCCGCCTCGATCAGGTTTTTCTCTTTTTGCAGGAGTTCTCGTGTTTCTTGCAAACTGAGAACTCGAGCTTTCAAGGACTGCGGATCGCAGCCTGCTTCGCGAGAACGCATCCAGGCCCGGCGAGTGGATTCTCGCACTTGACCAGGTGGAACCGTTGCACCCGCCACAAACTCACTCCAACCTTCTTTGGTTTTCTCAATAAAATCCTTGGCGTGAAGTTCAGTTGGGGATGAATGTCCTGGTTCAAGCATTTTAGTATTCTCCAGTTCGCATTGCCACTGCTGCGGGATACGAAATCCGCTTTAGCCGGATTCTCTGCAATCCTCCACTCAAGTCAAATAACCACTGATCAAGTCCCGGAAAAACTGTTCATGATCAGCAAACTGCGAATTTCTAACTTTGCTTTTTGCCAGAGACGGCTTTCTGAGCCTCAAGCCGCTGCCTGCCTTAGGTCGAGCTTGCCTCTTTGAGACCATTGTCGAAGAAAATAAATTCACCTTTACTCTTTTGAAGGAATCTCGAAAAATAAGCTAAATACGAAGAAAAAGGTTTCTTTATGAAAATCTCCATTCAACCGGGAATGATTGCACTGGAAGGCTCTTTGGATGAAAGTGCGGACTTGAGTCCCATGCTCACCGAATTGCAAAAACACTCTAAGCAAGACATCATTTCCATCGATTTCTCAAAGCTGACTCGAGCCAACTCGAGCGGAACTTTTTCTTGGATTCGAGTGATGAACCAATCCGGCACTCGCTTGCGATACCTCAATATGCCTGTGTGGTTGGTCGAACAATTCAATTTGATCACTGATTATTTTCAGAACCAAAGTTTTGCGGAAAGCTTCTATGCTCCCTTCATTGGCGCCAAAAGCAAGACAAACCGAGAAATCAAACTGACGGTGGGAGTGGATTTTCCATTGTCGAAAGATTACAGCCAATTCAAAATGCCAACGATTCAGATCGACGGCGAATCTTTTGAAATGGATTTCGAACCCGGACGCTACTTCCTGTGCATTTCATCTCATTTCGACAACTATCCTGCTTCTTATCACAAGACCACAAAAAGCAAATAAGCTCGACTCTTCATTTTAATGATTTTGCTGAGCGATTGCTGACTTCTAAAATCAAATCGCGAACTGGCGCTTCGGTCAAATTCAGCTCGGCACCGCCTTCATAGCGCGTGTCCGTCACTTGGATTTTGTATTTTCCCTTTTTCACAGGTCTCGTGATCTGAAAAGTTCCATCGGCCTCAGAGCTGAATTCCGTCATCAACTTTTCTTTCCCTGAATCCAAGCCAAAAAGCCCGAGTTTCACTTTGGACAGTGGGATCGGAAATTCTGATTTCAATAACACTTTCCCAGTGACAGCCGCGATCTCAGGGGCCCGGCCCGCCTGGGCTTGGCTTCCCTGCGGAACTCCAACAAGCCCCAACAAAGGTGGCTGAATCGGCGAATTGACATTTTCCGGCTGAGTCCGGCAGCCGACTAAAATCAAAAGACTGAGCCAAACCAAATCTATTCTTTTCATGAAGTGAAACTCCCTTCTCTCAACCCTAGGACAGTCCGAGAGCAGGGTCAAAACCAGAATAGGCCACTCGTCGCGGACCGCAAAGACCTTCAAAGACAAATCATTTCAACAACTTGAGTGGATTTTAAGATTTGCCACAGGACGGCTCCCTGTGATAGGTTTTCGGGATCATGACGACACCAAATCAGCACCAGCCCTATTCGCCCGTCAAACCGGATATCAATCTCTCCAAACAGGAAGAACAAATCCTGAGTTTCTGGGATCAAGAGAAAATTTTCTCTCGCACTCTCGACCCCAACAAAAAAACCTACAGCTTCTATGACGGCCCTCCGTTTGCGACAGGGCTTCCTCACTACGGGCACTTGCTCGCCGGCGTTTTGAAAGACGTCGTTCCTCGCTACTGGACAATGAAAGGCTACAACGTGCCTCGCCGCTTTGGCTGGGACTGCCACGGTCTGCCTGTCGAGTACGAAATCAACAAAGCTCACAAAATCGAAAGCCGCAAAGACGTTCTCAATATGGGAGTCGCTCAGTACAACTCACTCTGCCGTGGAATTGTGAAGCGCTACTCGGAAGAGTGGAAAACCACAGTCCGCCGAGTCGGTCGTTGGGTCGACATGGAAAATCCTTACTTCACCATGGACGTTTCTTTCATGCAGAGCGTGTGGTGGGTGTTCCAGGAAATGCACAAGAAAGGCCTGATCTACGAAGGCTACAAAGTCGTTCCCTATTCGGTGGGAATCTCCACGCCGCTTTCAAACTTTGAAGCGAACTTGAATTACAAAATGGTTCAAGATCCAGCCATCACGGTCACTTTCCCGATCAAAGAAAAACCAAACACTTTCATGATGGCATGGACGACGACTCCTTGGACTTTGCCATCGAACCTCGGCCTCGCAGTTGGTCTCGACATCGATTATGTCACAGTGAAAGAAAAATCCACGGGCCGACATTTGATTCTGGCTGAAGCACTTCTGGGCGCAAGCTTCAAAAAGCCCGATGAGGAAGTTGAAATTATCCAAAAGCAAAAAGGCCAAGAGCTTCTCGGTCTCCCATATGAGCCGCTCTTTCCTTTCTTCGCTTCCAAAGCGAGCGAAGGCGCTTTCCGAGTGATCTCTTCCGATCACGTCACCACTGAGAGCGGGACTGGGATCGTGCACATGGCGCCGGCTTTCGGTGAAGAGGATTACTTTGCTTGCCAAAAAGCTGGAATCCCCATGGTCAATCCAGTCGATGACGACGGCATGTTCACAGCCGAAGTTCCGCCTTATCAAGGCAAGCGCGTCAAAGACGCAGACAAAGAAATCATTGCCGACTTGAAAAAGTCTGGTCGCCTTTTCAAGCAAGACACTCTTCAGCACAGTTATCCCTTCTGCTACCGCTCTGACACCCCTCTCATTTACCGAGCGGTTTCCAGCTGGTTTGTGGCGGTTGAAAAAATCAAAGACAATTTGGTGAAAAACAACAAGACCACCGCTTGGGTTCCCGATCATTTGCGCGATGGCCGCTTTGGCAACTGGCTTGAGAACGCTCGTGACTGGGCGATCTCGCGAAACCGATTCTGGGGCACTCCGATTCCGATCTGGAGAAACAAAGAAGGCGAAATCATCGTCATTGGCTCCAAAGCCGAATTGGAAAAACTCTCAGGACGCGAGATCCATGATTTGCACATTGATGTGGTCGACGAGATCACCATTCCATCTCCCACTGGCAAATCACCATTGAAACGCATTGAGGGCGTCTTTGACTGCTGGTTTGAATCGGGATCGATGCCTTACGCTCAGTGGGGTTATCCGGAATCGAACAAAGAAGAATTCAAAAAAGCTTTCCCGGCCGATTTCATTGCTGAAGGTCTCGATCAGACTCGCGGCTGGTTCTACACTTTGAGTGTGATCGGCACCGCTCTCTTTGATCAAGCTCCTTTTAAGAATGTGGTCGTCAATGGTTTGGTGCTCGCCGAAGACGGACGTAAAATGTCCAAGAGCCTTCGCAATTACCCAGACCCGATGGAAGTTCTCAATCAGCATGGCGCCGATGCGCTTCGCTTATATTTGATCGACTCGCCAGTGGTGAAAGCGCAAGAACTTCGCTTCTCGGAAAAAGGCGTTTACGATGTGGTTCGCAAGATTCTTTTGCGCTGGTGGAATTCTTATTCCTTCTTTGCCAACTACGCCAATATCGATGGCTTTGTTCCAAAAGGAAATGCCACCAAGACGCCGAACATTCTCGATCAGTGGGTGCTTTCAAGACTGAACAGCTTGATTGCCAACACTCAGAAAGAAATGGACGCTTATCGTTTGTACAATGTGGTGCCGCACCTGTTGCAGTTCATCGAGGAGCTCACAAACACCTACATCCGATTCAATCGCAGCGTCTTCTGGCAAGAGGGAATGCCCGAGAACAAAGTCTACGCTTACGAGACTTTGCACCATGTGCTGGTGACTTTGGCGAAATTGATGGCGCCCTTTGCGCCGTTCATGTCCGAGGCCACTTACAAAAATCTCGCGCAAGTTTTGAAAGACAAAAAAGATTCCGTTCACTTGGAATCTTATCCAGAGCCTGATTTGAGCGTTCTGCGCCCAGATCTGGAAGAAGCTGTGAAGGCCATGGAAGTGCTCGTCACTTTGGGGCGCAATCACCGCGAGAAAATTCAAGTCAAAGCGAAAATTCCATTGAACAAGATTCGCATCATTCACCGCAGCCCTGTGGTGCTGGAAACTTTGCGCAAGTTTGAGCCCTTCTTTGTCGATGAGCTCAATTTCCGCGAAGTGATTTATGATTCGAATGAAGATCAATTTGTTCAAGTCACGGCCAAGGCGAACTTCCCTGTGCTTGGGAAACGTCTGGGACCGAAAATGAAATCCGTGGCCGCAGGCATTCAGGCCCTAAAGCTCGATCAGATCATCCAGCTGGAAAAAGGCGAAAGCGTTCTGGTCGATGGCGAAGAGATCACATTGAGTGAAGTTGAAATCCGCAGATCGGCCAAGGGCGAGAATGCAAATCTCACCACTCATCAGATTGTGTCGATTGAAGTCGATCCAACCGTGACTCCAGAACAAGAGCGCGAAGGACTGGCCCGTGAAGTGATGCGAAAAGTTCAGCAGACTCGCAAAAATGCGCAGTTCAAATTGGACGACAAAATCACTTTGGAAATTGCCTGCTCGCAAGCTCTGATGGAAGCGGTGAAAGAGCATCAGGCCACATTGGTGTCGGAGACTTTGACCAAGAACTTCAAGCTCATGCCGCACACGGAAGCTCCGCAAGGACATCATGTCGAAGAGATCGACCTGGACGGCGAAGCTCTGAAAATCGGCGTGACCGCCCTGCCTCGCAGCTAGGACTTGATTCAACGTGATTGATTACTTTTCTTTCGATGCAAAAACGGGGGCCTATCAAATGGTCCCCATTGGCTTTGTCGAAAGTCCGTTCCAGGACAGGTACGGCGTACCTCGGCAGCCCGCCCTGGCTCTCGCAGCGAAGGGGAAGATCAAACTCAAGAAAGATCCGGATTTGGCGACGGCTCTCAAAACTTTGGAGCAGTTTTCGCACTTGTGGGTTGTTTTTATTTTTCATGAGCATGGCGGAAAAAATTGGAAACCGAGCATTCGGCCGCCAAGGCTCGGCGGACGAGAGAAAGTGGGCGTCCTCGCTTCACGCTCTCCCCATCGACCGAATCCGATTGGCATTTCTCCAGTGAAAATTGAAGGACTGAATCTCGACGCTGAAGGTGGAGTCGAAATTTTGGTGTCAGGTTTGGATCTGCTGGATGGAACACCGGTGCTGGACCTCAAACCCTACATTCCCTATGCGGATTCCATCCCTGAGGCCACAAGCGGCTGGGCAGATGAAAGTGTTCCGAAGTATCCGGTTCACATTCTTCCGGAAGCTCTTGAAAAATTGGGTGAAATCGAAAAAACACAAACGGGCTTTCGCGAATTGATGATTCAAATTCTCGAATTGGACCCGAGACCTGCTTACCAAAAAAGAGACTGGCCCGTCGAAAACCCCGAGTCCTGGGGGCGCGAGTACGGAATTGAAATCCAAGGCCTGGAAGTCAAATACCGCTTAGCTCAAAATGGCATTTCCGTCTGGAAAATCGAGTAAGACCTAAGGCCTGTTCTCTGCTTCAAGACGTTCAATTTTTCCTCATAAATGACGATTCAAACTCAATCATTTTTGTGAATGAAGGAGCGCCTTTCTGAGATTGAATCAATTGGGGATTCGAATTTTAGCCATCACCTTGCTGATGTTCAGCTGCTCTTTAGCTATCGCCAAAGCCAAACACAAAATGGCTGTCTCCGATCCTGCTGCCAATTTGAAAGCCAAATTGTTGGAAGAAAAAGAAAAAAAATCGTCCTGTCTTTCGACTTTGCCCTTGGCTCGGGAAATTCTGACCAAGGATCATGAACACCTTCCCGCTTTGCAGCTGATCGCCGACTGCACCAAAAACCAAACGAATATCAATCAGTTCGCCACGCAAACGAAAGAAATTTTTGAGCAGTCAAAAATTCTCTCGATCGTGCCCAAACTGCTCGACATGGCGCAAGTCAAAGACCTGGTCCCGATCCTCAAAGAAGTCGAAATCAAGAAAGACAAAAGCATTTCCGACTATCTGATGATCAATGAGATCTACGAGAAAATCGGCGACCCCGAAAAACAAATCAATAATCTCAAAGAAGCCATTGCCGCTGCTCCTGACGACCCTCGTCCGCTTTTGATTTTGGCCTCGAAGCAATTTGACAGCGGACACAGAAACGAAGCGGAAGGGCTTTTTAAAACTTATATCAACCAAGCCTCCAGCCATCCGGGCCGTGTGTATCTCATGGCCTATGTGCTCGCTTTGCTTTACCCACTGAGCACCAGCTTTGGATTGGTGGCTGTTGTTTGGCTGCTGGCCTCCTTCATTGCTTATCGCAAAATTTCAGCACTTGAGGACTGGCAGGAAGCCCGCTTAGGAATGCCCATTTTTATGCTGATCGTTCCTCCGCTCTTGGGTTTGCGTTTCTGGCAAACAGGCAAAGCTCTTCCGATCGGCGCTTTGGTTTTGATTCTCTTCATTCAACTTTTTCTTATTTGCAAACCTCTGCTTTCTAAAATTTATGGACCTATTTTAAAATTCATTGGCCGAGCAATTTACTTTGTCTTGAATGGAACGCTGCTGGCGCGAAAACTGGAGAAACTCTCCACCGGCACTCGCGTCCTCTTGTCCATCACCCTCCTGACTTTGGTGGGCACGATTGTTCCAACCATCGACAATCCTGATTTGAAATATGGAATTCTGATTTTCAGCTCCTTTGTTTTGTATGGAACGATTGGCTCCCTCATGGTCACTTTCTTGCAATCTCGAAAGAGTCTTGTGACCTCTTTGCGCTGGATTGGGATTTCAGCCACTTTTCCGTTTTTGATTTCCTATTTGATTTCCAATTGGGATTCTCTTGGCGCACCCCTTTTATTTGGCCGCATGCCTTCGAGCACCGCCGTCGACAGTTTAGTGAGCTATTTGGTGTTCTGGGGAGTCTCCATGTTCTTGGCGCTGCATCTCGGAAAAATCATCGCACAAGCCCTGATTCAACCGATCAACGAAATCATTGGCAAAGTGGCGTTGATTGAAAAAGGTCATTTTGATGCCAAGGTCTCAGTGTCATCGAAAGATGAAATTGGCCATCTCGCTCAGGCGATCAATCGCATGGGAGACGGACTGGAAAGACGCGAGAAAGTTGAGAAAACTTTCCGCCAGTATGTCGATCCAAAAATTGCAGAGAAAATTCTGGATGGTGAAAACACCGAGTTTGGAGTCGAAGGTCAAAATCTCGAGGCCGTGGTTCTCTTTGCCGACATTCGCGGCTTCACTTCCCTTTCGGAGAAAACCACTCCGCAAGAAATCGTAAAGCTCCTGAATATGTTTTTCGAGCGCATGGTGAAAATCGTGCAGAACCACCAAGGGGTCATCGACAAATTTATTGGCGACAATATGATGGCAGTCTGGGGAGTTCCTCATCCCATTGAGAAAGCCGAGATGCTGGCCATCCAAGCTTCGCTTGCCATGCTTCAAGAAGTCGACAGCTGGAACCGCGAACTGAAAGCTCAGGGATATCCCGAAGTCGGAATTGGCATTGGCCTCAATGTGGGCCAAGTGCTCGCGGGCAGCATCGGCTCGCAAGATCATATGCAGTACACAGTCGTCGGCGACACTGTGAACACGGCTCAAAGAGCCGAATCCACGGCCAAACGCCAACAACTGGTGATCACCGCTTCGATGCATGAGAAAGTCCAAGCCCAGGTCTTGGCCACAGCCTTGGATCCCATCAAAGTCAAAGGCAAGGAAGAGCTCCAACACTGGTGGTTGGTCACCGGCCTGAAATCGGAAAACTCCTCCAAAGCTGCCTCCTAATCCATTTTATGCTACTTGAGACCTGTTTTTGTCATTTTTCCCTGTTAGAATCCTGACAGTCGAGAAAGCAAATTAAAAAAATTATAGTGTGTCTTCTTTGAGGGAGAAGACATGAAAAAACTGATGTTTTTGATGGCGTTCATTGGCTTTTGGACTTCGATTTCTTCAGCAGAATTGGTCACCAACCTTCCTGAAGTCGGAACTCACCACTCGATCATGTCGATCGAAAAAACCTTCAATCGTGAAAACATTTTGATGGCCTACGCCAAAGTCAAAGACAACTGTGAAATCATCAGGGACTCTTCTCAGCAACCGCTTTTTGAATTCTACTGGCTGATGGATGGTTCAAAATTCAAAGCTGTGAACACTCCCATTCGCAATGAGTTGCGCAAACGAATGCTCATCAAGGGTCTCAATAAAGACAATACTTTTAAAGTCGAAATCACTGCTTTGAAAACATTCAAAACGGACCTTCCCGACTACGCCATGACAATCGTTTCCAAGTCGACTGAGCGCGGCTGCGATGTGCACGGAGAAATGACTTTGGGTCCTTCTGATGGCAACCGAACCATTCGTATCGAATCGATCTTCGCTGAAACCAAAGGCGGACTCTTCCCGCGCATCGTTTCAATCACTGTCAAAGGGATCGAATTGAGTAGCGGCACGGCTGTTTCTCGAACTTACAACGCGGCCGACTGATCTGTTTGAGTGTCGGACTTCCAAAGTCCCCATGACAAGAGGGCCACAGCCATCGTCATGGTCAAGCCGACTGTTATAAACAAAAAGGCGACGAGAAGCTCTTGCCAGGGCTCAGCCACCATCCCCATCCCGGCGATGGGAGTCATTCGGCTGGCACCAAATGAAGCCCCCAACAGACAAGCCAGCCAATTGGTGTAACTTCCCAAAATTAAAAACGTAAAAGTGATTTTTTGGAGCTGGGAAGAAATTTTGACTTTTTCCCAGATCATTCCCACGAGAATGAGAAACATCCCATTCATGGCGCCTTCCAAGTGAGCTGAAAGCCCCAATCGAGGATTTTTCAGCACTGGCATCACGAATCCTGTCAGCAGGCCTAAGAGAAACAGAAACATTCCAAGAACGAGCAATTTTTGCCGCATGGGACCCAACCTCCGTGAAAAATAAAATCCTAACACCAAATGATTAAAAAACCATCACCTGTGATCAATCGCAGCAAAGATTTTCACAGGCAAAACAAGCTGCAGGGAGGAATGTATTGACTCCTTTTTCCGCTTCGCTATTTTCCCTCGACCGCAGTCTCACGATTGCGACCAACACCCAAAGGAGTCACACATGAAACTGATCGGCATTCTCTTGGCATTCTCTTTTCAATTTGCATTTGCAACTGGAACTCAACCTGTTTGCAAACCGAGCATGAGCGTGGAAGCTGCAGCCGCTATTTATGAGCAAGGATTGCAGACGATCAGCGCCACTTTGGTTGAAAAGTACGAGCAGGCTTATCAACAGCATGATCAAGTGAACATCCAGATTGCCCAAAGCCATGATGCTCGCATGAGCAACGCAGAAGCCGTCTACAAAGAAACTATCAAGACCATTTTGGCTGAAATGGGACCTGAGTGGCGCAAAGAAATGGCGGCCGCTGTCACGGAATACAATCAGAGCTTGAAATCCTCTATGGAAATTTTCAATCGTGAAAACGCTCAAAACATGGAAAACTACACTTTGATCACTCAACAAGCCCGTCTTGAGCACAACAAAAAAGCTCAGGAATTGGCCAATGAGTACAATCGCGCCGTCTGCGCAGCTGGAGCTCAGTAATTCGAATCCCACAGGGCAATCTCTTTGATTGCCCTGTCTCGCTCTCTCCGTTAGCCTTGATGGAATGAATCATCCTTTTCTCTCAATGGCTTTGATTTTTCTCACGGCTGCTGTCGTCGCCGTCCCACTCGCCAAAAAATTTGGACTGGGTTCAATTTTAGGTTATTTGCTGGCTGGAGCTGTCATAGGCCCCTTCGGAGTTCGCCTCTTCGACAATGTCAGTGGTTTGATGCACTTTTCCGAATTCGGAGTTGTCTTTCTTTTGTTTTTAATTGGTTTGGAATTGAAACCTTCTCGCCTATGGGTCATGCGCCACTCGGTGTTCGGCGTTGGCAGCGTGCAAATGATCCTGACCACCGTATTGATTGCAACAACACTTTGGATGTTTCAATTGAGCTGGCAATTGAGCCTGACCTTGGGTTTTGCACTGTCTCTTTCTTCGACTGCTTTGGCCCTTCAGTATCTGTCTGAAAGAAACCAATTGAACACCGAGTATGGACGTTCTGCCTTTAGCATTCTGCTTTTTCAGGACGTGGCCGTCATTCCTCTCCTGGCCTTACTTCCCCTGCTATTTGCCGGACTTGGCTCGGCTTCGCAGATCCCAGCATGGGCCGGCCTGCTTCTCGTGCTTTTGATTTTAATTCTCGGCAGAACTCTCACACGCCCCCTCTTTCGATGGATTGCCAGCACTCGCAATCGCGAAGTTTTCACAGCAGCCACTCTCCTGCTGGTTTTGGCAATTGCCGCTTTGATGCAAGCTATAGGACTGTCGATGGCTTTGGGCTCTTTTTTGGTGGGAGTTCTTCTCTCCGACAGTGAGTATCGCCACGAATTGGAAACCGATATTGAACCTTTCAAAGGTTTGCTGTTGGGTCTGTTTTTTATGTCGGTCGGAATGTCGATCAATACTGAACTGCTGCTGACCGAACCGCTGAAAATCCTTTCATTTCTGTTTCTTTACTTGGCTTTGAAGTTTGCAGCCTTGTTTTTCACTGGACAGCTTTTTCGTTTTTCACTGGAAAGCACACGGCATTTGAGCTTTTCCATTGTGCAAGGCTCAGAATTCGCCTTTGTCATTCTGAGTCTCTTGCAGCAGGGAAAAGTTTTGACTGGAGAGATTGCAGATTCGTTGATCATTGTGGTTTCCCTGTCAATGGCTGCGACTCCGCTGTTAGGACTTTTCAACGACCGCATTTTGTCGAAGAAACTGCAAAAACCCCCGCGTCCCTTTGATGAGATTAAAAATGAAAATCCGGAAATCATCATTGCCGGCCTCGGCCGCTTTGGACAGATTTTGGGACGGCTATTGCGATTGCGAGAAATTCCATTTACGGCTCTCGAGCAGGACCCGGAACAAGTGGAAACCTTGCGTCGCTTTGGCTCGACTGTCTATTACGGAGATGCATCGAGAATTGATCTATTGGAGAAAGCGGGAGCTGAAAAAGCTCGCTACTTTGTTCTTGCCATTGACGATGTCGAGTCTTCCGTTCACACGGCGCAAGTGGTGCGACAAACTTATCCGCATCTGAAAATTTTTGCCCGAGTCCGCAACCGGAACCACGCTTTTCGCCTTCGCGATCTGGGAGTGCAGGTTTTTGAAAGAGAGACATTTTGGTCCAGTTTGAAACTCGCCCAAAAGCTTCTCGTCGATTGGGGCGAAGACAGTCAATCGGTGGAAAACCTGATTGAAGTCTTCGTGAAGCACGATCTGGAAATGCTCGACGGTCAGTTTGAGAGACGGCATGATCAAACGGAAATGATCCGCTATTCAAAGCTGGCCACACAGCAGCTTTCAGAAGTGATTCGCAGCGACCGCCAAGTTCTTAAGGATTTGGCGCCAGCCGCCGGCTCACTTCCTGAGAGTCGTGACTCGCAGGCTGTCACTCGCTGATGATAAAATCAAAGCAATTTGGACCCATGTGAATCAAACCGATTTCCCGGCCTTTCCACTGGAATAGCCGATCGGGTTTCGCCACTTGGCAAAACTTTTTGAAATCCCGGCAGCGCAACCAAACCGCCCACAGAGGAAATTCCTTGCGAATTTCCAAATAAGAGCGAAGTTCACAAGCTTCAAGATCCTGAGAGCGAACCTGAGCCTGAAAATTGTAAACAGTGTTTTCGTTTTCTATAGGACCAATCGAAAAAGTCACAAGCCCGGCCAGAGGCTCAAAATGATTGATCTTGAAAATATCCAAATAAGTTCTCTCATCAATGATTTCCCGGATTTCAATGGTGCTGAAATCCGCAAAGGTCATTTGAAAGGAGCGGTAACCTTGGCTCAATCCCGTGTCGTCTTGTATAAACGCAAATCCACGATCGTTGAGTTCCTGAGCCGGACCATCCGTGAAGATATAACCAATAAATGAGTTCATTCTGCCCAGAATAAGAAAGCTTTGAAGTAAAAACAAGATCAGTTATTCTGGATTTGATGGAAACACCGGTTTTGGAACTGCAAAAGGTCACTGTCTCCTTCAACGAAGAAGTGATTCTCAAAGACGTTGAATTCAAAGTATTTCCGCATGAAACCATTGTGCTTATCGGCCTCAGCGGAGGTGGAAAAACAGTCCTCTTAAAAACAATGGCGGGCCTGATTCCACCCGCCCAAGGTCATGTCAAATGTTACGGACAGGATTGGAATGAACTTTCAATTTCAGGCCGGCATGATTTGGCTCGCAAAGTCGGAATGCAATTTCAAAAAAGCGCCCTTTTTGATGATCTCACGGCGTTTGAAAATGTCGCCTATCCTTTGCGCGAGCACACCCAGATGAGCGAAAGCGAAATTCGCGAGCGAGTCTTGCAATGCCTGAAAGCGGTGGACCTGGAAAAAGCACAAGATCTTCAATCTTATGAAATGTCAGGTGGGATGCGCCAGCGTTTGGGAATCGCTCGCGCCATTGCCCTCAAACCAGAAATTCTATTTATGGACGACCCGACCGCGGGCTTGGACCCCATCAATAGCGACAATATGGCTGACCTCATTCTCAATCTCAAAAAAGAAATTGGCGCCACTTTGGTGATTGTGACTCATGATTTGAGTCGAGCTTACCAATTTGCTGGCCGTATTTTTTTCGTCGGCAATAAAAGCGTGATTGAGGCGGGCTCTGCGGAAGAAACTCGCAACAGCCCAGACCCTCGCATTCAACAGTATTTGCACGGATGGCTCAAAGGCCCTTTAACTGATTAGTGCTCTCAAAAATTTTATCAGCAGATCCAGCGACAAAGCCCTGGAACAGATGCCCATCTGGCTGCGGGTACCGCTTGGCAAACTCATAATAACAGGCCGGCACATTGAAAACTCCTTCTTGGAAAGTCACCGGAATTTCATTGGCCATGGTCGAGCTTTGCTCCAAGAAATCTGCTGGCGTCCCTTTGACCTCTCCCCCGGAAGAATTCAATGGGAATCCATGTTCTTTTAAGAATGAATTCAGTTGGCGAATGTCATTGAGCTTTTTCAAATGATTGATATAGACCGTGAAGTGATTCGGGCGGAATCCATGCGCATACACCCATGCTGCATATTCACTTTCTAGAGATAGCTTTTTGTAAATTTCAAAAGAAGATTTCCAAGGGCGTCCCGCGTAGACAAATGATTCCGGCTCCAGCCAAGCGTCTGGAATTTCCGCCACCAGCCGGTCAACAATCTCTGACACTTGCGGCGACATTTGACTGAGATCCAATTCCGAAATGAAAACTTTGGGCATCAATGGATCCGCGTGTTCAAAGTGGCGAGCCTTGAGTTTTTTCTCACGAAACTGATAGTCGCCGATGGGTTTATAGCCATATTTTGTAAAATGCCGAGACAGGACCGGAATCGAAATCTTCGGGTGACTGAAAGTGCGAAAGGCAATGTGATCATTGACCACCTTCTCACCCGCTTCGCTCAAAGCTTTAAAAACAGCCAGAGCTTGAGGGTTGAGATTGCAATAATCTTTCCACATCGCATCGAAAAACTGATTGAGATTTTTATTTTCGGTCATGGAGAGCCCCCTGGTTCTCTTTGGAAATCTGGCTTGGGTAACGAGACTGATAAGTCTCCTCAAAATCATCCAAGCAATTGTAAAGCTGCTCTTCGTTCTCAAGAACAAAAAGCTTGTCCTGCAAAATATCGATTCGAAAAGGCTGCGATCGAATCAAATCCAAATGAAACGGCATCACTTTCGGCAAATCTGACAAGGCATAAGCACATTCTGTGAATGAAGAAGCGATTCCGGCTCCAAAAATGCGCCGGCCTCGCGGAGTCATCACCAATCCGAACTCGACAGCAAACCAGAACAACCTTTGAAACTCTTCGACAATTTCAGGCACATCAGCATAGCGATAAGCTCTTTTGCCGAACTCACAACAAAAATCGCCGTAATTCTTCATCGTATAAAAAGGCAAATGCCCATACAGATCGTGAAAAACATCCGGTTCCGGTGTGTAGGACAGATCTTTTGGATCTCGAATGAAACTGCCGACTGGAAATTTCCTCTCACTCAGCATGTGGAAAAATTCTTTCGGTTCCACAAACCCTTTGACGTAAACTCCCTCCCAGCCCGTCAGTTCGCGGAGCTTGCGATTGACTTCTTGAAGATCCGGGATTCTTTCGCCCGTGATCCCCAAGAGATTCAAACCCTCCCCGAATTCCGGAATCAACTGCAAATCACGCAGAGGCTCTTGTTTGGAAAAAAGCAATTTCCACGTCTGATGATCCGTTTCTGTGAACTCCACCGTGGGATTCATGTCGACAAATACCCTCTCTTCATTTGATCGCGCTCAATGGAGCGAAACAGGGCTCCAAAATTTCCCTCACCAAAAGAGAGATGATTGTGGCGCTGGATGATTTCAATAAAAATGGGTCCGATCAAATTCTTGGTAAAGATCTGCAACAGATATCCCTGCTCGTCGCCGTCAATCAAAACATGATTTTGTCTGAGCTGGGCGTGATCCTCAGTGACCTGTGGGAACTTTTGAAAGATTTCCGCATAGTACTCATCATCAATGTCCAAGGTTTCAATCGCTGAGCCTTTGAGACCATTCAAGGACTCGAGGATATTGTCTGTTAAAAAAGCCAAGTGTTGAATTCCGGGCCCTTTGTACTCTTCCAAATACTCATTTATTTGAGACTTGCTTTCGGTCCCCTCGTTGATCGGGATGCAAAAAGTACCACATGGTGAACGCAAAGCATAAGACGTCAGCCCTGTGCGCGCTCCACGAATGTCGAAATATCGAACTTCAGTGAATCCAAAAATATTTTTATAAAACTCGGCCCAGGTTTGCATCATGCCTTTCTCAACATTGTTGGTGAGATGGTCGATGGTAAGAAAACCTTTGCTCTTTTGTTGAATCGCCTGTGGATGAGGGACAAATCCCCAGTCTTGCAATGGCGCGCCCTGAACTCCCAAAAAATAAATCAAACTGTCGCCGATGCCGTAAATGGCCGGTACGGATTCGCCAGTTTGTGTTTTGAAATCCCCCTTGGCAGGACGAGCGCCTTTTTTCACCGCCAGGGCATGGGCTGCCTGGGGGTCTTGGAACTTCCAACCCATGGAGCTGATACTGGGGCCATGGGATTTTACAAAGAGACCAGACTGACTGCTTCCCTCTTGATTGAGGAAAAAGCGGATGTCGTTCTGCTCAAAATAATCAATCGCCAGGTCTTTGTGCTTTTTGGTTTTTGAAAATCCAAAGGCCAAGAAGAGAGCTTCCAAACTTTGAGGATGGGGACTCCCAAACTCAACAAAATCAATTCCGCTGAGTCCAATCAAATTTGTCATAAATTATCCTTTCCCTTTCTGCATCCAGCTCTTCCAATAATTGGGAAGTTCGACTGAAGCACAAGCCGCTGTGGCAAAGAGCGGTTTTTTGGTGTCAATCATGATGGCCACTTCATTGGTCTCCTTGAAGTCCTGAGTGCGATGAATAGCTTCTTTTTGCGGACCATGATGAATACCCTGAGGATGAAAAGTCATCATACCGGCTCCAATCCCCTCGCGACTGAAGAATTGTCCGCGATGGTAGAAGATCACTTCGTCAAAATCGATATTGGAATGATAAAAGGGAACTTTCATGGCGCGAGAATCCCCATTTTCCAAAGGTCTTGGCAGAAAAGAGCAGATCACAAAATTCTGCCCCACCAGTGTGGAGTGAGCAGAAGGTGGCAAATGGTAGCGATCCGAAAGGACCGGGCGAATGTCATTCACATTCAATTGCCACACGGTCAGAGTTCCCTTCCAGCCGACAGTGTTGATCGGATTGAAGGGATACTTCACAGAGGTGATTTGACCACACCTTTGAATTTTGAGCTCGTAGACATCGCTTTTCATCGAGCTTGCCGCTGGCTCCGGGGTTTTCAGGACGGCGGGATCGAAAAGCGCATGTTGACCCAGCATTCCCTTATCCGGAAAGCGAACTTCACTGAAGCTTTCGACAATGAGCAAATCTGTTTTTTGCAAAGGTTGCCAACGGTAAACGGTCCCGCGCGGAACAATGATGTAGTCTCCTGATTTGTATTGCAGAGGCCCGAAATCCGTTTCGATGTTGCCACTGCCTTCGTGGACAAAAAAGACTTCATCAGCATCAGCGTTGCGGAAGAAATAAGGCATTTCCGAATGCAGAGTGCTGAACAAAATACGAACATCCTGATTTTCCAGATAGGAAACGCGCGATTTCAAATAGTCGTCGCTCGGACTTGTTTGCTTGAGCAAATCGAAGGCTTGAGGCTTCAACGGACCGTCGATGGAAATCCACTCGACAGGGGGCTGCAATCGATAAAGATGGGCGTAGCGACCGCTAAAGCCATTGCGCGCATACTCTTCTTCATAAGTGCCATCCGGAACGGCGACATGCGCCTGATGAGTTGTGATACCTTTGATATAGGGGATCATTCGCCCTCCTTTTGGGGATCGTCATTTTCCTTTCGAGTGTGGTCTGATTCCCTGACTAAAAAAAGAACAAAGATTAGATGTTCTTTGTTAAAATTTTTGACATTCTCTAGACCCTTATGATTTCCTTGGGAAATGCAAATCAGTTTGGATCAGGCCCGTGCCTTTTGCGCCGTCGTGGATTTTGAGGGATACAGCAAAGCCAGCGAGCATTTGCACAAAAGCCATTCGGCCCTGGTTTATCTCGTGAAGACTTTGGAAGAACAGTGCGGGCTGAAGCTCTTTGACCGGACCGGCTATCGCAATTCCCTAACGGGTGCCGGGCGGAAAGTTTATCTCAAATGCCAGGAGCTGCTGGTGAAAGTGGATGAGCTTCAGCATATCTGTGGCCAATTGAACCAGGGATGGGAAGCTTCCCTCAAAATTGTCTTTGATGGAATTTTGCCATTTGATCCATTTTTGAAACTCTACAAAAAATTCAAATCAGAAAAAATACCAACGGTCGTGCAAACTTATGCGGATTACCTTGAAGATGTGGAAGCGAGCTTCCACAAACTCAATGCCGATTTGATGATTTCCATTCTCCCCGTCGACAAAAAGGGCCTGGAGGGGATCGCTTTGCAGTCCTTCACTCATCATTTGGTGGCCCACAAAGATCACCCGCTTCATCACAGCCATCGGCGCTGGTCAGCAGAGGAGTTGAAAAAATTTGATTTCTTGAGCATTCGCGGCTCGGGACGCCGCTTGGGTCTGAACACCCGTGAGTTCGAAGAAACAGCTTCTTTCTTTCTCAGCGATTTCTCCTTTAAAAAAGAGGCCATCCTGAAAAAAACTGGTTTTGGCTGGCTGCCAGAGCATTTAATCCAATCAGAACTTCGCAACAAAACCCTTCTCCCCTTGCGCTGGGAGAGAAGCAGCGAACAGATCATTCAACCGATGCTCTATCTCCACAAACAGAAAACGCGGGGCCTGGCCACTGATTTGATTTTGAATTTTTTAAAGGCCTGAATTCCCTCCCGATTTCCCCCTCGTCTTTCCCATGAAAATGAGCTAAGAAGGGCCATGTTCAAAACCGGCCAGGAAGTTTATCTTAAAATTATTGCCCAAACCGAGTTGGGCTACATAGCCCTCATTGAAGGGGGAGGCGAAGGCCTCCTGTACGCCAACGAAGTTTTTCAAAACCTCAAAATCGGCCAAGAACTCCCAGGTTTTATCAAAAAAATTCGCGAAGATGGAAAAATCGATTTGAGTTTGTATCGCGAAGGCCATCATGGCGGCGAAGACGTGGCTCCGCGAATTTTGGAATTGCTCGAGACGGCCAATGGTTTTTTACCATTGACGGAAAAAACCCCTCCCGAAAAAATTTATGAAATTTTCGGAGTCAGTAAGAAAAAGTACAAAATTGCCTTGGGTGGACTTTATAAAAAACGACTGATTCGCATCGAGGACGATGGAATCTATCTGGTGAGGAAAGCTTGATCAGACTTTCTTTCAATTTCCTATTTGCGGTCATTTTGGCGCTCCCACTTTCCGCTTGCCGGCGCAGCCCCACGATCGACGGCCAAGAGTTTTCATCCAGCGCTCAAATTGTTCAGGGACTCGAGGTCTCAGAAACAGATCCAGTGGCCTTGTCGACGGTCGGCCTCTGGCTGAGCGGACAGAGTACAGACGAATCACTTCATCCGTCTCTTTGCACAGCCACACTCATCGACGAGAATCACGCCCTCACCGCCGCCCATTGCGTTTCCTATTTCGAGAAAGGTTATGTGGTCTTTGCTCGAAACTTCAAGGACCGCGACTCCGCTCATTTGCGCGAAATTATCGCTGTGAAAAGTCACCCTCTATATTGGCTGGATCAACCCGAAAGTGCTTCAGGAGGATCTACTCTCGAACTGGATTACCACGATCTGGCTGTGCTTCGCTTTCGTGGTTCCATTCCTGCTCCCTATCGACCTGCCAAATTGCTTAGAGATGCTTCGCTTTTGCGAGCTGGAAGTGCGGTTTGGATTGCAGGATTTGGTTTGACCTCAGCCGCAGGATCAACTTCCGGAAATTGGGACAAAGGTGTCTTGCGCAAAGGTCAGTTGCAGCTTCTCGATGTGAGCCCCCAAAACAGCGATTTGCTTTTCCCTCTTCCTCAAGATGGCACGAGCATTTGCCATGGGGATTCGGGAGGTCCAGTCTATTTGCAACAAAACTCAGAATTGATTTTGATTGGGGTCATTAGTCGAGGCCGAGATGAAAAGTGCGATAAAGATAGCATCGCCACTGGGGTCCTGCCTCATTTGCCTTTTATCGAAAAGACTCTTCGGAGCAAGTCGCCTTAGACTCTTTAAAGTTCAAAAGCCCGACCTCGATTTTCGCCTATGGCTGAAATATCTCTAATTGTAGAAACTGTTCTTATCCTTTGCTGAATTTTAACCGAAGAAAGATTGTCAGGGCAAAAGCGCACGGAGCCTGGCAAACTTTTATGAGTCACAAGCCATCGTCAAAAGATTCATATTCCATCCCGCTTCCAGAGGGCTTTCAAGAGAGCGTTCTTCTGGTGGATGACGAAGTGGAATTGACGGAAGTTCTCAAGGAAATGACTGAAGAATTGGGCCTTCCCGTTTACACGGCTCAAAGTGCGATCGAAGCTCTCGAAAAAATTTCGACCTACAATCCATTCTTGATTATTTCAGATTTCCGCATGCCAGGGATGACGGGCTTGCAATTTTGCCAAACCGCCAAGCAAAATGGCTATCGAGGCTTCTTTGCCCTGCTGACTGGATTTGCCGACAAAAAGATCGCGATCGAAGGAATCAGCTTGGGCGTCGACGAGCTGATGGAAAAGCCCATCGACCTCGAAATTGTCAATTCGTGTATTTCTAAATTCGCCCGCAAAAGAATCGCTGAATTTCTCAAAGAGCGAAAAGAAACAGATGACATCACTGATCTCTTCGTCGATGAATCGCGAGATCTCCTGAGTGATCTGGACTCGCTGCTTTTGCAGCTCGAAGAAACTCCACCCGACCCCTTGGTCATTGACTTGGTCTTTCGAAAAATTCATTCCGTCAAAGGCGGAGCTTCCGCCATCGCCGCGGGTCAACATTTAGCTCTCTTGACGCATCACTTTGAAAGCGTCCTCTCGCGCATTAAGAAGGAAAATTGGCAACCTCAAGCTGGTTCTTTGAATCTCTTCCTGGAAGCAGCCGATCTCTGCCGTGAACTTTTGAGTCTGATTCAAAAGCGCACTCTTCCGGACACCCCAACACAACGGGCTGTCGAAGCCTGTTCTGCGAAACTTGAGAAACTGCGCACAGAAACCAAAACTCCAGCCGAGGCGACTTCAGCCCCTGGGGAAATTGGTACGGTAAAAAAAAACTCATTAAGCCCTGAGACAAACAAATCTTCGGAAGAAGATGCTGGAGTGTTTGTCACAAATGAAAAGCTCGATGGTTTGAATCAAATCTCGAGCGAAATGTTCGTTTTAAAAAACACCATCACCATGGCTTTGCAAGATCCAGAAATTCGCTCCAATGCCGTCAAGTTCAATCAAAAATTGCATGATTTCCTTTACGCTTTCAACAAAGTGACTGATGCATTGGAAGACCAAGTTCGGTCCGTGCGCAAAATCTCCTTGCACCGTGCTCTGACCAAACTTCCCCGTCTGGTCCGACAAACGGCGCAAGAAGTTGGAAAAAAAATCCATTTGGACACTTTGGGATTTGAATTGGGAGTGGATCGAAACATTGCCAGTGCACTTTCGGCCTGCTTGACTCACATGGTGCGCAACTCGGTGGACCATGGAATTGAAGCTCCCGAAATTCGATTGCAAAATGGCAAAGAGGCCACGGGCCATATGAGCATACAAGCTTTTGAAAAACAGGGAGTGATCCACATTTTCGTGAAAGATGACGGTGGCGGTATCGACTCGGCCAAAGTGAAAAACAAAGCTGTGGAAAAGCTCTTAATCAGCAAAGAGCAAGCCGAATCCATGAGTGAAGCGGAAGCTTTGAATTTGATTTTTCTCCCCGGTTTTTCAACGGCTGATAGCGTCTCAAACGTCTCCGGACGCGGTGTGGGAATGGACGTTGTTCGAACTGCGGTCTTGAGTCTCAATGGCCGAATTCAAATTGAATCTCAAAAACAAAAAGGCACCCAATTTCATATTCAAATTCCAGTTCCTCAAACAGTGCTGGTCGAAAAATCTCTTCTCGTGAGCAGTCGCGGCGTCTTGGTGGCCATTCCCTTGCAATCGATTTCTCGAATCGTCCAGTCGTGTGATTTGCGAACCACGAAAGTGGGTTCACAATGGACTTTTCAGCATGACAACCGCACCGTTCGCTTGGTCAGCCATGAAAGCTTACTTCCCAACGACCCCTTGCTGCCCTTTGATCGAAACACCAAATGCAGTGTTGTGGTCTTGCGTGAAAAAGATCAGCATTTGGGTTTTATGGCAGAGCAGGTTTTTGGCCAGTTGGATGCTGTCATTAGCCCCTTTGACTCGATCATTCCCGGAGTTCCCGGATTCCGCGGCACGACTTTACTGGGCGATGATCGAGTGGCCTATGTTCTCTCTCCACCAGAAATTTTTCGACTGACAGCGCAAATTCCTAACAACTCTCAAGCCGCTTGACGAAGGTCATATGCCTTTACAAAAAATAAACAATTTTCAAGCTCAACAGTTTCGTGGCGCTATGACATACTTTACAAGACATGAACAATTCTAAGGCTCTGCAACCGAACGGTCAAATCCAGCCAGATGACCTGTCTCGGGTCATCAAACTTCAGCAAAAAGTGGCGTCTTCCGTCCACATGATGGATGAGTTGATGAATATGCTTTGCGAAGAAACTCAGCTCCTGACTTATTCTGACGGGGCTGTGGTGGAAATGGCAGATGGTCCGAGCATGGTTTACAAATCCTGCACGGGCACCCTGCAGGGAAATCTGGGGCTGAGACTCGACATTCAAAAAAGTCTCTCGGGACTGTCAGTGCTCTCTAAACAAGTTCTCTATTGTGAGGATTCTGAAACAGATATCCGTGTGGACCGCGAAAGTTCCCGCCGGGTCGGCGCCCGCTCGATGATTTGCGTTCCGCTGATTCACAACAACCAAGCCATTGGCGTGCTCAAAGTGATTTCCTCTCGGCCCAAAGCTTTCGGACCTCGCGAGACTGAGCTTCTGCAATTGTGTGCCGGGATGATGAGTGCCGCGCTTTCACAGGCGGCTGCCAATGAAAGTTTGCGCAACTCAGAAATGCAAGCTCGAGAAGCCACTCGCATGAAGTCCGAGTTTTTGGCCAATATGTCGCATGAAATCCGCACACCCCTCAATGGCGTTTTGGGATTGACGACCTTACTGCTCAACACCTCTCTCAATGGAGAACAAAAAAATTATTTGAATCTGTTGCGAGAGTCAGCTGAATCCCTGCTTTCAATCATCAGTGATATTTTGGACATTTCAAAAATTGAAGCACGGAAAATTGAAATTGAAAGCATCGCTTTTGATTTGCAAGAGTTGGTACAAAACCTCTCTCGATTGACGGAATTTGCAGCTGAACAAAAGGGACTGAAATTTCATTTGGAAATTTCCCCTTTGATCCCTCAATATGTGATCGGCGACCCCACTCGCCTGCGCCAGATTCTCAACAACTTGCTCACCAATGCTTTGAAGTTCACCTCGAATGGCAGTGTCGAATTGAGAATCATTCCTCTGGATGATAAAATTTATTTTTCTATCAAAGACACTGGAATTGGAATTCCTGAGAATTCCATTCAGCAATTGTTCCGTCCATTTGCTCAACTGGACTCCTCCACCACTCGAAAATTTGGCGGAACCGGCCTGGGGCTTTCGATCTGCCATCAACTGGTGCAAATTCTGCATGGTGAAATTGGCGTCAGCAGCCGAGATGGCGAAGGATCAACTTTTTGGTTCAGTTTGCCATTGCCTGAAGCCAAAGAAGTGTCGGAAACTGCGGGCTCCGCTTCCCGCGCCCCCACCAAATCACTATCTGGTCGTCGCATTCTGATTGTCGATGACAATCCCACACATCAATTGCTGACTCAGAAAATGATCGAAAAACTGGGCGCTGGTTACCACACGGTCAGCAATGGATATGAAGCTTTGGCGGCATTGGCCGAGCAACCTTATGACTTGGTACTGATGAACGGAAATTTACCCCTGCTCAATGGCTGTGAAACGACTCGCATGCTTCGTCGGTCGACTCATCCTTGGAAGCAAATTCCAGTGATTGCCACCACCACCGATGTCAACTTGGAAGATCGACAAAAATTCCTGGAGGCCGGCATGAACGACACCCTTACCAAGCCGATTCTCTTTGAACCTTTGGTGGCCGCAATTGAAAAAGCCCTGCAAACATCCAAGTGACATCAACTTCTCAAGTGACAGGAATCAAAAATGAAATGCCCAAATTGCGCCAACACTCTTTCTGAAAGAATGATTGAAAACATCAAACTCGATGTGTGTGACAATGGATGTGGGGGCATTTGGTTTGACCGTTTCGAATTGAAAAAATTTGACGAAGCTCGGGAGCCCAATGCAGAGAGTCTTTTGAATCTAAAAATTCGCCATCATAAAAAACCGGATGCCAACACTCAGTTGAAATGCCCCAAGTGCGCTGATCGCATTATGATGCGTCACTTTTCTAGTTTGAAAAAGCAAGTTCAAGTGGATCACTGCCCAGAGTGCGCTGGCTATTGGCTGGATGCCAGCGAACTGACGGCCATTCGCAATGAATACAATTCCGATGCTGAACGCCAAGCGGCAGCTGAAAATCTCGTGAGCGAAACGCTCAAATCAGCTCCCAATTCGGACTTCGAAACCGCTCGCAAGATTGGCCATGCTTTGCGATATCTTTCGCCCAGCTATTATCGCAACAAATAAATCACGACAAAATGTCCCGCGCCGCTTTGAATCAGCATACATGATTCCGTTTTGGTCTTTTGCCTGCTAAATCTGGAGTGACTGAAATTCTCAAAGGAGACACTTTCATGACCACTCTTCCTCAATATGATTTCGCGGGAAAAACTATTTTCATCACTGGCGGCGCCGCCGGCATTGGCCAATCTACAGCTCAAGCATTTGCCAAAGCCAAAGCCAAAGTGATGATCACTGACATCAATGCTGATCTAGGCCTGGGAACTCTTCGCCAAATTCGCGAACAAGGTGGAGTGGCCGAGTTTATCAAATGCGATGTTTCCAAAGAAGCCGAAGTCAAATCGGCCATCGAGCAAACCGTGAAAACATTCGGCGGCTTGGACTTTGCCTACAACAATGCTGGAATCGAAGGCGCTCCTGCTCCAACGGCTGATTGCACCACTGAGAATTGGGAAAAGACTTTGGCCATCAATTTGTCAGGTGTTTGGTACTGCATGAAATATCAAATCCCGGAAATCCTCAAACGCGGAGGCGGATCGATTGTCAATTGCGCTTCCATTGCTGGTTTGGTTGGAATTTCAGCCATGCCAGCTTACACGGCTTCTAAACACGCCGTAGTTGGACTCACCAAAGCGTCGGCTTTGGAGTACGCCAAACAAAACATTCGCATCAATGCCATTTGCCCCGGAGCTATTCACACGCCCATGTTGGACCGCTTTACGGGTGGAAAAGCGGAAGCTTTGGCGAATATGGCGGCCAATGAACCCATGGGTCGAGTGGGACGCCCTGAGGAAATTGCAGCTGGAGTTCTTTGGCTTTGCTCAGAAGCTTCCAGTTTTGTCACGGGTCAATCTCTCGCCATTGACGGGGGCTGGATCACTCCCTAAAAAATGGAGCTGGTTTTTGATTTGCACTTCCTAACTTCTGAAAGAGCGATCGAGGAAAATCTCCCCGCTCTTTTGAGGAGTTGACGAATGCCATTCGGAAAAGAAACACAATTCTTGGACCGTGAGATTGTCATTGCCAATAAAAATCAAGAGCTGCACGGAATTTTAAGCCTTCCATCGGACCCTCAGGGGATTATTCTTTTCTCTCACGGCAGTGGCAGCAGTCGCTTGAGTCCACGCAACAATTATGTTGCGCATGTTTTGCATCGCGCCCACTTTGCCACTCTGCTGGTGGACCTTTTGACCGAAGGTGAAGAGAAAAATCGGAAAAATGTATTTGACCTGAATCTGCTCTCCGATCGCTTATTGCTCGTGCAAAAATGGGTTTTCGAAAACATTCAAATTGCAAATCTGAAAATGGGTCTTTTTGGCGCTAGCACAGGAGCCGGAGCCGCTTTGATCGCGGCAGCCAAAGAGCCCCACAATATCCACGCCATTGTGTCGCGGGGTGGCCGTCCCGATTTGGCCGGAGATCATTTGAGCCAAGTCCAGGCTCCCACTCTCTTGTTAGTCGGAAGTCTCGACCAAGAAGTCATCAATTTGAATCGCAAGGCCATGAAAGAAATGAAATGCGAAAAAGAACTGCAAGTGATCGCGGGCGCCTCGCATTTGTTTGAAGAGCCCGGAAAATTAGAGAAAGTGGCTCAAAGAGCTACCATGTGGTTCCATCAGCACCTTCAGCAACAAAGCGCCGGCGCCTCAAGAACGGCGACGCCAAACTTTGTGGATCTCCATCACAACCAACACTGACAGCGCCCAAATCAAGAGTTCGAGCCACCTTGATAATGATACGGGCTCGAGCTGCAGCACAGAACTCAACTGCGGCACCGACATGCCGGCGGTATGCACAGCGAGAGCTCCAAGAGTTCCCAGCAACAAGAACGGATTGCGCAGTGGACTCAGAGAAAAAGCGGATTTGGTTTCAGATCGACAATTGCCGATCATCACATTTTCAAACAAAACCATCAGCAACAAGGTTTGATTGCGAGCTGAAAACTCACTCTCCCCATTCTGTATTAATAAATAAAACTGATAAAATGAAACAGCCCCCATGACCAATGCCGAAAGCACCACTCTCTCAATCATCAGACGATCGAAAATAGCGGCTCGTGGATGACGAGGTGGCCTGGAGAGTTCATCACCCTCTCCGGGTTCGAAAGCCAATGCCGCATCCTGAATTCCATTGGTCACCAAATTCAACCAAAGCAACTGGACGGCCGTCAGCGGCAAGGGAGTTTGAAAAACAAAGCTGAGAATCACCATGAGAATTTCAGCCGCTCCGGTGGCGATGAGAAGATAAATGACTTTGCGAATATTCGAGTAGGCAATTCGCCCCTCTTCCACACCAGCGACGATGGAAGCGAAACGATCATCTGTGAGGATCAAATCACTGGCTTCTTTGGCAACATCGGTTCCGTTTTTCCCCATCGCCACTCCGACATGGGCCGCCCTCAGGGCGGGAGCATCGTTGGCTCCGTCACCCGTGACCGCCACAAATCGCCCTTGCCCTTTCAAGTGATTGACGATTTCCAATTTCTGCCGGGGCTCCACGCGAGCAAACACTCGCGCCGTCTCGATCATTTTCGCACGGTTCTCGGGGCTCGCATTTTTCAACTCCAATCCCGTGACCACTTCCGAGAGATCTTTTGCCAAACCCAATTGCCGGGAAATCGCCAGAGCTGTTTTGGGATGATCGCCCGTCAAGATGGCAACTTGAATTCCGGCCTCCTGACAAGAGCGAAGCGCTTTCGAAGCTTCTGGCCTCAAGGGATCGATCATGGCCACCAGGCCAAAGAAAGACAAATTCTGCAATTGCTCAGCAAGAGGTCTCTGCAAATTTGCACTCTCATCACCCGCCAAAGCCAAGACTCGATATCCAGCTTCTGCCAAAAGATCTGACTGAGCTTGAATTTCCCTCATATTGATCGAAACACACATCGGGAGAATTTTTTCAAGTGCCCCTTTCACAGACACGATCCCCTGACCTTCTCGCTCGTGCAAAGTGGCCGCAAATTGATTTTCTGGTTCAAAGGGAATTTCACTTTTGAGTGCAAATCGATCGCGAATTTCCTCGGGATGAATTTGGGCTTTGTGAGCCAAAACCAAAAAGGCCAGGTCAACGGCATCTCCCTGCCCCTGCCATTTTTCATTCTTTTTTACCAATTGAGATTCATTGCAAAGTATTCCGGCGAGCATCAGGGAAGAAAATCCCGGACAATCTTGTGGTTTAATGGGCTGACTCTTTTTGAAAAAATCGCCCTGCACCTGCAATCCCGACCCGGAGACTTCCAAACTTTCAAAATTCGCCAAGAGGAGTTTTTGAATGGTCAATTGATTCACAGTCAAAGTGCCGGTCTTGTCAGTTGCGACATAAGTGCAAGACCCCAAAGCTTCCACAGCCGGAAGCTGTCGCACAATCACATTTCGCTTCGACATTTTCCGGCTCGCCACTGATAAGGCCACTGTCAGAGCCACCGGCAGACCTTCTGGAATCGCCGACACGGCCAAGGCCACGCTGAACATGAGGACCTCTTGCCAGGCCTGTCCCTGCCACAAAAGATAAACCGACATTCCCACAGCAAAGATCAAGAGAATGAGAGCCAATTTTCGCGTGAATTTTTCCATTCGCTCAATCAGTGGCGGTTTAGTCTCAGCTCCCTGCGTGAGGGATTCGACAATTCCTCCGAGCTCAGTACCCAAGCCCGTTTTCACCACCAACCCTTTGCCACGTCCTCGGACGACCAAGGAACCGGCAAAAGCCATATTCTTTCTCTCCCCCAAGGGGAGATCACCGCTGAAAAGCAAATCATGAGATTTAAAAACCGGAAGAGACTCGCCTGTTAAAAGAGACTCATCCACTTCCAAACTCTGAGAATGAAACAATCGCAAATCTGCGGGAACTTTGCGTCCAGAATCCAAAACAACAATATCGCCAGGAACAATTTCAACAGAGTCTATTTCTGAAATTTCACCCTCTCGCTCCACTAAGGCCATCGTGGCGCTGAGATTCTTTAAGGCTTGGGAACTTCTCTCTGAACCGTACTCTTGAATGGCGCCAATCACGGCATTCACAATCAAAACCAATGAAATAAAGAGAGCGTCCGTGTAATCTCGCAAAACCAGCGAAATCACCACCACCACCAGTAGAATGTAAATCAATGGATTGGCAAACTGCCGGAGAAAAATAAACACGAATGGCGGCGAAGTTTTTGTTGGAAATATATTCGCCCCGTACTGGCTCTTTCTCTCTTTCACTTCCTGAGGCGTCAAACCTGTGGGCGAGGATTTGAATTCATCGAAAAGGCGCTCCATTGAATTTGAATGTGCGTCCATTCCCTAGCCCTCTCCAAGATGGAAATTAAAATTGTGCCTTCATGCCCAGGACAAGCTTGTGGATCCGATCCAAACTCCCAAACCAATCACCATTGCCAAAAACGGAATCGATCTCATCGGGATCCTCTCTGCCAAAAAAACATGACCACTCATCCAATCATGCTCCTTCTTTTTAAACAAAAAGACAGGAGGTCTCAAGCTCGAATCCCAACTCCATTGCATTGAATTTAGGCATTTCTCTGAAGATCTCTGCGGCTTCTCCGGTTTTTAAGAAGGGTCATTGTGTCTCGCCCTTGAGACATTTTCTTCCGCCACCTGAACTCGCGGCCACCTATCTTAAGGAAATTTCAATCACGCATTGGCGCAAAGTTTGCTTTGGATTCTCGGAGATCCCACACTCCAGGAGACAACTTTGAACCCAAGAACAAAATTTTATCGATGGCTCATGGTTCTGAATTTCGCATTGATCTTGATGGCAGCCTCAACCAGTGAAGCCCACCATATGGGCCGCCGACACCGCTCTTCCCAACAAAAGAGCAAACTTCGCAAGACTGACAAATCAGCACTTGCGACTACTGCTCGCCCAAATAGCGATTGAGATCCAACTGCGCCCCTTCGATGGGGTCTGCGGATTTGAATGTCTGGTAGAGCCAATCATGAAACTCCCAGAACTTCTCTGAACTTCGCAGCACTCCATAACGGCGCAGGAACTTCTTCCAGCTTTGCTCGTCACGAACCCTCTGCAGAGCTTGAACAAACTCAGGGACCTCGGAAGCTTTCAAATCAAAATACATATTCGGGTAACTGGCGCCAAATCCATGAATAAAATTGAGGGAGTCTTTTGAAGTATTTCTTCGCGCATCTTCAAAAAACAGAAAGCTCACATTGTAGTGCTCTTTGTTGTGAATCAAAGAGTAGGCTCGGGTTTCACCATTCTCCAGAGTCACACGCACATAGCTGGCATCCGGAAAAGGCACTGCAAACGCAGCCGCTCGTCCAGAGACAGTCGAAAACCAAACTTCCGCATCACGGAAGGCTTCGACTTGCGATGGCAGCTGATTTGGCATCACCGGCCCGCAGCAGTGAATGCTGTCCACAGGTCCCCGCACTTGAGAATTCAATCTTTCACTGAAGACCTCTTTCAAAAATTCTTCTTTTTCATCTTTGCTTTGATAACGAACTCTCGACGACCATCCCACACCCGCATATGGCTTGAGATCGGCAATTTTCTTTCCCAAAGCTTTTTCCTGAACTTTGGAAAACAGCACATCCAGTTTGAGTTCTTTGGCCGGGGCCTTTTGAGTCCATTGATCGCGATAAAAATGTCTTTTTTCTTCCGGAAGAAAACTGAGAAAAAGATCCTGAGCATTGATACGCGACAAATCCATGTGCAACCGAGTGGTCACTTGATGCAAAATTGGACCGTAGACATTGTAACCAGCGACCAAATTGTAGTAAATGTCTTCGAATATAGGATAGTCCAAGACCCAAATTGTCTTCGGAACCTGGCCTTTGGCGCCCCTCAGGACTGTGGCGCTATCGTGATGTCGGTAGACAGTCAGCAAGGCACTCGAATTAACTCCTTCGCCATCCCAAAGAGAATTGAGATCCAAGCCTTGCGGCATATTTTTGCGATAGAACTCGTATTTGCTTTGATTGACTTGCGAATGCTGGCTGCGGATTTGATCCAAGTGATATTCGTTCTCTGGAAAATTCGCCGGCAATGCCATTAAGTGCGCATTTTGTTCGAAAAATCTGGGATCAGTGACTGTCACATCTTTTTCTGGATCCATAAAAAGAACCCAAAAATGGTCGTTGATCACGGAAACGGCGACAGCTCCATTGCACACAGGTCCTTTGATGAAGGTCATGACGTGATAATGAGCATCATCCAATAAAAAACGATAGCGAGCTTCGACTGGAATGGGCATGAAAGTGACAAAAGGATTGGCTCCCTCTTTTCCATAAGGAGGCCAAACCTGCCCCGATGGATTCCACTGACTTAGAAGAAATCTTTTTTTCCAAATTTCCAATTTCCTTAAATTCAAAGGATAGGGAATGTGATTCTTGTGTGCCAAAGTGGCCGTGTACTTTTTAAATCGATAAAAGAATTTTTCGCCGGGATCGTCAAAGGGACGAACTCTGGCAATTTCATCAGCCTCGCCCGTCAAATTGCGGGCTCGCACCAAGCGGTAAAAACTCCCGGGCTTTTCATCAAAATAAATATGCGCCAAAAATAAATGCTCGTAGATGTAGCGAGCTGTGAGTCGCGACTTAAAGTCAGTCGCATTGAAAAAGCCTTCAAATTGTTGAATCCAAGGAACATGCTCAGAATCCGCAGCTGCTTGCGCTGCCAAGACTTGCGAATTGGGCCCCGGAGCTCCGGACTGCAGCCACTGGCCGATGGTGGCAATTTCATTTTCCTTCAAAGGCGGCAAACCGTAAGGCATTCCGCGATAAGGATGCTCACTTTCGTATTGCTCCAACTCGGTGGGAAAACGCCGAACGGCTTCTCCTTTCGGCAGTTGACGCGGATTGGGACAAAAGCGGCTGGAAGCTGAGTCCCATCTCTCTGACTGAGTCAGAAAACCTTTTTTCCGCAGATTGATCAAATTCCACAAAATGGAGTCTCGTTCGAGAATTCCCGTCCCTTCGCTGACCACAGGAAAAAAACCCAGCTTGCGCCAATCAGCGGTCGTCTTGCCATCAATTCCTAAGCGCATGGGAGGATGCTCTTTGATCAAGGGAAAATCATAAGTTTCTAATTTGTGAGCTCCTCGTCTTAATCCCTCATAGGAAGTCAAATCCAACTGACAAGGAGAGTTGTAACAAGCGTGACATGCCACACAGCGAGCGTTGAAGATCGGTTGAATTTTCGATAGATACAGATCCGATTCCAGAAGCCACTGATTTTGAGAAGACTCAGAAGCCTGGTCCAACGTCTGGAACCCGCTTCGCCATTGATAGAGACCGGCCAAACCCACCAAGAGCAATGCTCCCGCCAAGCCTGCTTTCCAGAAGTATTTATTCATTCCTTTATGGTGAGGGAAATTCCCCTCACCGACAAGTCCAGCTGCGGTGATCGATGAAATTGCGACATCGAGAACTCGAATTATTTTTGAGTCATTGGAGGCTCAACGTCTTTGAGCTCCCTCTGCACTCCCCACAAACGACCGAGCAATCGCGGAGCGTGAGAAGCGACATAGGCCATGATGAGAAATTTGATCAATCGTCCAAAAAACACCGCAAGTCCCAATTGGTAAAGTGGCGTATTGGCAAGAGCAGCCAAGATCACGGCTGGCTGTTGCACAAAAGGAGTCACGCCAACCAAAAAGACCAAGAAGAGTCCATAGCGCTCAAAAAACTGGACCGTCCAAGTCCAAGACTGAGTCTGATCAATTCCTGGAAAATATTGATGCACAAGATTCAGCCCATAAACTTCAATCAGTCCTCCCAAAACCAGAGCTCCCACTGTGGAGCCGACGGCGACACAAAAAGCAAAACTGATCCACCGCTTTGGAACCAACATCGTACTCGAAATCAAAATTCCGTCATTGGGAATGACCACGATTAGATTATCAAGAGCCGCCAGCAATCCAATCAAAGGACCATACCAAATTCGATTCACATAGCGCTGCAGAACTTGAACGGATCTTTTGATCTTCTCGTGAAACTGGGCTTGCAGCTGACTCACTGACACCTACTTGAAAAATTGAGGAAAGAATCCTTAGTCTAGGGCTCGTTCCATTCTCTGTCCAGCTCCAGTGTTTATCGATTTTTACGATACTTTTTATTGTTCTTATTGAATTTCACAGGCGAGGCCTTATTCTATTTCATAAGTACCACCTAGTTCAAACCAGAGAAAAGGTCTCTTCATTGCGCCAATCAAGGAAAAAAATGACCTTCAGGCTACTGAAAAACTCAAAAGGCTTCAGTTTGATCGATGTGATAGCTGCCTCTGCCATTCTCATTGTTGTCACTCTTGGAATCATGAGCACCATGTCACAGCAAAGAAAAGAAGCGGCAAATATTGAAAATAAATTGGCCGCATTGGAGCTGGGAAATAATTTGATCCGGCTATTCAAAGACTCCGCGACGTGCACCAGAAGTCTTCTCAACTTGAGTTTTGACTCAACCCGAATTGGCTCCACGAGACCACCTGAAATCACCAATATCACTTCCTTATTCTCATCATCGACTGGAACAAGCCTTCTGGCTCAAGTGGGGCAGAAACCAAATCCGATGACGAACATTTTGGTTCGAAGTATCAAAATCATCGACTTCAAGTCGACGGCCTTGCCGGATTCCTTCGTGGCACGAGTGGAGATTTCTTTCGATCCGGGAACTTACCGAGACATTCGACCCGTCTCCACTCAAGTGACACTTCAGACAGCAGCAACAAGCCCCCTCAATGCTAAGCAAATTACGGGATGCAACACCAAGGCATCTCTCGGCTCCTACACCTTTGCAAACTGTGTCTGGCTCAATCCGCCTCGATGGGGAATGGACTCTTTTTGCCCGGCAGGCAAAGTCGCCACGGGAATGTGCGGTACCGGCCGTGATGCCGATTGCCTGAAAAACGGCATCTGGGGTTGGGGATCTCTTTACTGCTGCGACATGGTTTTTCAGTGAGACGGTGGCAGTTGATGATGTCCAAAACTCATTCGATACTCTCCAACGCCCGTGGATCCGCTATCATTCAAGTTTTAATTCTCTCCGGCCTCATGCTGATTGTCTCGCTAGCCGTGGGCGTGATGATACAAATGGCGCAAAGGCAAGCCCAGCACCTTGAAAACAAATTGGCTGCTGTCGAGCTCGAGAAAATCCTGGTTCAAATGACTGAGGACCCCGCATCCTGCACACGCAATGTCTCGAATCTCTCCTTTGACTCGACAATGATCGGCACTTCCAATGCCCCGCTCTTTGCCGGGATCACGCAGATTTTTTTGGATTCCGTCAATTCAGAATTGGCAGTTCGACTGGAGGATCCCGCCAGCCCTGCTTCTCCTCATCTGATCGTCAAGTCGATTGCAATTAAAAATTTTCAGTCCACCACCACCGCCAACCGCTATCAAGCCGATATCGAAATCGGCTTTGAAACTCGCAACACAGTCACTCTCAAACCGCTGCAAATCCCTATCACCCTCCAAACCGACCCCTCAAGTCCAGCAACTGCCAAAACCATTCTTTCCTGTGGCGGCAATCCACTAATTGGCACTCCTTACACCTACACCAATTGCGCCTGGCTGAATCCTCCCCGATGGGGAAGAGATTCTTTTTGTCCGGCAGGCAAAGTCGCCACTGGAATGTGCGGAACCGGTCGCGATGCTGATTGCGTGAAAAACGGCGTCAGGGGCTGGGGATCTCTTTACTGCTGCGACATGGTTTTTCAATAAAAACGAAGCATTCAATTGCTCTTTTAGAATTTTAAATTTTCGACAAAGGCTCTACTTTTAGCTCCTCAACTACTCAAAAAGGAACTGCAATGATCCCCTACTCTGTTTATAAAATCATTCACTTGGTTGGCATTCTCATGGTCTTTCTCTCCGTCGGCGCTCTGGCTCTGATTGCGATGCAGAACTTGGGTCGCGAATTCAAATGGAGAAAACCAGTGATGATCAATCATGGAGTGGGATTATTTCTCTCTTTGCTCGGTGGCTTTGGATTGCTGGCGAGACTGGGAATGGCCCACGACGGACTGCCGGGTTGGATTCTGGCCAAGCTTGGAATTTGGGCCGCCTTTGGTTTTCTGACTTGGTTTCTGATGCGCCGTCCACAATTGGCGAAAGGTCTTTGGGCCTTGGCGATTGTTCTGGGCGGAACAGCCGCTTATCTCGCCGGTTCAAAACCTTTTTAAAAATCTATCTCTTTTTGGAAACCGGAATTCGCAGCACAGATCCGGTTTCCAGATTCAGCAGCAATGTCTCCAGCAAAGCATCATCCGAGTCGAGAACTTCCACTGACAGATTCTTCTTTGCACAATCGACGCGCGGATCGTTAAAGGATTTGCCGTTTTTTGAAATCATCAAAAACGAAACTTCATTGTTGGCAGCCATTGTCACTTGAAAATGCTCGGCTTGCGATGCTCGAAAGAGACGCGGATACCGAGGATAAATTTCGATGCGAGTGCGCTCCTCTGTTTCCCCGTCTTTTCGCTTTTCAACACTCATTCGCATCCAGCTGTTATCTTCCGGATCCGGCACGCACTCTTTTCCATTGAAGTGCTGCAAAGTATTTTTCAAAGTGAGAACCGGTCGTGTCTGAGCAAAACCGGCAAGCGAAGCGAAAATGACGTACAAAACCAAGAGCCGATGAATGTAATCACCGGCGCGCTTGCCTATTTTCCAATCCAAAATAAAACCTTGGCTTCGTAATCGTTAGGCGCTTGCATCATGGCTTCCGTTGAAAAACATCGGGCCTTGCTCAATCGATAATAGTAAAAACAATCATTCCCTTTTTCCATTGCTCCCAGGGTCGGCGTGGTATTCGCCAAACCTGTCAAAGCTTTTCGATAATGAGTGTTGGAATTTGAATCCTTGTAAAGCAAATAAAGCGTCCCTGAATCCATAAACAAATAGGAATTCGATCCCATCATTGTATTTGGAGCCACTATTTGAGTCGAGGAGGTTGTCAAATTCACTCCACTCGTGACGTTCACTTTCGCCAATTTGATCATTGTCGAATCACTCCAGGTCAGCAAAAAATTATTGGCATCGACGACATATCCGGAGCTCGAAGAGCCCGTGGTGTGCATGCCCAAAGAACCATCACCAGTGGCGATTTGGACCGGTCCCGAAGAGAATGTCGGACCCGAAAAATCAACTCCAGTTCCAGCCAAAACAGCTGGAGAGATGCTCGAATCAAAAGTCAAAATCACAGCTGTCGTCGCACTGAGAGGCAAGATATCGGCGACCATAAAACTCCAACCGTTAACTCCACCGGGTCTCGTCCAATCCGATCGAGTCAGGCCTAAGTTTCCGTCGAAATCAAACTTTGAAATATAGAGACTCGTTCCCGATCCCGAAGCACAGGCCACGAGTGAACTCGATAATTTGGCATACTTTGGATTTCCCATATTTGAACAAGTGTTTCCAGGCTGGAAAGTCTCTGCAGTCAAACTCAAACCTGAAATGGTAATCACCTGAGAGCCATCGTTGAAAAAGGCCAAAGCTTTTGTCGAAGACATCGCCGTGATCGCATGAAAACTTTGGTTGCTTCCGGCTAACACCGGCGTTCCAAAAGTGGCTGTTTTTGTACTCGGATCAACAGTGAAGGCGACAAAATAATTCTGTGAGTTTCGCCAAAAGGAAGTGATGTAGGCATTTCCGCCCAAAGAATAAATGGCAGAACTGTTCAAAGAAGGATTTGTTGGCAAATTCCAGCCAGACAAAACAACTCGATCGACGCCCAAATTATTCAGATAACTATTGGATTTCCAATCTCCACCCGGGATGGAGTTGTTAAAAAGATAAATGTCTGACAAAGAACCGCCGCCACTGAGGGCGCCGATAAATTCCCCAGTCGAAGTGAAAACTGGAAGGTGATGAGCCGAACCATTCATGATCGTGTACAAGGGCCCTCCCAGAGACATTGTCGTGGCATCCGGCAAAGTCAGAGTGCCCCCCTCCGGGAAGGTGATGGAATTCACTTTAGCACTCGAACTGGTCAAAACAATGTCACCGGTAGAAGCCGAGTATGTTTGCGCTCCTCCACCCACGACGTTCGAAGATCCCGCTGCCACACAACTCCAAGCTGTTCCATTCCAGCTCGAAGCTTGGTTTGCGCCGCAAGTTGCGGCTGGGACTCGAGCATGCGCCAGGACTGAGCTGTCGGTCATCGCCTGAGGCACCCATTGATTGAGCACAGAATTCCAAGTCAAAACCTGACCGGTGGTCGAAGGCATCGAACCGATCGCGAGACCGCCCAATTTGGTGTCCGAGTAATTTTTGTTGACAGCATCTGTCGCCGACAGTGGAGAGGCCACTGAAGTGATGCGCTGGTTGTTAGCACTGGTGGGCGACGTGATATTGGAACCATCCGTGCGCACATACAATGACGACGTTCCATTGACCAAAGCTTCCAAAGCCGCTTGCATTCCAGCCAAAGTATTCCAGATGAAATCGCCGGGCTGCTTCCCTTGCAAGGTTTGCGCTGTCACGGCAAAAGGAGAGCTTCCCAAAATCTGATCGGGACTCAAGACATCCGTTCCATTTGGCCCGACAACGGAAACTTTTAATCGTCGATTGTCGTTGGCGGACGGAGTGTAGCCCGCAGAACAATTGGCGGCTCCGGTTGAGCGAATGGCGACGGCTTGATTGGAAAAGATTTGCGCCATGCTGAGACCTGGATCATTCGCGGTTCTCTTGGTGTTGGTCAACTCAGAGCCCACTTGCACCGAGAAGTTTCCACCTGAGCTCAAAAAATTCTGAGCCAAATATTTTTCTTCGTACAACAAACAAGTTCCAGCCGGATTGTAGATCTGAAAAATCAAATCGACATTGTGAGAAACAGGGGCCCCTGTCGAGTCGAGAAGTTGACCCTGGTAGGTAAAGGTCTGGGGCCCTGAAGCCCATGCTGTTGAGATTGAAAGCATTGTCGCCAACAAAATTGTTTTATTGTGCCACATGCGCCACTCCTCCTAGGACTTGATAATTGCTTCCGGTTGCCACAGCTGGGCCTGAGCCCCCTGAAGACACTCGCGATTTGATGGTGTAGAGATTTCCCTTTTGCACAGGAGAATCCATTGTTCCCCCTGGATCATTGATCGGAGGGAGATTCGCATAACATGACGAATCCAATCCTGCCTGCAATCCATAATGCTGATTCACGCCGGGAAAGGTGATCGTGAGCGTGACAGTTGTGGTATCAGCGGAAGTGTCTACGCCTTCGACTCGCCCCATGCGGAAGACCCGGTTCAATGGCACTCCTGAAAGATCCGCCGGAAGAGCCGAGCAGGTTTCTCCTGCTTGAGTCATGTACCCATAGACTTCGACCACCCGACCAGTTCCTTTGATAATTTCCAATTCGACAGAAGAGCGCGGTGCCACAAAACCTGTGTTCGTTCCAATTCTGGGAGCACAGCTGTAGGGAGTTTCAGAAATACCCGTCCCTAAGACATTGGCAAAATAACAAAAGTTCACAGATGAGGCGCTGACATTTTGATTCAAGGCTTTCAGGGAAACATCCGGATGTGGAGGCATTTCAAATCGCACAGACGATTTGTTGTCCGGTCGAAAATGACAACCCGCCAACACCAAGACGGAGACCGTCGCTGCAATCAAATAATTTAAATAATTCATTATTTTACTTTTCGGAATTTTGCCTCTGACAATGAAGCCAAATCTAAAAGCTTAACTGATCGTCTTATTATGTTTCCGAAGTCCTGCTTTGTGCTTCAAATCGGTACAAGTTCTGCAGCGTGAGTTTGCAGCAAAACTTTTCCTCATTTCAAAAGGAGACAACATGCCTTTTATCAAAGTCGATCAAGAGAATTCGAGTCCCATTGAGCTTTACTATGAAGATCATGGAAATGGCCCACCGGTTATTCTGATTCATGGCTGGCCTTTGAGCGGCGCTTCATGGGAAAAACAAACTTCAGCTCTTCTTGAGGCCGGCTTCCGGGTGATCACTTACGATCGACGTGGCTTCGGGAAATCCAGCCAACCCACAACCGACTACGATTATGATACATTTTCGGAGGATTTGAACACCTTGCTAAATGAATTGAAATTGCAAGATGTCACTTTGATCGGATTCTCCATGGGGAGTGGAGAGGTCACTCGATATCTCGGCCGCTTTGGGAGTGAGAAAGTCCAACGAGCGATCCTGATTGGCGTGATCCCCCCTTACCTGCTCAAGACTCAAGACAATCCCGAAGGAGTTGATCAAAAAGTCTTCACGCAAATTGAAAACTCACTTCGTCAAGATCGACCCGCTTATCTCACCGAGTTCTTTCAAAACTTTTACAATCTTGATGTCTTTCTCGGTAAAAAAATCAGCGAAGAAGTTGTGCGCTTAAGCTGGATGGTGGCTTCGCAAGCCTCGCCTTGGGCGACGATAAAATGCGTCTCGACTTGGACAGAAGACTTTCGCGAAGATCTCAAAAATTTTGATATTCCCACTTTGATCATTCATGGAACAGAGGACCGAATTTTGCCCATCGATGCAACAGCTCGCCGGCTGCAAAAATCTCTGCCTGACGCCAGGATTGTGGAAATAGAAGGTGCCCCTCATGGCTTGCTTTGGACTCACGCGGAAGTGGTCAATCAAGAAATTCTCAAATTTCTACAGGCCTCAGTTCCAAAAAGCACCAAGGCCCGAGCTTCCTCGCAAAAGGAAGAAGGTCGCGATCTGAACAAGAACCCATTGCATTGAGCAAACGCGGGTCAGCGAGACTTTTGCTTGTGACCCGCGCCTCCTGTTTGTTTGTTCACAGTGGCCCAACCAATTTGAGCGGCGCGCTTATCACTGGCCCCTCGCTCCTTGGCACTTTCTTCTATGTGATGAGCTTGTCTTTTTTGTTTGCTAGTGTATTTTTCTTTAGATCCACGAGTCATTTTCAACCTCCTGAAAATGAAATCGTTTTGCATTTCGTGTGCCTATTGAGACTGTGAGAAATGATGAGGGATAAAATGACTTCAAGTATTGACATGGTGATTCGACCCCGGGACCGAGACATTGGAGGATTTTCTGTGCGTCGCCTCCTGCCCTATGCCAGCCATCGAATGGTGGGGCCCTTTATTTTTTTTGATCATATTGGCCCTGCACATTTTGCTCCCAATCAGGGAATTGATGTCAGACCACATCCTCACATGAATTTAGCAACTGTGACCTATCTTTTCGAGGGCGAGCTTCATCATCGCGACAGCTTGGGCTCTGACCAAATCATCCGCCCTGGGGACATCAATTGGATGATTGCAGGACGAGGCATTGTGCACTCGGAGAGAAGTCCGACCGAGTTTCGCAAAACTGGCGGCATCGTGCATGCCATTCAATGCTGGGTCGCTTATCCCGCAGAACTCGAGGAAAGAACGCCCCAGTTTTCGCATCACCCCTCTCACTCATTGCCTGAATTCCAAGTTGGAAAAGCTCAAGTGAAACTTTTGTTGGGAAGCGCTTTTGGACAGCGCAGCCCTGTGCCAACAGAAATGGATATTTTCTATTTCGAATGCCACTTACCCCGTGGCGCAAAAATGAGCTGGCCTGAGTCAGATCGCGAATGCGCTCTGCATGTTCTTCATGGGCAAATCCAAATCGATTCCAAAATCATTCAACCCACGGAAATGGCTGTGGCCAAAACGGGGCAGGCATTTTCCGTCGAGGCTTTGGAAGACTCGCATTTGATGTGGCTTGGTGGACGTCCGCTGGGACAGAGGTTTATTTATTGGAATTTGGTTTCCAGCTCTCAAGAGAGAATCGAAGAAGCCAAGGACGAATGGAGAATGGGGCCAGGGCAACCCGGAGGGCGCTTCAGCAAAATTCCGGGAGATGACCTGGAATTCATTCCGCTTCCAGCCTCACCGCCCTCGCATCCAAAAGGCACAATCTTTTAACTCACATCAAGAGCGTTTGATCAGAACTTTCTTTTCAAAATTCTTTCTGAGGTTATCAGAAAAAGATGTGACTTTCACACTCCAGCCACTGGCACCCATGTTTTCGGAAGTGAAATGCAGAAAATTGTGATTGCTCACAGCCGCCATTCGTCTTGGATTTTTATAAACATGGTGAAGGGCCGGAAAGGTCGTGCTGTGAATAGAGCTCGAAGTGAATTCGAAGCTTTGATAACCCAAAATTTCAGGCTCGAGGGCCATGACTTCAGAGTAATGAATATCACCCGAAGCAAAGGCCACTGGCGCTTCGTATTTGGAAATTTCCCGGCAGACATCTTTGAGGTTCTGTTCAAAGTCGTACTCAAAAGCATCTTTCTTCAAATACGAACCGAAGAACTGGCTGCCATTGAGAAGCAAAGCAGGAGCGTTTCCGACAGACAACTGGCTGAAGAGAAACTCTTCTTGCAATCTTCCCCAATGCAAAGACTGCCCCGAAGCGCTGCGAGTATTGCGATGATAGCGCGAGTCCATCAGGAAAAAGCGCTGCCCAAAAGCTGTGAAGACTTTCGAAACCCCAGGTCCGCACTGAAGACACTGAGTCATATCCTCGGCTCCCCAGAAAATATGAAACAGTTCTTTGACCACATCTTTCAATTTAAAAGAGCCATCGTATCCATTACCGCCGTAATCGTGATCGTCCCAACAGGCCAAAGTGGGAATCAATTTTTTCTGGCGAAAGTGTGAAAGCAAAGCGCGCGTTTCTGCATAGCGCTCCCAGTAACCGCTCTCACTTTGTGAACTCAAGCCCTGATCGGCATAGCAAGTGTCCCCAATCAAAAAAACATAGTCTGGTTTGGAATCACCAACCGCGTCCCACATGATTTCCCGTGACTGAGTGTGAGTGTCTTTCATGCAGCTGGCGATGACAAATGAGCCTTTGTTCGCGCTCAATTCAACGGCCGAAAAATATCGCTCATCAATCACTTTTCCGGAAATGGGATCTATCACTTTTAAGAGGTAGGGCCTTCCCAAATTCAGCCCGCTGACCATGAGCTTGTCGATCGCCCAATTCGAGAATTTACGCACCTCCCGACGGAGAACGCTGACACTCAAAGTTTTCCCATCAGAGTCGACGACTTGATAGCCGTATTTCTTTTTTTTCTCGGCCATGACTGTGAACTGTGCCGAGTTTTCATTGGTCAGAGTTTGCAAAATGGGCAGAGCTCCCCGGTAGCGATCTTCGGCCCCAGAGACGGGAGTGCCCGCAACTGCACTCAAGGGATGGGAACTCACTCCAATCGCTCCAAAAGTCAGAAGAGAACCTGCGAGAAACTGACGGCGCGAAAAATCCATTTTTCCTCCGAGAAAACTCTCACTATAGACTCCAGCAGTTCTTTCTGATGCTGGCAACAAGCCCTGACTTTAGGTCCAGATCTTAATCTCTACCGACCCTCGCCAAGATGATTTGGCTCAAGGGTCGAGCCGTCCAATGTCCATGGAATCAGTTTACGACGGTCTGCATTTTGCTAAATGCTAATACCTAGAAACATGGAGACTTCTATGCGATTTAATAAAAGCGTTGGCCGCCCTTTTACGTCCCTGGTGTTCACACTTTTGACAGTGACCTCAACACTCAGTTCCGCTGCTCCGAGTTTAGAAACTGCGCGATTCTTGCCATTTCTTCGAATTGAAAATGAGCTGGAAGAACTTCAGTTCCGCTATCAAGAACTCAACGCCGAGAAAAATCTCAACCCCCAGTCCTCAGCGGCGAAATCCAGTGCATCAAGCGAAATGGAAAAGAGAATGAAGTCTCTCTCTGATTCTTTGAAAGTGAACTTGGTTCAGCACAATACTCTGTTGCACGAATTGCGATCGACCACACCTTCTCCTTTGAACACAATTGCTGATGACTTCAAGGATCAAGTGGCTCGCTTTCCCTGGAAGGATAAATGGAAATTGCGCGAAACTTTGGTGATCACGGATTACCAGAATTTCACTTTGAATCCTCAGCCTCGTGTGTTTTCAATGCCCCTGCACACGGCCAATTATGAATTGAATCTCGAAAACCGACTTCCTTTCACTCAGCCCGACCCCATTCCCGGGCAGCCTCGCCTTCAGGAACCGCCCATCGACGTTCGACTGCAGTGCACTCGACCAGTGCAAATGGAACAGAGTTTGCGATTGGGAGTTGAAGAAGGCACTTCTTTGAAATTCAAAATGTGGAACTCCCGGGTCAACGGCCAAAAAATCACTTTGCGCTTTCCAGATCCAAGCACTCGTTGCACTTTGGCTTTCCGATCCTACGACAGCCAGCAGGCCTTCGCACACGGAGTGCATTTGCACCCAGAGCACGAACTTTATCCGGAAGTCAAAACTCTGCAGTCTTCCGTGGAACTTTGCACTTTGACTCAAACTCCACAAAAAGGAGTGGCGGCTGATTTGTTTTTTGGAAGCAATCACAAAATTCTCGGCTGCCCTCACCCCACCGGGCGCGTCGAGTTTCTCTCCGACGCCTATCAAGCTTTCAATGAAAGAATCAAAGCACTGACGGGATCTGATATTCCACGCTCTGTTTTTGATTCACAGAATCTCAACTACCCAGTGGATTACTCGCAGGCACCAAAATTGGATCTGATTGTAGTTTCGACTTTGCAATTCAAAAGCGACTTTGTGGGCACCATGCTTTCGCGCGCGCTCAAGTTCCATGCTGACCGAGGAGCTATGATCCGAATCATGAGCACGGGAATTCTCTTAGCCGACAAAGACAAGCGCATGATCGACAATCTCGTGGCGGAAGGCCGAGGTCATATCAAATACCAACCTTTCTCTTACAAGCAGATTGGCCCCGTCAGCGACGGTCTGGTGGACCGAGTGCACCGAACTAATCACTTGAAATTGTTCCTGGGCTACTCCTCCACTCAGCCGGAAAAAAGTTTTGTGATGGTGGGCGGCCGCAACATCCGTGACAGTTATTATTTCTGGGATGCTCCGGACTATTCGGCCAATCCGAGTTTGATTCAATACTCGGCCAAAGAAGAAATGTTCATTCACTATGTGGATTTGGAAGTGCTGTTGCGTTCAGCTCCAATGGTTCGCCAAACAGCAATGCAGTTCTTGAGCTTCTTCAATCGCGACGCGGACACGATGCGATCAGAGAAAACTTCTTATTTGCTCCCGACTCAGCCAACCGCACAGATGCGCGACTTGTTCGCGACGGCTCGCGAGTCCACGGGCTGGGCTCGCCACTTTATCTCCGTTCCTTACACCGATGGCGGCGACATGGAAGCCTTGTTCGTCAACATGATCGACTCGGCCAAAAAGAAAATCCGCTTGATCAGTCCTTACTTTGCGCCTCGTAAGGCTTTGCTGGAAGCTTTGAGCCGGGCTGCGGATCGTGGCGTGCAAGTGCAAGTGATCACTCGCTTGAACCTGGCCGGCGACGACATTCCGAAAATCACTGAAGACATCAACAAGCGCGCGATCAATCGCACTTTCCAGAAGCTGGAAGTTTTTGAGTGGGTGGAAGCGCATTCGATTTTGCACACCAAAGCTCTGTCGATCGACGAAGACCTTCTTTACATTGGCGGAACGAATATCAACAATCGCAGCTTTGTACACGACCTCGAGGGCGGCTTTGTTTTCACGGGCAAAGAAGTTCTCGCTGACTTTGACAAGCTCTATGACGGGCACTTTATGAAAAAATCCGAACGCGTGACCGGCGCCCGGAAGGTCGGCTTCGTCAACAGCATCCTCATCTGGTTCGCGCAGTCCTACTTCTGAGTCTGCCTTTCTCTTTTTCCTTCACCCACTGCGTCCAAAACTCTGGGTGAAGGGAAATAATGCGCCGAGCGAAGGAAAAAGAGAAAGGCACATCCGGATTGCCAGAAGTTGGAAAAAGAATAACGCTTCGAGTGAAGGAAAAAGAGAAAGGCACCCCCTATGGCTTCGTCTTTGTTGGCATTGTTGGATGATATTGCGACGGTTTTGGATGATGTGTCGGTGATGACCAAAGTGGCCGTCAAAAAAACGGCCGGAGTACTGGGAGATGATCTCGCTCTCAACGCCGAACAAGTCGCCGGAGTTGTGGCCGAAAGAGAACTCCCGGTTGTGTGGTCCGTGGCTGTTGGCTCCTTCGTCAACAAATTGATTCTGGTGCCCTCAGCACTTTTGATCAGCGCGATTTATCCGGCAGGCATCACCCCGCTCTTGATGCTGGGTGGAGCTTTCCTGTGCTTTGAAGGCTTTGAAAAAATCGCTCACAAATTTCTTCACAATTCACAAGACGACGAAGCTCACCACAAAGAATTGCTCGC
>JACCDW012076779.1_pt1 | contig 43600 bp, 43 predicted proteins | sample 7449781 | NCBI WGS metagenome assembly JACCDW01 (sample SAMN15323449, study PRJNA562643) | freshwater metagenome | isolation source: river surface water | place: USA:Blue River Watershed | collected 2017-08-18
TAGTTGGTATCAACGCCGGTGTATTTTTCGGTAAGTCTATAGGTGAAGATTGGAAAGAAATGCTATTAATCCTATTAGGTGCATTTGTCGGTAACTTAAATAAAGTTGTAGATTACTGGTTCAATTCTGAGGATAGAGATAAAATGCTAATACAGAAGGTTGACGAGGAAGATGGACTAAGCCTTTCAAATGTAGCAGAAGATTCAGTAGCAGCTCCTAAAACACCCGTAGCGATGCCCGATTACACTCATCTCATGAAAAAGAATGAGATCAAAGAAGAGGAAGTTTACGTAGCTCCAGTTGAAGTTGTAGAATCTCCAGTATCATCCGTAAAAACAGAAGTTGATGAAGACGGAGACGGCGTTAATGACGGTTACGATACAGACGGAGACGGTGATATTGACGAATACTTCGAACACAGAAATTGCCAACACGTTTGGGGTGACGCAGACGGAGACGGATTTGAAGAATGTCAAGAATGCGGATTATTAAGAAATCAAGCAGAATAATAAAACAAAAATAAATCAAGACAATGTCAGAAGAAACAAATGAGACTCAAGACACCAATGACGGTACTTGGTCTGGGTTAAGAAAGACCTTAATCGGAACTCTAACAACAGTTATCGCAGGCGGAGGTATTTGGGTAAGTACAACCTTATTCGGAGGCGGACACTCAGAGGAAAAAGAGGAAACTAAAACAGAACAGGCTGCACCTGCTGCACCAGTTATTGTTAACGTTCAGCAAAACCAGGAGAACAAGCAAAAGGTTGAAAACGGTGGAAACACTATCATCAGAGAAAGAGTGATAGAAAAACCTGCAGCAAGCACTGAACCTGCTAAACCTGCTAAACCAGCAAAGCAAGAAGAAGAAAGCTGGTAATAATATTAGAAGGCGGGAATAAAATCTCGCCTTCTATTTCTTGAAAAAAGTCGAACCAAAACAATGAAAAAAATATTTTTTATAATATTAGCAATCGGTCTGTGCTCATGTAAAGCATACTCACAGATAGGATCAACCAAAACAGAAACATATCAGGCTGATTTCGAGAAGAAGCAATCTATGTCAGTGGTTGCTGACTATACAGATACCATCGTAATTCCTATTCAGATCTTACAGATCGGTATTACAGAAGACGTTTATGCAATGTATCCAGAGTTAAAAGACAAGAGAGTTGGCTTGGGTGTAACTAATATAGTTCTGGAATATCTTGAGATGACGGATAGGTTTAAATTTACTGAGGATAAGGAGGAAATAAAACAAAGGATGATTGCTCAGCAAAAGGCTTCTGATAAGGGAGTTTCTGAGAACAAGATTCAAGTAAAGGGTAATGTTATATTAGCTAAGTACTTTGTCTATATAGAAGTTTATGACTTCTCCGTATCAGAGGAAGAGGAAGTTACTGCTAACGGTGTCGAGGTTAAACAGAAGACGACATTAGGTATGCAAGTTAGATTTGTTGATGCTGAAACAGGTGAGATCTATACCGGATCGGGAAGTGGAGAAGCACTAACAGTGAAAAAAGCCACTCTTTTAGACGGTGTAGATGACGTTAAATTCAACCAATCAACCATAGGTATATCAACCAAGAAAGCATTAGAAACTGCTTCTTCTAGGATAGTTTCCAAGCTCATAAAAAAAGGAATATTCAGACAATAATATGAAGGGATTATTCACGTTCATATTAATACTATTTACATTTAATAATTTATTTTCACAGAGTTATTCATATTCCTATGTTGATCCATGTACAGGAAAGGTTAAATCCCTAACTATACCATCAGGACAAAATACCATTACGGTAAACTATTATGGAACAGTATCACAATTCAGTGGAAATGATTTTAATAATGGTGTATTTTCTGCGTGGATAAATAGTGTAGCTGCTGCTAACTCTAGTCAGCCTTGCGGAGAAGTTGTTACACAATTAACGGGTAACGTGAACATGATTGTTACACAGAATATAGTTTCTACTGTAATGAACGTTACTTCGATAGCAAACATGGCTCAGTCTATGAGTGCTATGAGCAGCATGTCTAACGGATTAGGTAATTCAGTTAATAACAGCGAAAGCGGAAGTAGTGGCGGAAGCAACGGCTCAAAAAAGGATAAGAATAATGGAAAAAACGGCGGCGGAAATAATAGCAACGGTAGCTCTTCTAATAATAGTGGTAACAGCAGTGGGAACACTAATACTACCACTAGTAACCAAACACAGGGACAAGGATCCCAAATAGGCTCTAATAATGGAACATCCTCACAGTCAACAGGATCGAATGGAAATTCTTCTGGAAACGGTAGCACAACTAATGGTAACGGGAATAACTCAGGAAGCAGCAATGGCAATGGCCAAGCAAATTCTAGCGGATCGGGACAAACCTCAGGAGGAAGCGTAAACTCCGGATCAAGTAGTTCAGCTAACCCAAGTAGCTCTGGTGGAAATTCCGGAGGATCATCGAACCCTGGTTCGTCTGGTTCTAATACAACTTCGGGATCTAGCGAATCAGGTAGTACGCAATCAAATACAACACAAGGATCCAATACATCAACAGGCGGATCGTCTAATACTTCAAGCGGATCTACTGGAGGTAATTCTGGTGGATCTGGATCTACCGGATCTGGATCGCCAACGGGAGGTAATGGGGGAACCGGTACAGGTACAAACGGAACCCAAACAACTCCCGGAGCTCAGGATAACACGAATACTGCTAAATCGGGAGGAGGATCTAGTGGAGGGATATCAAATTCAATATCTAACTCCGAGGATAACTCCGGTAGCGGTGGAGGTAATGGAGGGAGCAAAAACGGAGGGAGTAGAACAAGAACAGGCTCTTTAATAGGAACAGGAGACGTTGTTGCTTTAAAAAGTGCGGAAGATCCCGAAGCAAATAATCAATTCAAATTTACTGCTAGCTTAACTCACGCTAATACTAAAAACACAAAGGTTAGTGGTCTACTCGGAAACTATACTACAGAGATACGTAACCTGAATCTAACGCTTTATAAAGCCTGGGTTATTCCTGAATCCCAATGGACAATAATAGCAGCAAATTCTTCTATGCTCAATTTTGAGAGGGATTTTTTTAACACCACAACAGCTCTTGCATCTAAGAGATTTAAGGGCAATTGGAAAAAACTTACACTAATGAGTGGTGTAAATTACACCTGGGGAAATTTGGGGGAAACCAAGTTTAGTAATCTTTCAGCAGTTGGCGGCGGATTCTATTCATATAACATAGGAAAAAAAGTATCCGGATCGATACTTTGCTTAGCTGTATATTCTCCATTTACCCAATTCTTCGAAGGTCAATGGTGGCAAAGCGGAACCCTCCTAGTACCTTTTAATTCTTGGGACTACTCAATCACTAAAACTTTTAAGTTCAATATAAGCATATCTGGGGTTTATGAATTAAACAGAAACTTCTTAAACTATCAAGTTTTAACCGGGGGTAAAATATTGCTATAAAAAATAAAAGAAATAAAAATGAAAAAACTATTATTCGTCCTACCACTATTCCTAATGTCCTTTACAAATCCTTGTTATGAGGTTGTTTCAGTTAAGTCAATCGCGGATGCACCTGAAATGAAAAAGGAAAGAGTACTTTTCGGAATAAAACAAATCACAGAGGAAGTCCTATCGGAAAAATTTTCTCTATGTAATGACGGATCACCAGTATTCGTTGAGATTGTTAGTATCGAAGCTCCTACCCTTGGTGTTTCAGTAGGACCGTTTATGATGAAGAAAAAGGAAACAGTAGTTAAGATTAAAATACTTAAAGATGGCATCGAATATCTAGGTGAGGGAACTGCTGAGGTTTCGGTTAAAGCAACTTTTATTGATCTTAATGATGAGAATCTTCCTTTCAACAAAACATCATTTGCAGGAGCAGTTAAAAAAAGTATAGAAGACGCTGTGTCTAAAATGTAACATGAGATTAGCCCTCTTTATATTATTTTTTGTTTTTGTATTTACATCAGTAGATGCACAGAACTTTACATATTCGGGTTACATTTATAACGCGAATGGTACTGGTGCTGTTAATGTGCCCGTAAAATTATATAAAAGAACTACTCCAGCTTTAACTGGATTTACTTCGCAAACAAACTATAACGGTCACTCGTATTACAGATCTACGGGTAGTATGACATGGACTAATGCGAAAACAGCGTGTGAGAACATGGGTGGTCACTTAGCAACAGTATCTAATACTGCGGAAAATAATTTCTTATTTAATACTTGGCCTTCTGGTTGGATTGGCTACTATCAAGACAAGGTTGCCGGTTATACCTATTCTGAACCGGCAGGCGGATATAGATGGACTGAAACACAAGTAACTAGTGGTTTGGATGCTGACTATGATGTTTCATCTTATAGTGCTGGATCTACCTTAACCGATATTGTTTCGAGTATCAATGCTACTCTATACAATTCTCCGACATATTCTAGCACAGGCGGAAAATACTTGGCATTTAACGGATCTAACCAATATGGAATCACGGGTAACTTAGCTTCCAAGTTTTCCTCGACGTCAATATCTGTGGTTGCTTGGGTTTATCCTACTGGTAACGGAGTTATTGCATCTGAGCTAAACATTGCAAGCCCATCATCAGGGTGGCACGAATCTATTATGGAGATTACTGGATCAAATACATTGAGAGTCGGTTTTTGGAACGGTACTGGGATTACCCAATTAAGTACAGCAATCACCCTTAATACCTGGAACATGGTTTGCATTACATATGACGGTACCACAATGAGGGGGTATCTAAATAATGTATTGTTTGGTAGTACTAATTTTTCTCGCCAAGCGGCATTCTTACATGGAGGAAACGGACAACAACATTTTGCTTTTGGATTAACCGATGCTACAAACATGGGCCATGGCGGTTACGGATCATTTAGATTAGGTCTTATTCAATTTTTTGATAGAGCAATTACTGCGGACGAAATCGATAGAACATTTAATCTTTATGCTTATAGATATCGAACAAACCAATATACAAACTGGAATCCGGGAGAGCCCAATAACTCAGGAAGTGAGGACTACACACAATTTGTTGGCGGTGGCAAATGGAACGACTTAGCAAACACTTCGCTTCCTTATGTGATTGAATTTGATTACGTGGTCGGATACACCCCTTGGGTTCTGTTTAAAACTGTTTACACAAATTCCTTAGGATATTATAGTTTTAATGAAAGCTCCAATCCTGCCGTTGAGTGGTACATTCAAATAGATGCTACTAACCCAGTTACCACGCCTTCTCTAAGTGACGTAATAGCAGCAGAGAACATAGTGATAGAGAAGACAGTATTTAAAGGACTTCATTATTATATGTTCGATGTTAACGGGGATGGAAGGGTAACAGTATCTGATGCTTACTATATAAGCGCCAAGATGAACGGTATATTACCCAATTGGACTAATACTTTCAACTCAAGACTATTTACAGTAGCCCAGTTTAATTCAATAAACACCACCACCTTAAATCTAAAGTCTACCCATCCGGGGGTAACTTCTTTCACAATATCAACCCCAGTGAGTGGAGGATCCACTAATTACTATCTGATTGCACCGGGGTATAACGGACAAGTGTCATACTAAAAATAATAAACAAATGAAAAAAATTTTAATCATTCTATCCCTACTTTTTCTCTGTTCTGCTGCAAATGCCCAGGATACACTAAGACTAACAAAATTCACATTAGGAGGAATATTCAATACGGGAAACTCCAATAGCTTTCAAGTGACTACTAAATCTATGTTAAATTACGACGGAGCTAAATCAAAGCACGGGGTTATTTTATCCCCTGATTATTTCCTATTATATTCTCAAAATTCTGACGGAGAATTAGTCAAGAAATCAGAAGATCTAAGAGCGGATCTTTTTTTCTGGAGGGATCTTAAAAAAGGATTTAGTTTAATCGCTTTTGGAGATCTGGAACACTCATATTCTAAAAGAATAGATCTAAGAGTTGCAGGTGGAATTGGTATAAAGAAACAGATAGACGGTAAAGGATTTAGAACAAATACATCCATTGCTCCTGTGTATGATGACATGTTAATCGGAGGCGATTGGACGGGTAGCTTTAGAGCTAGTTTAAGACAAGCAATTTCGAAAGAAATATTGGGATTAAACATATCCGGGGTAGCTTTATATCAGCCATCTATTTGGTCGGAATCAGGTTTTACTATGAAGGATAATACAAACTTTTCATGCAATATCGATGTAACTAAGAAGATATCAAAAAGAGTATCTTTCGGTATTTCATATGAAACTTGGACATCTACGCTACCGACTAAATTTAAGGAGGGATTAAAACCTACTGATCAGAGGGTTTCATTTACACTAGTCTATAAAAGATAAGGCCTTTAGAATATATAGATATAAATAAAAGTTTATTTGAAATGGCATATAGAATTTTACTGAGAAGAGACACTGAAGCGAATTGGATAGCATCTAATACGGTTCTCTTGAGCGGTGAGCCTGGATACTCGACAGATACTGGCGAGTTAAAAATTGGTGACGGGGTTACTGCTTGGCCATTACTCCCATCATACGTAGGACCAACTGGTGCTACCGGATCTACCGGATTTACCGGTGCTACTGGACCAACTGGATCGGTAGGTGCTACTGGACCAACTGGGGCTGCAGGAACTGGACCTAACACTTTTTATGGTTCACAAACCGTATCGGGAACAACAGGAACATTAGTATTGGCCAACTATTCTTCATATAACTTTGCTAATGACGCTTATGCAGCTACAGCAGGAATACCTTTAGGTGGATTATATCATACGGCAGGAACTGTTAAAATCAGATTAACATAAAAAATTCAAGGAGAAAAAAAAGGATCCTTGCGGATCCTTTTTTTGTGATCCTACCGTTGCTTTAAAAAAGTGGATATATAGCATAACTATAAATATAAAGGTTAACCCAAATGCCATACAGAATATTACTAAGAAGGGATCTTTCAGCAAACTGGAATTACAATAATCCAGTTTTAATGCTGGGTGAGCCTGGTTTCGAATCCGATACAGGACGTCTTAAAATAGGGGACGGACAGAGTCAGTGGTCAGCACTTGACTATGTAGAAGGCGTAACTGGACCACAGGGACCACAGGGAGCATCTGGTTCGTCCGGATCTAGTGGATCTTCTGGTACCCAAGGAGCACAGGGTGCTTCTGGATCTGCTGGTACTAGCGGTAAGGACGGTAACTTTTTAGGGTCCTCCGGTACTTCTGGATCTTCAGGAAGCTCCGGATCTTCCGGATCTTCGGGTAAAAACGGATCTTCGGGGACTTCTGGATCTAACGGATCTTCAGGAACATCGGGATCTAATGGTTCATCCGGAACTTCAGGTTCTAGTGGAACCTCTGGAACCAGCGGGAGTTCTGGAACCAGCGGAACTTCTGGAACATCAGGAATTAATGGAGCTACAGGTGCTACTGGGTCTGGCGGAAATGGACCTAACATAAAATCTGGATATGCTAATCCAACTTGGACTTTAGTAACAGGTACCACTTACGAAACAACTGTTACTTTTTCTTCTTATGGGTACACAGATTTTCCTGATGCCAATTACACTGTAACCACATCATATCAATGGATAACGGACTTAAATGAATCTTTTGGAGTTTACAGTCAAACATCCTCAGGATTTACACTTCGTGCATATTCAACTACAGGTAGCCCGCTATTAGATTTTAACTGGACTGCTATACAGACAGGTGATAGAGCAGCAAACGGATCTTCAGGAACTAGCGGTGCTCAGGGTGCTCAGGGTGCTCAGGGACCAGCATATGGAAATTTTGGTATTTCTACCCTATCGACAGGTGCAAGTGGGTTTATATCTTCACCACCTAGTGATTCAGGTAAAACAGCTGCAGGTTGGATATCTATAACAATAGGGGGAACCGGATACTACGTACCTGCCTGGACTTAATTCCAATAAAACTATTAATACCCCAAGTTTTATTTTTTTTGCACGAAATTTATTTGTATTTTTGTGTAAAATAGAATAATAGGAAATATATGGCTTTCGAAGACGAATACGACGATAATTTAAACGATCCAGCCTACAAAAAAGGCGGAAGTAGCAGAACCCCAGTTCTGGACCAATATTCAAGGGATCTCACGGAGATGGCAATCAAGGGAGAGCTAGATCCTATAATCGGTAGAGAAGAAGAAATAGAAAGGGTCTCTCAGATCCTATCAAGAAGAAAGAAAAACAATCCAGTACTTATCGGGGATCCTGGTGTAGGTAAATCTGCTATCGCAGAAGGACTTGCACTTAGAATCGTACAAAGGAAAGTTTCAAGAGGTCTTCTCAATAAAAGAGTTCTCACTTTAGATTTGGGTTCAGTAGTAGCCGGAACTAAATACAGGGGACAGTTTGAAGAAAGAATAAAAGCCATCTTAGAAGAGCTTAGAGGTAACAAAAGTGTTATTATATTCATAGACGAGATTCACACTATGGTAGGTGCTGGTGGTGCATCGGGTTCTCTCGACGCATCAAATATGTTTAAACCAGCTTTGGCAAGGGGAGAAATTCAATGCATCGGTGCAACAACTATCAATGAGTATCGACAAAATATAGAAAAGGACGGAGCATTGGAAAGAAGATTTCAGAAAGTCCAAGTAGATCCGCCTGATTTAGAAACTACAATTAAGATTCTCAATAATGTTAAGGATAAGTACGAAGATCACCACAACGTTTCGTATACCGAAGATGCTATTCTGAATTGTGCTAAGTTAACAGAAAGATATATCACTGATAGAAACTTTCCGGATAAAGCTTTAGACGCAATGGATGAAGCGGGAAGCAGAACTCAACTAACGGACGTTAAAGTCCCAGAAGCAATTAAAACCCTGGAGAAAAATCTAGAGACTGTACAGGAGGATAAAAAGAAATCCGTTGCTAAACAAGATTATGAAGCAGCTGCAAAATACAGAGACCAGGAAAGAAAGATCAAGATCTCTTTAGATATAGAGATCAAAGACTGGGAGAAGAAGATGAAGGAGAGAAAGAAAATCGTAGATGGCGAAAAGGTTGCCGAAGTAGTTTCTATGATGTCCGGTATTCCTTTAAAGAAAGTTACCCAACTAGAAAACGAAAAACTTATTAGTCTTGAGCCTGACCTTAAATCTAAGGTAATTGGACAGGATCACGCAATAGAGAAAATTGCTAAATCCATCAGAAGAAATAGAATGGGTCTCAAAGATCCAAATAAGCCAATCGGTTCTTTTATCTTCATAGGACCTACTGGAGTAGGTAAAACCCAATTAGCTAAAGAACTTGCTAACATTATGTTTGGAGATCCTGATGCACTCATAAGAGTAGATATGAGCGAGTACATGGAAAAATTCGATGCGACTAAACTAATTGGAGCACCTCCGGGATATGTAGGTCACGAAGAAGGCGGACAATTAACAGAGAAAGTTAGAAGAAAGCCTTATTCTATAGTTTTATTTGACGAGATTGAAAAAGCACACCCAGAGATCTTCAATACTTTATTACAGATACTCGATGAGGGATCTATAACTGACGGATTGGGTAGAAAGATCAACTTTAAAAACACCCTAATTATTCTAACTTCTAATGTGGGTCAAAGAAAGCTTCAAGAATTTGGAGAAGGATTAGGATTCACTACAAAATCTAAACAGGATAAGGCTGAAGCAGAAAATGAGATACTTCTGAAAAAAGAATTACAAAAAGCATTCTCTCCAGAGTTTATCAATAGATTAGATGATATAGTTTATTTCAAAGCACTGGAGAAATCCGATATCATAAGCATTCTTGATGTTGAGATAAACAAGATACTTCCTAGATTAGAAGGACTTGGATATAAAATTAAAGTATCACAGGATCTAAAGGAAAAGATTGCAGAAAATGGCTTTGACCCTAAATTTGGTGCAAGACCAATTAAAAGGATGCTTCAAAAATATGTAGAAGACACTTTAGCTGATCTTATGGTACAAAATAAGATAGAAGAAGGAAGCACAGTTATTCTTTCTTATGATCCCGTAAAAGAGGAGAAAATGCAAATTCCTGTTAAGGTTAAGATAAATACTAAAAAGAAACCTATTTAGAATGATTCAGATAAACATCGATGGCAAAATGAGCATAGATGCTGCTCTTAAAAAATACAAGGCTAAGTATATCAAAATCGGAATATTAAAGGAGCTTAATGAAAGAAAGACCTTTAAGAAAAGGAGCGTAGAACGAAGAGACGAGATAACTAGAGCAAAATATAGGCAGAGCAAAAGAGATCAAGATAAGGACCAATAGGTCCTTATTTTTTTGGTACCCCCTCTATCTCCACGTCCTTTATAGCTTCAAGTGCCTTATCCAAAACACTATTCTCGCCATCAGAAGGCCAGTTTGCTGCAAATGCTAACATGGAAGTAGCTTTTTTCCTAACATTCCTAAGAGGAACTATTTCAGCTTTTTTAACACCTCTTAATAAATCCTCAGCTAGTTTCTTTCCGCTAGTGTAAACGTCCCCGATTTTTTTATTCTCTGGTATATCTAATATCTTGTGCATAAGACCTTTAGCTGCCCTGGACTCGTTGATGTTTTCTACGAAGGATTCGAATAGCTGTATATTTTTCATGTTTTTAGTTGATTTGATTATATAGTATATATTCAAAACAGGACTTAAAATGGAATCTAAAGAATTCGAGATACAAACTCAAAACCAAAAAATAGTTGAGATGATGGAGGAGAACAATTACCTACGCGGTAAGATAGCATTTTCTCTCGGAGCACTGGAAGGGATAAGCTACCTCTTAAAAAACGACGATCCTTTATTCATAGAGAAAAACAAGGATCATCTAAAAAACACAGTAAATCGTGTGCTTGAGGATCTTAGAAGAACTGAAATCTAAATCAAAGATTAACCTTAATTAGCTTGGTCTTCTTGGTAAGGGTCTCCTCAGAGATTTTTTCGTATTTCAGTGAAGATAATCCGTCCTTCTCTATTTGGGATTCTGCTGAAGAGTCATTTTGAAACCTCTGAAGCTTATTAACGTTCTGAAAGTATTGATCTCTCTCTATATTTCTTTCGTGATTTAAAGACCTGTATCTGCACTCCTTTCGGTAAGTGTCTACATCCTTTAACATACATCTATGTAAAACGTCATCGTCTTCCGCTCCCCATCCCCAATACTCATTAGAGTACCCGTTAATTTTAGAAAAGCTTTCCTTATCAAATAAAGTAACTCCACCGAAATAACCGTCATATGGCAATCCCCAGTTGAATTGTTCAACCTCGGAAGAAAGATGAGTAGGACCATCCGGATAAGAATAGTCAGAATCTACTGGAAGCATATCAACATCATGAAATGCAAAATAATCATAGTCTTTAGCTTCACTAAATCCTACATTAAGAAGCTTAGCTCTATTGAACGGTTTATTATCAGCTTGTTCTATTATGAATATCTCGAATGGAACTCCTTCTTCCTTCAAAACCTTCTCCATGTGAGGTATGAATTCTTTAAGGTGCTCTTCTCTGTTTCTATAAGGGACTACTACAGCTAATTTTTCCATTGTTAAAAAAATATTTATAGTTTTAGTAGCACGGTAGTATTTGGTTCCGCCCTGAAACTTAAATGGTATTTTTAAGTAAAATGTAAATATTATAGAGTAACAATGATAGCATTTCCTCAAATAGGATACATGGGAAGACTAGGGAATCAAATGTTCCAATTTGCTTCAACCCTAGGTATTGCAAGCAGACTAAATACTATTGCAAGATTCCCAATAGAAAATTGCTTTAACTACCAAGAATCAGGTCCGTTTGATCCTGCCATAGGGAGATGTATGTCAGTTAAGTGTGATCTTATTGACTGCTTTGAGATATCACCCGAATATTTCATACCACAAAGACATATCCATCAGGGTTATTATTATCACGAAACTGAATTTGGATACAACCCCGGGGTAGAGAGCATCTATGATGATTGTCTTCTTAATGGTTATTTTCAAACTGAAAAATACTTCTCAGAGTTTAGAGAACTTATATTATCTCAATTAACATTTAAAAGCCCATACAGGGAGTTAGCATCAGAATACATAGAAAACATAAGGAGAGACAAAAAAAGCTCCGTATTAGTCTCTATACACGTAAGGAGAGGTGATTATGTGATGTTTCCAGACCATCATCCGGTGTGTTCTAAAGAATATTACTCAAGCGCAATAGAAGAAATGAAGAAGCTCGACAGTGAAGCTATTTTTATTGTATTCTCCGATGACGTTGAATGGTGTAAAAAAGAATTTTCAGGGGAAAATTACATCGTAAACGAAATAGGAAATCCTTATGCTGAAATGTGCGCAATGTCACTGTGTGACCATAACATAATGGCTAATAGTTCATTTAGCTGGTGGGGATCTTGGCTCAATAGAAATCCAAACAAGAAAGTAATTGCACCTTCCAGATGGTTTGGAAATTTAATAAAAAAAGATACCTCCGACGTATATTTCGAAAATGTAAAAATAATATAAAGTAGATGAACATAGTTATACCTATAGGCGGAATAGGTCAAAGGTTTAAGGAAGATGGATACGTTACACCAAAACCTCTAATAAATGTATTAGGAGAACCTATGATATGCCGTCTAATAGAGGGTCTTAATACTGAATCGAATGACATAGTTCATATAATATACAGTCCAGATCTAAATTCATACAATTTCGAGGATCTTATAAAATTCAAATTTCCTAAGCTAAACTTCAATTTCATATGTCTAGAAGGTATAACAAGGGGTGCTTCTGAGACTATATTATTCGGACTGAATCAAATGACCTCTGAGCTGGAGGAAAGCTTTATAATACTAGATTGCGATACTTTTTATAGTGATGACATATTAGAAAAGTATAGAAATTGTAAAAACAAGAACACAATATTTTATTTCAATGATACCCAGGATCTCCCTTTATTCTCGTACATAAAAATAGACGAAAATAATAGAGTCACTGAAATAAAGGAGAAGATAAAGATATCAGACAATGCAAATACCGGAGCTTATGGATTTAAGAGTGGTATTCAATTAAAGGAGTACTGCGAAAAAATATCCACACTCAATACAGAACTTTATACATCCTTTGTGTATGAGTCGATGCTGAAAGATGGTATAGAAATAAGTTCAGAAAGAATAGAAAATTTCAGCTGTGTAGGAACACCACTCCAGCTAAAAATATACTGCGAGTCTAACAGAAGCACAAAACAAAAAAGATTCTGTTTCGATCTGGACAACACTCTAGTGACGTATCCTAAGAAGCAGGGGGATTATTCTACAGTGGAACCCGTACATAGAAATATAGAGTATTTAAGGTTTTTAAAAGAATCCGGGCATCATATTATAATATACACTGCGAGAAGAATGAAGACCCACCACGGTAACGTAGGGTCTATTATTGCTGACATAGGACAGGTTACATTAGATACTCTGTCTAGATTCAACATTCCGTATGATGAATTATTTTTTGGTAAGCCTTATGCAGATTTTTATATAGACGATCTTGGCGTAAATTGTTTTCATCAGGTTGATAAGATACTGGGATTATTCGATACTAAAAACGAACCTAGGGATTTTAATAGTATTACTTATCAAAATGACAAGGTAATTAAAGTTACATCTAATAAAGGGGAGATCTATTGGTACAACAACATGCCAGATTCTTTATCCCCTCTATTCCCTAAAATTATATCGGCCTCAGGGAATACTATAGAAATGGAAAAGATAAAGGGTATAAATTATTCATATCTTTACACCAACGGGGGATTAAGAGAATTGGATATAGACCTTCTTTTTAAAACACTGGAATCTATACACTCATCAGAAAAATCTAGCCCTGATGAAAATTATCACGGTAACTATGGGGATAAACTAAGGGAAAGATATCTCCAAAATTTGGGAATGTACAACAAGATCTCGGGAGCGGATGAGATATATCAGATCCTCTTGGATCGTATGGAGAAATATAAATTATCTGGATTAGGCAGGGTAGGAGTCATACACGGAGATCCTGTTTTTACTAATGTATTTCTCACCGAAACAGGTATAAAATACATAGATCCCAGAGGTAAAATAGGAAAGTCGCTTACTGTATTCGGTGATGTCTATTATGATTTTGCTAAGGTGTATCAATCGATACTGGGATACGATTTCATTCTTAATGACATGGACTTTAGCTTCGAGTATCAGGAAAAGATGAAGCTAAGATTCGAGTCAAACTTCAACGAGAATGAAATTAGGATAATAAAAGACATAACCGCAAGTCTACTGTTTACCCTGATGCCACTTCATTCTTTTTCGGAATATAAATTCAACAGATATATTAAACTAATAAAAACAATTCTATAAATGAGTCAAAAGAAAAACAAGATAGGTGTTTTTTACACCTGCTACAAGGAAAAAGACGCAGTTGAATATTCGCTTGATGTTCTATACTCGATCTACCCAGATATCCCGGTTTACCTTATATCTGACGGAGGATCAGACTATAGGTTCTTAAAGGATAAAGCATACGGAAAATATGTAGAAGCAATGCTTGAAGAAGATAGCAGAGGGATGGTACCTAAAATTACAGAGGATACCTATCTGGAACCAGCTAACAATTCATACATAAAGAGATCAATAGAGATCTTTTTGGAAAGAGTTAAAAGAGCCATAGAGTTCTGTGACTGTGAATACCTATTAGTTATGGAACCCGATGTATTGGTTAGAGGTAAATTAAATATACCTGAGGGGAGTAAATTCATGGGATCAAGAATAAACTCAGGTCTTAGTCAGCAGTTAAAAAACGTAATGTCCACGGTAGAGGGTGCAATTCCTGTAGACGTTTGGGGAGCCACTCCAGCTATATTTAATTGCGAAACATATCTACTCGCATATGATGCTTTAATGGGTAATCAGGATCTTTTGGACAGACTATGTAAGTCCGATTGTAGGTTGGCTAACTACGACGTTCTATTTGGGGTTCTATTCGGAGTTATAGGTGTTGATGAGGAATTTAATCCTGACATAATAGAATGCTATCGAGATGTAAATTGGAAGAATTCTAACAAGCCTCTTGTTCATCAATTTAGAGCAAAATATCCGACAAGTTCAGATGGATATGACGGAAGACATTTGGTTCACGAAGGCGAGGATCAAACAGATAAATGGATCTGGAAATAATAAAATAAATAAAATATAAAAAATGAAAAAGGAAAAATTAAACTACCCCGAAATTATTAAAAAATTTATGGCAGAAGGCGATTATAACAAAGAATTGCCTCTTTGCTCTATTCTTAGAGAATCCAAATCTGATAAGCATTCAGATTGGCACAACTACGGTCCAATATACGATGTTCTTTTCGATTCTCTAAAGGACGAAAAGCTAGATATTCTCGAGGTAGGTATCATGTTCGGATATTCACTAAATGCATGGGAAACTTATTTCAAAAACAGTAATATCTATGCGGGTGACATTAATCCAGAATATTTTGTAAATAGAGGGAGAATCAAATCATACTATTGCAATCAGGAGGATTCTGCTTCAATTCACTCTATGCTGAATAATGAAGATCTTAAAGATATCGAGTTTGATATTATAATAGATGACGGTAAGCATGAATACTTTCCTAATTATAATCTATTGGAAAACTCTATACACAAGCTTAAGAAAGGCGGTATTTACGTAATAGAAGACCTTATCGGTTATACTACGGAAAGATTTGAATCTGAAAAAAATGACATTAAGGAAAGATTTAATCTGGAATACATCGAGGTAATTAGAATTCCTTTACCTGCAAATCAGATAGACAATAACCTAGTTATTATTATAAAATAGACCCCGTTAACTGCTGAAACATAGTACTAGACATCTGATATAATATAAAACAGTATTTTATGGCTGATGTCTATCTATTATTTTTCTATACCGAGGGACCCGAAATAGACGGCGGATACGATCTAAGCGGGATAGCTAATTCTATAAAGGATAGGCTATCCCCTTTTTTTAGAGATGTGTTTTCTTTCAGCAAAAGAACATTAAAAGAAATACCAGGAAGCGAGGATTTCTGTAATTCCTTTGATGAAGAATTAGACCAAAATCCAAATTCAAATAAGATAGGGTATTTCGATTTTAAAGCATTTTTAATAAATCATATATTAGGGCAAATACCAGAAGGGTCCATACTTGTTTACCACGATTCAAATTTCGAGAGAAACCCACAATACTGGGAAACCGATTGGGCTAACATCAACAGCATTTGTGAAAGACTACTTCAAGAGAATCAAAGCGACGTATTCGTTCAGATAGAAAGACCTGGATTACTGGTAAAAAATCATGTGAAGACATACACGATAGATCAATTATTTACAGATCCCCGAGAAAATTATCTTGTAAAAAATTCAAATCTTTTAAATGCAGCTAGGATAATATTAAGGAATTCTGAATACTCTAGGAATCTGATGAGAGAATACGAAAGACTTTGCCTTGATAAATCTCTTATACAGAAAAGTCCTAATCCTAATCCCGATCCTGAATTTGCATGGTCGTGCGGGGATCAAGATGTTTTGAATTGTCTAATATACAGGGAGATCTTTAAAAGAAACTTAAGACCCAATTTCCCTTTATATTCATTTATGTATAGGGTGATAAGGTTCGACAAAAAACCGTTTAACTTCCCTGGGCAATCATGGAATCCCCACCCATCTTCAGATATCCTTATAAACGAAACAATAATAAAAAACTCAATCTAAAAAAAATAAAAAAAAAGAAAGAAATGAAAAAAGAAAAAATAGGATTCATAGGCTTAGGAAAACTTGGATTGCCAGTAGCTTTAGCGATAAATTCTCGCGGATATGAAGTTAGTGGATATGATATAAATCCTGAAGTAGATGGATACTTAAAAAATAGAGCAATTCCGTATCAAGAAATATATTCAGAGGAATACCTAGAATCGCATACTATTAACTTCACAGATTTAGATAGCGTAGTAAAAAATAGTAGTATCATTTTTGTTCCGGTCCAAACTCCACATGATCCCTTATACGAAGGTGCTACTAGAATCCCTGACAGTAGAGTCGATTTCAATTACGACGCTTTAGTTTCTGCTATGAAATCAATCTCCGAGTCTGTTGAAAAACACGGGGAAGAGAAAATAGTGGTTATCATATCTACGGTTCTACCCGGAACTGTTGAAAGCTCGATTAAACCAGTATTAAGTGATAAGATTAAACTCTGCTATAACCCATTTTTTATTGCAATGGGAACTACTATACGGGATTTCATGAATCCTGAATTTGTACTCTTGGGAGTAGACGATCTGGAGGCTGCAGAAAGAGTTGAAAATTTCTACGGAACCCTTCACGACAGAAAAGTTTTCAGAACCAGCGTAAAGAATGCAGAGTTGATCAAGGTTTCGTATAATACCTACATAGGTATGAAAATAGTCTTCGCTAATACGATCATGGAGATTTGTCACAAGATAGGTGCGGATGTGGATAGTGTAATAGATGCTATATCTTTAGCTAATGAAAGACTTATCTCTCCTAAGTATCTAAGGGGAGGTATGGGAGATGGCGGAGGATGTCACCCTAGAGACAATATCGCAATGTCATGGTTAGCTAAAAAGATAGATCTAAGTCATGATTTTTTCGAGGATATAATGTTTGCTAGAGAAGATCAAACTGAATGGCTGGCAAATCTTTGCATGGATCAAAAACTCCCTATAATTATATTAGGTAAAGCATTTAAGCCAGAAACTAACATAAAAACAGGAAGTCCTTCTGTACTTCTTTATAACATACTTAAGGAAGATTACAATGCTGACGTTAAGATATTTGATCCAGTGTCAGACGGTATCGAAGAATTTAATACCCAGATAGAGAATGAAACATCGGCTAACGAATCCTACGTTTATTTCATAGGTACCCAGCACTCTTTCTTCAAGGATTTCGAATTCAATCCAAATTCAGTTGTGATCGATCCTTTCAGATATCTCGAGAAAACAGATTATATGGTAGATAATTCTATAAATCTAATCTGCATAGGTGGGAGCACATCTAAATAAATTCAAATAAACCCAACAGATGCTAGACAAATCTAAAATATTAATAACAGGATCTACTGGAATGCTGGGGTCTTCCGTTCTTAGACTTTTAAAGGATGAGGGATATTCAAATCTCCTTCATCCAAGTAGAGGTGAACTCGACTTAAGAGACACAGAAAAGGTGAATTCGTATTTCGAATCGAATAGACCCGAATACGTATTTCTTATCGCCGCTAAGGTTGGCGGAATATATGCAAACATGACGTATAGAGCTGATTTCATCTTTGATAATCTGATGATGCAGCTTAATGTTATTAATGCCTGTAAAGAATTTGGGGTTAAGAAAATATTATTTGTTAGCAGCGGTTGCATATACCCTAAAAACGCAAATAATCCGATATCCGAAAGTGATATGTTAACAGGATTACTCGAGCCATCAAACGAGCATTACTCTATAGCAAAGATTGCTGGGATTAAGACGTGCGAGGCTTTCCAAATGCAACACGGATTGGATTATGCTGTGGTCATTCCTAATAACATATATGGTCCAGGTGATAATTATCATCCGGAAAATTCACACGTTATGGCTTCTTTGATCAAGAAATTCCACCAGGCAAAAACAGAAAATACCGACGTTGAAATATGGGGAAGTGGAAACCAAATGAGAGAATTTGTTTATGTTGACGATGTTGCAAGCTCGTGTATACTTCTAATGAAAAGTGATCACAATGGTTTGTATAACTGCAGTAGCGAGTTTGAAATATCTATTAAAGACTTAGCAAATACCATAAGCAATCTTTTCGGATTTACTGGTAAAATCATATACAATACAAATAAACCTGAGGGGCACTTCAGAAAAGGTTTTTCATGCGAAAAATTAAAAAAAATAGGATGGAGTCCAAAGGTAGAGCTTAAAGAAGGCATAATTAAAGCATACGATTGGTATAAAAGTAAACTAAAAGAAATACAATAAGAAATGAAAATATTAAGCAACGATGTTTTTCCGCAGGAAAATTTTGAAACGATTGATATTGAGAATCTTTTAAATGAGGGCAGAAGAATAATCGAAAATATACAGAACGGGGATTACCCTGAAGGTGAATGCTATCTTACCTTTTCTCCGGTATCGAAAAACGTGAGATTTATCTCATCTGATTTTTTTAGATCCATAGTAAACAACAGAAAACCGAGAATCTCTTCAGACCCTAGACCCGGCGAGGGTGGACATCTCTTGCAGATGATAGGAGAAAATTGGTATCCCTGGCTTTGGAGTAGATGCTACGAAAAAAATTCAAACAATCTAGAATCTTGGTGTAATTTATTCCTCGATATAAGCGAAGAGGTTAAATCGCAAGATCTACCTAAACCTGAAGATTTTCACGCATTCTTTTTGTATCTTGCTTGCTTAGAACACACATTTAGAATAAATCCAGCGATGGAAAAAAACATAAAAGATCTGTATTTTAATTACGAATGGCCAGACTTACCTGTATGTGGATTACAGATCAGAAGAGGTGAATTAGTACCTAAGGACGGGGATATAGGAAAGGGATGGAACGGCAGACCCCTATATAGTTTAGATGACTATATGGATAAGGCTAAAATAATGTGTGAAAGTCTAAGTACAAATTACATATTCATATCAACAGATTCTAAGGAAGCTGTTGAATATTTGGTAGAAAAATACCCAGAATATAATTTTCTTACCAATGGATACGACAGAAATCTATTTATAAGATATAACGGAGGAGGTGCATATTTAGAGCTGGAATCTGATCTTAGAAAGGATCCAAATCTAATAAAGCATTACACGGAGTCATGCGTGTCTGACTTATTAGCACTTTCTATGTGTCAAGGATACGTTGGGGGTATGGCTTGGTCAGAGTATGGGATTTGTGGCTGGTTTTTGCAAATGGTAAAGCAGAAAAAAATAACTCCCTATATTAATATCGAGGGAACTTTGGATCTTAATGGAGCATCGGTTGGAATGCTTTTAAAATAAAATATATGAGAACAGCTATTTGTCTATATGGACAGCCTAGAAATTTTACAGCTAACTGGAAAGAATTAAACCAGAATGTGGTTATTCCCAATAATGCTGATGTATTTTTTCATACATGGTACGATCCAGAGGATATTAGAATTAAAAAAATGACTCCAGGACACGAGAATCTTGTTTTTGAATCAGGTCTAGATTCAAAAATCCCAGCAGAGACAGGAGCTAAGAAATATCTAATCGAGAAACAGATAAAATTCCACGGGAAGAAATTCCCCATCACTGATGAAAATATAGAGGCATGCTGGCCTTGGTCGGGAGTGTATGATAAGGATGTATTTCTGGAGAATTTGGTCAGAAATTTTTATAGTATGTGGTATAGTGTAAATCAATCAATCCTTCTGAAAGAACTATACTCACAAGAAAATGGATTTGAATACGACTGCGTAATTTTATCTAGATTTGACACTTCCCCGAAAAAACATATATTGGTAGACCAATTCGATCTTTCGAATCTAAATTCTTCCCACCTCAATTTCCCTGGAGGAATTCCTAGAGGAGAGATCAATGACTGGTTTCTGTTTTCAAACAACGATAACATGAATATAATCTCCTCGATTTTTTACACCATGGATCACCACATTAAAAGAATTCTTAAATCCGATTCCCCTATATTTACCAACGAAAGCTTTATAAGGGATCAAGCTAGATTATTCGGAATCCATAGCCATACCGAGGATCTTTCAATAACTTTTTAATGCAACACAGTTATTCTTTAATACTATCAGGACAACCTATTTACTATAACGAATCATCCTCCAGTCTATTTAATTTAGGTAAATCGGAGGTAGACGAGCATTTAGCACATATTTGGTGGGATGAAAAATACTCGGGTAAGTGCAACAAGCTTCATTTCAGTCAGAGGTTCGGAGATACTGGGGTAATAGAAAACTTCAACGAAGCTATGCAAATAGATCTTCTTAAAAAAGAAGAACATCTGACTTTTGATCTGACTTTCGTAAAAAAACTTAATCTTGATACTTTCAGTGGAATGAGTATAGAGTACAACAGATTAATGTCCCCTATCATACTATATGGTGTCATGAGTCAGACCTACTCAGTAAAACAAGCGTGTCACATGGTGAAAAAATCTGGAGACGGTATAATAATCAAATCCAGACCTGATGTTATTCTGACTAAGGAAATCAAGCCTATTGTAGATTCATTGGATTTATCACCAAATAAAATCTATTTTCAAAGCTCTATGGACGGCGGACATTTATATGCAGGAGAATTTCCGGGTAGACCTTGCGATTGGTTTTATCTAGGTCACAAGAGTGCTTTATCCGATTTTTGTGACGGGTGGTTTGATCTAATCCCAGAGTTTTATAGTGATGGTATAATCCACACTAACGAGCTAGTAAAAAAAGTGTGCATCGAAAAGAACCTTTCATACGAGCTGGTAGACTTTGGAGCTTTAATTTATAAGCAAACTAACAATTTCTATAAAGAATACTTAGTCAATTCTGATTTCTATATTGATGACTTCGACTGGGAAAATCTTGAACCAAAAAATCCTAACCTTTGGCCATATTGGATTGATTACATAGGAAAGGATAATTTTTTGCATTTTAAAAACATATAAAAATAAATCATGGATAATTACATAAAACTCGGAGAAGACATATCAGATTGGATTAAAGAATATGCGGAAATCAATAAAATAAAATCTCTTGTTATTGGTATATCTGGAGGTATAGACTCAGCTTTAGTATCTACCCTTTGCGCTAGAACAGGTCTTGACACTTATGTGATATCACTTCCAATAAATCAAAAACAAGATCAACTTACGAGAGCAAAAAATCATTATACTTGGCTAAGTGAAAATTATGATAATGTAAAATTCATAGAAAAGGATCTCAGTGGAATTTTTCTAGAATTTTGCAGAAGTTTTGCAGATGATGAAAAAACGGACCTAAGTTTAGCTAATACTAGATCTAGACTTCGAATGATTTCTTTATATCAGATAGCATCAACCAAGTCTGGTATAGTGGTAGGTACAGGTAATAAGATAGAAGATTTCGGTATAGGATTCTTCACAAAATATGGAGATGGTGGGGTAGACATTTCACCTATAGCGGATCTAACCAAAACAGAGGTTAGAAAAATATCAAGATCCCTTGGAATAATAAAAGAAATACTGGAAGCTAGACCAACCGACGGCTTATGGGAAGATGACAGAAGCGACGAGGATCAGATTGGTGCATCTTATGAGGAACTTGAATTTGCTATGGAATTTAAAGGGGATAAAGAAATTCTTAATGAGCGTCAAAAGCAGGTTTTAGAAATATACACTAAACTAAATTCTACCAATCGCCATAAAATGGTATCAATTCCAGTTTTTAAAAAATAATACACAATGAAAAAACAAAGAAGACTAGTAGTAGCAAAGTATAAAGAGGACATAAGTTGGATAAATGAGCTAAAAGAACATTTCGACATTGTCGTTTATAATAAGGATAATAATTTAGATCCTCATGATTTAAACTTTCCTAAAAGAGAGTATTATGTAGACGGTATAAAATGGATAGACCTTCCTAATATCGGGAGGGAAGCACAGACATATCTTTTTCATATCATTGAAAATTTCGACGACTTACATGACCTTGAGGTTTTTACTCAGGGTAATCCTTTCGACCACACTCCACATTTTATACAATCCCTAATAAACCTTAATTCTTCTGATTATTATAAAAACCTCTGCAACGAAAGAGCAACTCAAATAAGATCCGATTTTATTAAATGCGAAAGTAATCTGGTCTATTTTTATTACGGGACAGTAAATACTCTCCATCGTGAGCTTTTCCAGAAGGACGTACCAGAGAAATATGAAATAGGGATAAGAGGAATGTTCTCCGCAAATAGAAATGCAATAAAGGATAACGACATAGATGTTTATAAAAAGTGTTATTCTAAATTTGACACTAAAGAGTATCTAGTAGGATTCAATTACTTGGAAAAGGTAGCTGGACGTGAGGTTAATCTGAATGAATATGAGTCGGTTATTTCACAGTATGGAGGAATTCCGAATGGCGAGAATTTCCCATACGTTTTTGAATATTTCTGGGATCTTCTTTTTAAAGCCCAAAAAGTTCTAGCTTAATTTTTTCATTGTATTTTATTGGGTACGTAGAATATCCGTGAAACATACGCTGTACTTTTTGTCTATAATCTTTTATGAAGATATCTATAATAGGACCGGGTATTATGCCAATTCCACCTACCGGATGGGGAGCGGTCGAAATTTTAATCTGGGACTATTATCAGGAACTTACCAAGCTGGGACATGAAGTTCAAATAGTAAATACCCAAAATTTACAACAAATAGTAGAAGAGGTAAACTCATTTAATCCAGATTTTGTACATCTGCAATACGATGATCTATACCAAGTTCTTGAATGGATATCTTGTCCAAATAAAGCTGCTACTTCACATTTTGGATATCTCGAAGTCCCACAACATCTCTTTGGTGGATATGAGAGAATATTCAGAGGATTCGTGAATGGAAATTTTAAAATATTCTGTTTATCTGAGGGTATAAGACAGGTCTATTTAAACGGAGGAGTTGATCCTTCGAGACTATACGTAACACCCAACGGAGCAAGAAGTGATTTATTCGAATATTACGATTCAGCAGAATTCCCAGATAAAAGCATTTACTTGGCTAAGATAACTGACAGGAAAAAACAGTACATCTATCAGGGTCTTGATTTCGTACACTTTGCAGGTAATCAGGAGGATCATAGATTTGATTATAGCAGAAGTAATTATCTCGGAGAATGGACGAAGGATATACTCTATAGGGATCTTTCAAAATACTCTAATCTGGTTCTTTTAAGCGATGGCGAGGCTCATCCTTTAGTTTGCTGTGAAGCACTTATATGCGGTCTTGGGTTAGTAATTAGCGAATATGCTAGCGGTAACCTTGACAGATCGTTACCCTTTATAGAGATAATTCCTAATGATAGATTAAATGATCTCGATTACGTGTCAAAAAGAATAAAAGAGAATCAGCTAATATCTAATAGCATGAGATCCGAAATAAGATCCTACGGATTGAATAATTTTGATTGGGGCAATCTTGTAAAAGAATACGTAGAAACTATTAATAGATGAGAGGGGTAAATGTAATTACTGCATTATTTGACATAGGAAGAGAAAAACTCGGAGACGGGAGATCAATGGATCAATATCTTGTTTGGTTTGAAAAAACCTTGAAACTAAAGGTACCTATGATCATCTATACCGAGGAAAAGTTTAAAAGTTTTATAGAGGAAAGAAGAGACCCTGAATTTACTAAAATAAGAATACAGACTCTAGAGGAAATCCCTATGTACAAACACAAAGAATCAATAAGTAAGATTCTAAAGGATGAAATGTATCGTTCAAAAATTAAAGATAGCAATCGCATAGAATGCAATCTCGATCTGTATAACATAATACAATATTCAAAATTCGGGTGGTTACAAAAAGAAATTAAATCGGGAACAGAATCTGATTTTTATTTTTGGATGGATGCAGGATGCAGTAGATTTTTCTCCGATTTTGATCTCTCTTCCGATTGGCCTAATTTTAATAAATTAGATGCTGAAAGATTCATTATACAGGGCAATATAAACACCCAAAAAATATACCCGTCAATGGATATAGAGGAATATAAATGGGACAACAATTGTATTCTTGTTGGTACTTTATTCGGAGGTAAAGGTTCTACAGTTTCTAAAGTTTCAGATCTTACTGTAGAAATACTAGAAAGAGAGATGTTAGGGTTAAACATGGTTAATAACGAACAGATTGCATTAGCTATCTTATTTAAAAGAAATCCTGAGTTATTTAGTGTTCATATTGATTTAGCTGGAGATCATTTACCTTTATTTAAACACTTATCAAATTAGCATGAAGATCGCAGTAATAACCATAGCTACAGGCAAGTATGATATATTCGTAGAAGGATTAGTAGAATCATGTAGAAAATATTTTTTACCCGGAGAGGAGAAAGTGTATTTTGTTTTCAGTGATTCGGAAGATATTAATAAGAGTGAAGATGAAGATATAATAAAGATTGAACAGGCAAAGCTTGGATGGCCCTTTGATACTATGATGAGATTCCATATGTTTAACTCAATTAAGGATCAGCTGGAAGAATTCGACTACGTTTTTTTCATGAACGCTAACCTTAAAATTGTATCAACCGTCGGAAGTTTTATTCTAGAAACTCCTCCTGGATGTGGACTGATAGCAACTTTACATCCAGGATTTTATGATAAGCCTAAATCTCATTATCCATTCGAAAGAAATCCGGCATCTTCCTTTTATTTACACTGGGGAAGGGAGAAAAATTATTTTCAAGGATGTTTCAACGGAGGAAAGACAGAAGAATTCCTATTAATGTCAGAGACTCTATCTGAATTAATAGATATTGACTTAAGTCGAAACATTATACCTATATGGCACGACGAGAGTGCTTTAAACTGGTATATGGGAACAAAAAATCCCATGATATTGGATCCAACTTTTGCATATCCAGATTCCTTTACAGGAGATCCAGAAATGGATAACCATTACCATCTTATAAAAAAATTCGGAGACCCAAAAATCCTACAGTTAAATAAGGAAAATTTTGGGGGTAAAGAAAACCTTAGAAAATAAAAATAATACGATGATTGATTTAAAAGATTGCACACTAATCATACCCATTAAGGTGGAACATGATGATAGGTACAGAAACGCTAAAACAGTTTTAGGATTTATAAATAAACACATGAAAACCAATGTATTTATTTATGAAGTTTGTGAGGAAGGTGTAAGTAAGCTAGATTTTCTTGACAACTTAAAAAATCTAAACATAAAGCATTGGAAAGGCGAGGACGAAGGTATATTTCACAGAACTAAATATCTCAACATTATGCTAGACGAAGTAGTAACCCCCGTTGTTGCTAATTACGATGTTGATATAATTATACCTTGTGATTTTTATAAAAGCATTACAGATCAAATAGTTAGTGGAATTAGCGACGTTGTATATCCTTACAGATTCGGTCCAGGCGGGCAAAGAAGGGTTTTAGAAAATTTTGATTATAATAGATTCTACGAGTCTGAATTTGATCTTAATCATATTGATGTCCACGGTCCTTGGTCAGATTACGATTCTGAATACGGTCACTGTATTTTCTTTAATACTGATGTCTACAAAAAATACGGAGCAGAAAACGAGAATTTTGTTTCTTATGGTCCTGAAGACAAAGAAAGAGGAGAGAGGTTCCAAAAAATGGGATTCAAAGTTGATTGGATAAGTGATTGCAAAGTTTATCACTTCGAACATTACAGAGGATCTGACAGCAGTAATCTTAATCCACAGATAAAGTATAATTGGGAGGTTTTTGAAAATTGCAAAAGTATGAATAAAGACCAAATGCTAGAATATTATAGAAATCAGGAATATAATCAGAAATATAAAACCATTGGTAAATGGTAATATAAATTATTAAAACATCTAATAATGAGTAAAATACTAGTTACTGGAGGAACAGGCTTAGTTGGATCTAGATTCGAAGGAGATGACTATATAAAAGTAGGTTCAAAGGAAATTAATCTTCTCGACCAGCATTCTATAGATCATTTTTTATCCAATAATAAAATTAGCGGAATAATACACTGTGCTGCTAGAGTTGGAGGGGTAAAGGGAAATATGACATATCCAGGGGAATTCACTTATGAGAATCTTAAGATGAATACAGGAATTATAGAAGAGGCTAGGAAGGCAGGAATTAAGAAGATGATTTCTTTTTCGTCAACCTGTGTTTTTCCTGATAGAGTAGAATATCCACTAACACCAGATAAAATACATCTTGGTCCACCCCATCCTTCTAATTACGGGTATGCCTATGCTAAAAGAATGGCGGAGATACAGATGCAATCTTATCGAGAACAGTATGGTGTTAATTACTTTAGCGTAATCCCGTGCAACATATACGGTCCATCTGATAATTATAATTTGGAAGACGGTCACGTTCTACCCTCTTTAATACATAAGTTTTATCTTGCTGACAGGGAAGGATCCGATGTTACGATCTGGGGATCTGGAAGTCCACTTAGGGAATTTATATTCTCTGAGGATGTTGCTAAATTGACAAGGATACTTTTCGATAATTACACAGGGGGAACTCCGGTTATAGTATCCTCTGGTAAGGAAATATCAATAAAAGAATTGGTTCACATTATAGCAGCAGAATTTAATTTTAAGGATAAAATAATTTGGGATGTGGATAAACCCGAGGGACAATTCAGGAAACCAAGCGACAATTCAATCATAAGATCAATAGCACCCGATTTTGAATTTACACCTCTGGAAGAGGGTATTCACAAGTCAGTAAAATGGTTTAAAGAAAATTATCCAAACATAAGAAAATAATGAAAAGAGCATTAATAACAGGAATAAATGGACAGGATGGAAGCTATTTAGCTGAATTCCTTATAAATAAAGGGTATGAGGTTTATGGTACGATTAAAAGAAATTCAGTGTCAGAAAACCAAACTTCCAGATTAGATTGGGTGTACGATAAGATCAAGAGCAATTTAATCTACGCTGATCTTTTGGACGTACCTTCACTTTTACATGCTTTAAAAATATCAAATCCGGACGAAGTTTATAATCTAGCAGCACAATCGCATGTTAGAATATCTTTCGATCAACCCGTATATACAGCTCAAGCAACTGGTATAGGAACATTAAATCTCTTGGAAGCCGTAAGGATCTTCAATCCGAATATAAGGATTTACCAAGCATCATCTTCAGAAATGTTCGGAAACTCCATTGATTCTGACGGATACCAAAGGGAGACAACACCGATGAATCCAGTATCACCTTATGGTTGCGCTAAAGTTTTCTCCTATAATATTTGTAGAAATTACAGGAATTCATACGGTATGTTCATAAGTAACGGTATTCTATTCAATCATGAATCGCCGCGTAGGGGAACTAATTTTGTCACTAATAAGGTAGTAAAGGCTGCGGTAGAGATTAAGCTGGGAATGTCAGAAAAGCTCAGCTTAGGCAATTTAAACGCCACTAGAGACTGGGGACACGCCAAAGACTACGTTAAAGCTATGTGGATGATCTTGCAGCAAGATAAATCCGACGATTTTGTTTGCTCGACTGGGATCTCGCACTCAGTTTTAGAACTCGTAGAATATGTTTTCGGTAAGCTGGATTTAGATTGGAGGGAATACGTGGTGCAGGATCAAAAGTTTATGAGACCTGAAGAGTTGGACGATCTTAAGGGGGATTCTTTTAAGCTAAGACATATTACTGGTTGGGAACCTGAATACACGTTTGAAACTATGCTAGATGAGATGATCCAGTATTGGATGGATAAATACTGCTAAGCCCTTTTATTTTAAAAGATTAAAATTCCGCATGAAAGCGGAATTTTTTTTGTGATATATAGGATAAAGAAAAAAAATCAAGTCCAATGTCAACAAATAGAGTATTAGATTTTAAATCCTATCACAAACTAAACGAAGCTGATGAATCAGGTGCAGTAAGTGCTGCTGATCAATTAGTTGATCTGTTTATTCAAGCTTACGGAGCTTTAGTAACTAAAATAGGTGATTACAAAGAAGCAGGCAAAGACCTTACGGATGTTGCCAAAGCAGACAATAAAGGTCAGGCAATGCTAGATGCAATAAACAAAGTTGCAGGAAAGGTTGATCCTAAATACAAGGAAGCTTCCACACAAATGGCGGTTGCAGGAAGAAAACTGAAGGATGCCTACGAAACTTTGATAGAAAGCGAGGAAGGTGCTGCAGACAAGATTAAGGAAAAGATCTACCAAAAAACTATAGCTTACATAACTGAATTAGGTAAGACTGCAAAAAATGCACCTAATATAGAAATGCAGAAGGAAAACTTCGAGTATGAAGAACAAGGCCATTTATATCTTTTAGAGAAAAACACTTTCGTTGACGAAAGACAAGAAATAGTTAAAAAAATAGTTCCAGTTTTCGCTCAGATTACCACTTTAGCTAATAACTCCCCCCTAGAAACTCTTAAAAAAGAATGTGTTAAAATAGCACAGGAGTTACAGGGTTATTATAAACTATTGAATAACGAGGGTGAGTGGGAGAACATGAAGAGAAAGGAAAGGAAAGATAAGCTTGCTGAGATATTAGGTAAGCTTGGTGAAATTCCTGCTAGAATGCACGAAATCCAAATGAAAGCCTTGGTTAAAATCGGTATTGAATCTAAAGTACAGAATTCTATTAAAGCAGCAATGGATATCATAAATAAAGCAACTGAAACACTTAACAAAGAAGAGGAAACACAGATTGCTGATAATGCTGGCGAGGGAGAAAAAGAAGGAGATAAAGAGGGAGATAAAGAGGGAGATAAAGAAGATTCAAAATCATACGAGGAAATAAAATCCGGAAACGTTGAGAAGAAAAATCTAAGTAAGAAGGGTGAAAATTTCGACAAGATCAAAGAATACCAGGAAAAGATTAACGCTATAATTCCAGAGGGAGCAAAAAAATTAAATCCCGACGGATTATATGGTCAGAATACGGAGAAAGCAATTCAAGCTATTTCTAGAACTTATGGATCTTTAGTTCCGGAGATTAAAGATCTTGACGGTAAATCAATGACCCCTGATTTCTTAAAATTCATAAACAAGTACGAAGAGAACAAAGATAAAATCGCAGAGCTTTTTAAATAAAATAGATCTTGATGTCAGATAAAAGAGTTAATAGTTTCTTTACTTATAGACTATTAGAGAGTAAAAGAAAATATGGCTTGTCACTTAATGAGGACGAGACTGGAGATCTATCTTCAGATATAGACAAAGCAGATTTTTCGAAGGATGAGGATAAGGGGGAAAAGAAAGAGGAGAATCCAGAATCGAAAAATTATAAAGTAAATATGTCATTAGATCTTAGCGACAAGTCTAATGAATCTTCTTATGGATCTTATATGGCACTGTTTATAGAAGCGCTCAACTCTTTAGATTCTATCGATTTTGCTGCAAAATCTGTTGATCCTGACGCGGAAGCTGTTAAGAATTATAAAAACGACAGATATGATATTGCAACCGCAGTAGATAAAAATGCCAAAGGACTTAGTAAGGCATGGGATAAAATAGCTTCTATAGCTGGATCATGGCCACCTAGCGGAAAGGGTCTTACTTCAGTTGTTCAGAGCGTGGTTAAAAACGATAACGTTTACAAAGACTATTTCAAAGAGAAAAAGGTACTTGATGATCAGCTAAACGGAACACCTAAATTAAAGCAAGAGGTTTACGACGAAGAGCTCAAAAAGCTAAAAGATAAGTACAGTGCAATGATAGATCCTAAGCAGATTATGGTTCTATCAAAAGTTAACGAGGCAGTAGGTTACTATAGAAAAGCCATCGACATTTTTAGAAAAGGTGCTGATGTTGAGCTTGGATTTATAGAAAAGAGAGAGGGTGGGATATCAGGAGAGGATCTAAATAAAGTAAACGAACTTAGAAAAATTATCTATAGCGGAGAGGCATCTAATCAAGAAAAAGTAAAAGCTGTTGAAAAATTACAGAAAGATTTTCCTGCATTTTTTGGTCAGTTTGATAAGCAAGAAATCATGCAGGGAGGTATCGATCAGATATTAGATGCTTTAAAGAAAGCACCCGAAGATTTTTACGAGAAAGTTTCTGACACAATATCAAATGTAGTATTATCAAAAGATCCTAACACTAATAAATCGGAAAGTTATTCTTACTCAGAAAATAGCGAGTACATTCTAGAGGATTTAGGTGGAACACTTAATCAGGCTAAGCTTTTTGCATCTGGGGTAGGAAAGGGAATAGCAGATGGATTTAAAGGTGGTGCTAAGGATACACCAGCTGAATCGGGAGATAAAGCTTCTCTGATCTATGCTGCTGATGGATTAAAGGGTAACCTAATGTCACTTGCAAGCGAAATAGATAACGTAATAAATTTTAAAAAGAATCTCTACGGTTTATCAGATAAAAAAGAAGCTGAAACTGCAACGGAAAAAGGAGCCAAAATTACCGCAGACGAAGCTAAAGCGGAAGCTGAGGAGATAATTTCTTTTGTGAGAGAATCTTTCACTTACGTAACTGGAGTTAGAAAGGAAATTGAAAAAGGGAGTACACTTTCTTCAATCAAGGAAAAACTCGAAGCTATAGGAAAGAAAATCCAGCAAATAGTAAGAAAGGGTGGAATCCTAGATAAATGGAAAGATGACGTATTAGGAACTCAAAGAGAAAGAGTGGCAACTACCGGATATTTAGAAAAGGGTAGATCGCTAATGCAAATGGCTTCAGCTAAGTTATCAGAGGTTTCTAATCAATTAAAAATAGAGAAAAGGATTTCTGACAGGGATGCTGACAAAGTGCTTAAAACTGTTATGGACAAGGCAGCTGATCTATTAAGTGGAAATCTAAAGGACGAAAAACCTTCATTAATCAAAAGAAAAAGTGACGTAAAGGTTTTCTCTAGAGATTCAGCAGGAGACGATCCAGAAACGGTAAAAACATTCCAACAGAGATTAATGGATCTCGGACACCTTCCTACCGGAACACCAAACGGAGAATTTGACGATGCTACTAAAGCTGCAGCTAAAATTGCAATGAACTACATAGGAGATCTAACAGGTAAGGTTTATGCAGATACTGACGAGGCTTTCTCCGATTTCCAAAGAGACCTAGGTTTCTATAGAGATAACAAGGAAGAAATCAGGAAAAATTTGGGATTTTAAAAAAAATCTCATAAAGTTCGGAACTTTTCTGCAAACCATTGCTAAGATCAATATCATATTGGACCCGGGGTTGATACTATCTTAGAAGACTTAAGAGCCCAAAACTTAATTTCTTATCTTACAAGGTCCCAGTTTTTGTAATCTTCAGAAACTTAATAGGTTATTAGCAGTATAATTTATAAATAAATAAAGATAAATTATGGCTAAGACATCAGAAAAAAATTCAGGGGGATTTTCATTTTTAGATCTTGATAAGCAACTTTCTAAAATAAGTGGCTTCGAAACAGGATCATTATTAGAATCAAATACATTTAGTGAAGTTGATGAATGGATACCTACAGGTAACTATTTATTGAATGCCCAGATCTCGGGCACTTTATTCGGTGGTGTTCCTAATTCTAGATCTTTCGGAGTAATGGGAGATCCAGGAACAGGTAAATCCTTCTTCTGTTTAAATGTTGTTAGAGAAGCACAAAAAATTGGATATGATGTTATCTATTGTGATACCGAGGGTGCTATCGATAAATCAAGTGCTCAAAAATTTGGTATCGATATGGGTAAAATCCGTTACCAACCTATTCAAACGGTTTCGCAATTCCAAACTTTTGTAGCAAACGTATTGGATCTTGTTAAGAAGTCAAAAGCTTCTGGTGGCGATCCAAAAATCCTTCTGGTTCTGGATTCATTGGGTATGTTAAGTACGGATAAAGAACTTAACGATGCGATGAAAGGACATAATGCTGCAGATATGGGAGCTAAAGCTAAGGAGTTAAGAAAATTATTCCGAGTGATTACTCTTGATCTTACAGCTGCTAAAATTCCTTTGATTTGTACTAACCACGTTTATGCTGGTGGTGGATACGTTCCAACCAAAGAAAGCTCAGGTGGTGATGGACCAATCTTCGCTATGTCAGTAGTTTCTTTTCTATCTAAAGCACAATTAAAAGATGGTGCGGGTACTAAGACTGGTATCATTGTTACCTCAACTCTTAAGAAAAGCCGCTTCACGATTCCAGAGCAAGTTAAATTTCATATTTCATTCGCTCATGGTATGAACCCATACGTTGGCTTACAGGATTATGTTTCTTGGGAAGCGTGCGGAATTGAGAGAGGTAAATTCGAAGAAGTTAAGAATGCAGAGGGAAAAAAGGAAATGGTATTCAAGCCAAGTGCGTCTTCAACTAGATGGGGTGTTAAGCACTTAGGAAAAACTGTTGCTTCTACCGAGTTATTCACAGATAAGGTCTTCACTCAAGAGGTGTTAGAACAGCTTGATAAAAACGTAATTCGCGACAAGTTCAAATTCCCTGAAATCAACGATCACACTGAATTGCTTGATTCTTTAGATGATATGGACAGCGGAGAAACAACTTCTGAAAATGAATAAGAATAGGATCAAGTTTAAATACATTCTTAATCTTTGGAAGTCCCTACCAAATTACCCTACTAAAGAAGATATCATTTACGAAGTAAGTCTCTATCTTGCTAAAGACGGGAGACCAAACGGGGATATATCACATCAAACGTTTAATTCTATTTTTGGCTCTTCTTGGGAAAAAATGAAACACGGTGAGGTGATAAAAACTATGATAGAAGAAGGGGATTTCCGAGAAATTGAGAAATCGACCGGAACAAAAAAATGGTATCGGATAAAAAATAATCCATACTACAACACTTAAAAATAAAAAAAATGGATTTAACCCACTCGGAAAACATCATTCTTAGATACATTCTAAGCAGACCTGATTATTTGGAAACCTGTAAATCTCACTTCTTCAAGAATGAGACCCTTGGAACTATATTTGAATGTGCTAGAGATTTTTGGGGTAAATACCATGATATGCCAACTGCTGAACAGCTAATAGAGGCATTCAAAATAAGTGGTAACGCAGAGGATCTGAAAGGCAGTGAAATTAAATCTGTCTACGAAATAGATCTTACTAAGTATGAGGAAGACTGGCTAAAGGAAACTACAGAGTTTTTCATTGAGTATAAGAATTTAACTAAATCAGCGGTTGATGCTGTTAAATATATCCAGTCTACCCCAGTTACATCAGAAAACATTAAAAACGTTATCGATACTTTCAAGAATATAGTTATCGAAAGAAATAATATCGATTTTGCTTTTGATGAAGGATTAGACTTCTTTAATCCAACCAGCCATAAACAATACACCACTAGCACTTTCTCAAGCGGATACCCTTTCATTGATACTGTGCTAGGAGGTGGATTTTCAGCAAAAGCATTATACGTTTTCATGGGGATGCCTAAGGTTGGTAAATCCCTATGGTTAGGTAATCTCGGTGCTCAAGCAGTTAAGAGCGGTCACAACGTGGCTATTCTTTCTCTAGAAATGACCGATAGAAAATACGTAAAAAGAGTTGGAGCTAATATTTTAGGAATTCCTATTTCTGAGTACAGTGACAATGCTAATGACGATCAGCTTATTAAGAAAAAGCTATCTTCAGTAACCTACGATAATTTGAAAGTTCCAGGTCACTTATTGATTAAGGAATTTCCCACTTCGCAGGCTTCTGTAAATGACATTGAAAGATATTTGAGAAAAGTTGAAGAAATGAGAGGTATTAAATTTAAGGTAATTATTGTGGATTATATTAATATTATGAAGAATTGGAGAAATCCTAACTCCGAAAATACCTACATGAAAATCAAGCAAATTGCGGAAGATCTAAGAGGTATGGCTATGAACAACAACTGGTCTATAATAACTGCAACACAAACAAAGCAAGGTGATTTTGACGCATCTGATTTAAGTATCAATTCAGCAGCAGAATCTTCTGGACTTGTTGCTACCGTTGATGGTATGTTTGGTATCATTCAAGATCCAATCATGTACGCTAATAAGGAGTATAAATTAAAAATCCTAGCGAATCGCGACGATGGTTACAAGAATGCTCACAAGATATTTAATGTTGACTACCGTTATATGCGAATAAGCGAGGATACCAATATGCCTATGCATGTTGAGTAAGCAAAATAACCTCCTTATAATGGAAGAAGAAAAAGAAGATCTGAATAACGAAATAGAGAATTCGGATTCTAACAAGAAAAAACTCGGTGACAAAATATTTGGAGCCCATAATAATCCAACAAAGGAAGCTGATTACAGTGACAACTTCGAAGTTGATCAGAATCACAAATTTGTCGAAACGTATTATGACGAGCAGGAATATTTACATAAGAAAAGATTAGAGGAGGTAGTTTACGAAGCATTTCAAACCTCTAGATGGTTTCCTCTAAGCTATAAAAAGAAAATACCGAAGGATCTAATACCTCATTTATTTCAAGAGGTGTTGGAAAAATTAGACGAAACGGAATTTAGCTTTTCCGAGAAGTTTGTTTGTATATGTGACTATATTCAAATCCCGTATACTAAAGCTTATGAGATAGCACCTATAAAATATAGAGAGCTGATCATAAATGAACTTGAGGTTAAGTACAAAATACTTTCCAAGAAGAAAATTAAAAGATTGTTTTAAATAAAAGTAAATGGTAGAAAATAAATCAGCGAAAAGAGTTTGGTTCATCACCGATACACACTTAGGAGTTAGAAACAACTCTAACGAGTGGATCGATAGTATAAGAGAATATTTTTTCGACTGGTTTTTTCCTTTAGTAAGAAAAAACTACCAGCCAGGTGACGTTCTGTTTCACCTTGGAGATTTTTTCGATTCCCGTCAAAGTATAAATCTTAAAGTACTAAATCTTGGGATAGAAGTAGCAGAAGAACTCTCCGCCATATTTAAAGATGGCGTCTATATAATCGTGGGCAACCACGACATCTGGGGTAAAACCAGCAACGAGGTAAATTCTCTTAAATCGATTAAGTGGATTCCTGGAATAAATATTCTGGAAGAACCTCTAAGCATGAGGATTTTGGATAAGAGCTTTTTGCTTATGCCATGGAGAAAAGACCATGAAGCTGAAAGTGAATTTCTAGAATCCTCTGCCCCCCATGATGTTTTATGCTGTCATGCAGACATCAGGGGTCTTAAATTCAATAAGTTCACTAGAGTCGAAACGGGAGCTTCTTTAGATGAGTTTGAAAAGTTTAGAAGAGTTTATTCTGGTCATATTCACTATGCACAGAAAGCTGGAAATATCAACATGTTAGGCTCGCCTTACGAGATAACAAGATCTGATATGGACAACATAAAAGGTATAACTCTTTTGAACGTATCTGATCTAAAAGAGACTTTCTTTGTTAATGACTTCTCACCTAAATTCAAAAGACTCTATTTTAATGACATCTTGGAATCGACACAAGAGGATCTTGAACCTATATTTAAGAACAACTTCGTTGATATTATGATAGATCCAGTTATGTCATTAAAGGCTCCACTTAACATTTTAACGGATATTTTACAATCCCAAAGATCCCTTAAATTTCATCCATATGATCCTAATCAAGCCAATTCTCTTTCTCAGCAAATAATTGATATAGAGGGAAGACAATTTAACGTTTTGGACTTTATTAGGGAGTATATCGAAAATTTAGAACAGGATCAAGATACAAAGGATAAGATGTATCAGAGTTTAGTAAAACTTCACACGATAGTAACCACGCAAGAACAAGAAAGTAAGTAAAATGAAGATCAGAAAAATAGAATGGAAAAACTTTTCCTCTTATGGTAATAAGAAACAAGTTTTAGATTTTCCTGAATCTGCTTGCTTATTTCAGGTTGTTGGTGAAAACGGAGCAGGTAAAACGAGCATATCCCAGGTGATATCTTTCTGTCTTTATGGAAAGGTCGAAGGAAAAAAATTAGGTGACATCCCAAACAGGATTAACGGTAACGCATGGACTCGAGTGGAGTTTGAATCCAATGGAAAAAATATAACTGTTGAAAGAGGTCTCGAACCTTCTTTCTTTAGTCTTTATATCGACGGGGTAAAATATGACCAATCTGGTATAAAGAACGTCCAGGATTATTTAGCTGATGACCTAATAGGTATCCCTTTTTATGTCTTTAATAACACGATATCCCTATCGATCAACGATTTCAAATCTTTCATCAAGATGAGTCCCCAGGATAAGAGAGCTATTGTCGATAAGATATTTGGGTTCCATATATTGAATCAGATGAGGGAAGCTTTAAAGGGTGAAACTAAAAGAATAAAAGAATCACTTGATGTTCTTTCTGGTAAGCTTCAATCTGCAGAAAAAAGCATAGAGAAATCTGAATCCGAAATGGCATCTTTGCTTTCCACTATAGAGCAAGAAACTAAAGATGAATTAGCTTCCCTTAATGAAAGCCTGGAAAAGTTTAGAACTATACAGTCACTACATTCAGAGAAGATAACAGAATTCAAAACTTACGAGCAGGAAATATCTGATCTTGTAACATCGTCAAGCAGATCTCTCATCGAAGCTCGAACAAAATATCAGGATTTAGAGAGAAGACTTTCTCTATATGAATCTGAAAAATGTCCCACATGCGAGAGCTCGCTCGAGAGCGAATTCCACCAGGCTTTAAAAGAATCTTTAACTTCAGACAGAGATACCAGCTTAACCACCTTTAATGATTGCGAGACCACTTTAACTGAAGTTAAGCTAAAGGAGTCTGAGATGAAAACCAAAAAGCTGGAACTACAATCAAAGGGAACCAAAATAGATCTTCGTATAAGAGAGGTTCTAGGCGAGATACAAAGACTTGAGAATTCTAACAAGGATAAACAAGTAGAATCGCTCAAAAGAATAATAGAGAGCTTAGAAGAAGATAAAGTTAAATTTGAAGCGGATACCCTTAAGACACAAGAAAAGAATCTATGGATAAAATCTTTAGATGACGTTCTCAGTGAGAAGGGGGTTAAGCAAATGGCTATAAAAACAATACTTCCTTCCCTTAATTCTGAAATATTGGATCTTTTAAGGGATATGCACTTGGATTATCAAGTTGTTTTTGATGAGGAGTTTAAAGCATCTCTATTCCATATGGGGGTAGAAATACCAATACAGTCATTAAGTACGGGAGAGATGAAAAAAGTAGATTTTGTTGTTTTGATTTCCATCATGAAACTTATGAAGCTTAAATTTAGCACCATAAACTTGTTATTTCTAGATGAGTTATTTAGTTCTGTTGATCCTGAGGGGGTTCATTCGATATTACAGATTCTTAGGAAAAATTCAAGAGACATGGGACTTAATATATTTGTTATAAATCATGCACCAATGCCGCATGAGATCTTTGACTGGAAACTTGACGTTTCTAAGACAAATAACTTCTCCAGCATTAAAATAGATAAATTCTAGCAATTCCATTCTTAGCTCAATAGAATATATACATAAAAAGATTCTAGAGTTGAGAAGCAGACAAACCCCCAATTCGCAAAGAGATCTAACCAAAAAGCAGAAGCTTCAGGCGATAGATGTCAATAAATCCACGATTTCCGGGATGAATAACATTCCTGTGAACTATTTTGATCAGAACACACTTGGGGCTGGATTGCTAGGCACTGGTTTACTTAGACCGAATCCTGTAAATGTTAATTCATATGAAGAGCAGGCAAATTCTTTAGGAAAGCCTCTTTATGTTGGAAATAAGCCGAATAAATCGGTTTATTTCTTTGTCGAATATAATAATTCCAATACAACAAATCTGCAAGCAACGATTATGTCTTTTGTTGTTATTAGAACATTAAGTGCAGTTACTGTTAATGATGTGAAAAAGATGCTAGGTAATTCATACAAGAGTGTTACCGCTATAAGCAAGACACAGTATGATGATAGTTCATTTCCACACCCAACGTATCTTAACGATTCTAATGAGCCATTGCAAATTAGATATGCGGAGATACCTATTCAGATTCAGAGAACCCCTGGAAGGCTAGACAATGTTCCAATAGGATCTCCTAGTTTTGATAGTACTCCCGACGGGGTCACAACTAGAGTTGGTCCGGTACCAAGTCCTCCTTACACAGATTTCTCAACTGCAACGGGTGCTACATTATCCGTACAAATCATACCTGGTGGAACAGTTTCATTCAGAGACACTAGTGTAAGATCCCCTTGGCAATTCGCACCAACTGGATGGGTTTGGAATTTCGGAGCAACTGCTTCTCCTACTGGAAGTACTGGGCAGAATCCGATTGTTGCTTATGGCGTAACTGGTACTTATACAGTGACATTAACAGCATCAAATGCTTCTGGATCAACAACAAAAACAAAAACCGGTTTTGTAATCGTAACATATTAATAGCAAATGTCAGGATTTTTAGAAAAATTTAACACGGACGAGGTCTTTTTAAGAGGACTTATAACATCTCTATTAAGATCGCTAAATGATAAATTGAGATACATTCAGATAAATGACCAGCAGGATGTTTTGGAGGTTTTTATACCTTTTTACTACTCATTAACTGGTGATGAATCTTTTTTACAGGATTTTTTCATAAAGTACACCAACTGTAAAACAGATGAGGTTATGGCAGAGGGTAATTACGATGTGATTCCAAGAGGAGTGGTTTCTTTGCAATCTGTTCAAATAGATGCACAGGGGCTTTCTAATAAGTACACTAGAATGTCATACGCACAGGAGAATTTAAAAGGTGAGATGCAGACATATTCCTCTTACACTAACTCTATCCCTCTTAACGTAGCTTTTGACGTCACTATAAAAGTAGATACCCTTTTAGACGCATTCAAAGTTTTCCAGTCTGTGGTAGGAACGTTTTATAAAACTTATCAGTTTAGTTTTGAATATGAAGGATTCAGAATTCCTGCTCAGGTAGGATTTCCTGAAAGTTATGATATGAGTAAACAGCTTGAATTCAGTTACCAGAATAATCCTCAATATATTGATTTTAAATTCGCCCTAGCAGTCGAGACATATTTCCCTGAAAAAGATTTAACAACCGAAAGATTCAGGGGTAATCTAATGCAGGCGGGTATTAAGATGGAGGAGATCTTCGCTAAGGGAATATCCGCAAAGGACGACAGAGAAATACTTTAATATCCATATCCCTTTTTTTGCCAATTTAATCTTTTGCTGTGTGAATATATAGCATAAACATTTCTTTATTAAATGGCAGCTGACACTAGTTTGAATCTAAATCTTCTGAATTCTAGGATCATTGATGGGAGTAACAGTCAAACCCAGGACCAATTATACTTTATAGGTACTGGTAACAACTACGTTAAAAAATCAGATTCCAGAAATTCTATTGACGTTAAGCAGTCCGGAAATTTCTACAGAAACACTAATCCTGTAGGTAGTAGTTTCTCTGACATATTAGACGGTGGTGATTCTAGTAGAAGTAACTCTCAGTTTCTTGCTCCTATATTGGGCGGAGTTGATCCAGTACAAAAGAATGGTATTTGATAAAATAAATTAAAGATAAATGGCTTTTAGAATACAAATAAGGAGAGACACCTCAACAAGATGGACGGTAAATAACCCGATATTACTTGAGGGCGAGTTTGGTTATGAAACCGACACAGAACTTATGAAAATAGGTGACGGGACTACTCCTTGGAACGACCTGTCTTATTGGAATCCCTATGGGATTGTTAATCCCGCAGTTTACCGAAACGGGGAAAGAATCTTAAGTGGAGTTACCGGATTTAATTTTACTGGATCTGGAGTTTACGGTATTACTGGATCTGATGGGTATGCTACTATTACAATAACAGGGGGAACCGGAGGCGGTTCTTCTATTAACACATATTATAGCGGTGCTGCTGTTGGTGTCGGGATTACTGGGATTAACTTCACAGGATCTGGAGTTAGCGCAGTTACTGATACCTCTGGTTACACCACAGTAACTATAACGGGAGGTAGTGGAAGTGGATCTTCTGGAACCAGTGGAACCAGTGGATCGAGCGGTTCTAGTGGAACATCGGGTGCTGCTGGATCTAGCGGAACTTCCGGATCTAACGGGTCTTCAGGCTCTAGTGGAACCTCCGGAACATCTGGATCTAGTGGAACCTCAGGAACCTCAGGAACCTCAGGATCTAGTGGAACCTCTGGAGATGCTGGATCTAGCGGAACATCTGGCTCTAATGGATCTTCAGGATCTAGCGGATCTTCTGGAACATCTGGCTCAGCAGGAACTTCAGGATCTAGCGGTTCAAGTGGATCTAGCGGTTCAAGCGGAACAGCAGGTGCTGCTGGATCTAGTGGAACATCTGGATCTAATGGATCTTCAGGAACTAGTGGATCTTCAGGATCTAGTGGATCGTCAGGATCATCAGGATCATCAGGAACGTCCGGATCTAGAGGTTCTTCAGGAACGTCCGGATCTAGTGGAACGTCAGGTTCATCGGGATCAGCTGGGACTTCTGGTGTTAATGGTGCTAGTCTTTATCAAACTTCCAGCGTTAGTGCAACAACAATACCTACAGTCGGTAACAGTGTAACAATTACAGTAGGAACAGGTCTCTCCTATAATTCAAGCGGTGGAGAAACCGTATCTGTTTATAATAACCCTGCCGGATTATTTGTTGGACTTGTGACTGCATACAATACGGGAACAGGATCGATGACAATCCAATGTAACTATCAAATAGGCTCGGGTAGCTCATATAGTGTATGGAACGTCAATCTTCAGGGATATACCGGTGCAACTGGTCCTGCTGGATCATCGGGATCTAGTGGAACTTCAGGAACATCCGGATCTGCAGGATCTGCAGGAACATCAGGAATAGGAAGTTCTGGCTCTAGTGGCTCTAGTGGCTCTAGTGGATCAAGCGGATCCGCAGGGACTTCTGGTATTAGTATAATAGGTCCAACCGGACCGACTGGGGCAGCTGGATCCGGTGGATCTTCTACGGTTTACAATACTGTTTCGAGGTATCAAACTTACATAAACTCCGATATAGAATGTTGGCTAGTCTCGAGTTCTACCGTTAACACTGGACTTTCTTGGTCTAGAACAACAACAACGTTAACCATTACCCACACTGGGCACGGTTTATCTAACGGTGATGCAATTATAGTAAGAAATGCAAACGCTGATAATTTCTGGGGGACCGTTACCGTAGTAAACTCGAGTTCATTTACCGTAACTACTGCGAACAGTGGTGCTTCTTCGGGATCTGCAGCAGCTTATTCGCTAGCATTCACTACACCCACTCCTACCGCAGCGGCATTGACCATATCTGCACCTTCTACAGGAGATTGCCAATTGCTGTCAGTTTTATATGCAACAGGTGCCAGATCCGGTGCAACGTTAGCTGTAACCCTACCAGCATCGGCAACTAATGGAGCTGGTGCAAATTCGACTGCACAGAACAGTTTCTACCCGATCGTAAGAGTTCAACAAATATCAAACGGAGCAGTAGTTGGAGCATCTTTAACACTAAATACAGCATCCAATTTTAACGTATTTAACTTTGCGAGTTTAAACGCTACTCTTTCGTGCTTGGTAAGACTTGATTTTTAATAAGAGAAAAATGTAAGAGGTAAAAGAAATATAAGAAATTAATATCTGTGGCTAGACCAAATCTAATAACCGGACAAATTACTATACCTGCTTTCCAGCAGTATATTGCAGTTAATCCAACTGCAAATGTATCTTCGGGTAGTCCGAATATAAGTAATATAACCAATACTAAATTACTTTATCCTGGATTAGGTATAACGAATGCTAATTTTCCTTCTGGAACTACAGTGGTGAGTGTAGATTACGGAGCAAACACCGCAGTATTAAGTAACAACGCAACGGGGTCAGCAACAGGAACTACCCTTACTGTCGTTTTCCCTGATGGATTTTACTATTGCCCTGGATCCACTTATATTGATGTAAATAACCAATATTCCAACTCTGATATTCAAGCAGGATTTCAGATAGTAAATATTGCAACAGATGCCAACTCGTTTATCATACTTAATGGGGTATTCAATCTTTGGAAAATAACCTATATAAGTAACGTATCTATTGACGGTACTACTTTATCTTTTTATGTAACTTTCGACGAGGAAGCTCCTTATTCTTATTTTAATCGTGTACCTACTGATGCTATAGCAAATGCAATAACTCAGCAAACAATAAACAGATCTTACGGATGGAACGTATCTTCTCAAGTTTATCCATCTTTACAGTCAGGGTCTGATATTGCTCAGTCAAATTTAGATGCTCAAAATATTTCAGATTACACCCCAGTAATAATAGGACAAACTGGACAGCAGTTTAATGGAGCTTGGTATGTTGGGTTCACTGGAGCTGGTGTTACTGTAACCGGAGACGGTGCGGAGTTTGAAAAAGTAACTGTCACTATACCTGGTGGAGGCGGGGGATCTGCTATCGGAATATATGGTGCAACTGGACAAGTAAGTGCCGGAGCAACCGGCATTTTTTTTACAGGATCGGGGGTTCAATCTGTTAGCTCTTCTAATAACTTTGTTACTGTAACCATATCAGGAGGTACTGGAAGCGGATCTAGCGGAACTTCAGGATCTAGCGGAACGTCGGGAACTTCAGGATCTAGTGGAACTTCAGGAGCTGCAGGATCTAGCGGAACATCAGGAACATCAGGATCCAGTGGAACTTCAGGATCTAGTGGAACTTCAGGAGCTGAAGGATCTAGCGGAACTTCGGGATCTAGTGGAACTTCAGGAGCTGCAGGATCTAGCGGAACTTCGGGATCTAGCGGAACATCAGGAGCTTCTGGATCTAGCGGAACATCAGGATCATCTGGAACTTCAGGAGCTGCAGGATCTAGTGGAACTTCAGGAGCTGCAGGATCTAGTGGAACTTCAGGAGCTGCAGGATCTAGTGGAACCTCGGGA
>JACCDW011773272.1_pt1 | contig 43579 bp, 42 predicted proteins | sample 7449781 | NCBI WGS metagenome assembly JACCDW01 (sample SAMN15323449, study PRJNA562643) | freshwater metagenome | isolation source: river surface water | place: USA:Blue River Watershed | collected 2017-08-18
ACCATTTTTTTTGAAAGGTAGTCTCGTATTATCTTTGGCGCGGAGAGTTGGCAGAGTGGTCGATTGCGGCAGTCTTGAAAACTGTTGACTGTAACAGGTCCGGGGGTTCGAATCCCTCACTCTCCGCTTCGAGAGAATACTCAAATGCGAAAAGCCGTGAAAGTAGTTGACTTTCACGGCTTTTTTGTTTTTGTCGATACGACACAAAACGTCAAAAAGCGCATAGTTTCTTTCCAAAAGCGTGACCCCTTTTTGAAAAATGCAAAAAGGGTCACGCGAAAGCGGACAAGTCGCACTAAGTCAATTCATTACGCTTTCGCAAGTCTAAACGGTCTAATACTTTTGTAACATCAATGGGGGGCGCACATAAACACATACAATTATGTCGTCAAGAAATTCATTCAATCTGTTTTTTTACATCAACAGATCAAAACAAAAAAGAAATGGAGAGTGTCCGGTCATGCTTCGCATTACAATTAATGGAAGATCGGTGGCCGTGAGCTTAAAGCGCAGCATCAATGCTGAAATCTGGGAACCAGCTGCTGGGGTGGCTAAGGGTAAATCACATGAGGCATTGAGCATGAATAAGTACATCGATGCTGTTCGTGTGAGAGCTTACGAAAAACACAACGAACTTCTCACAACGCGAGATGAGCTCAGTGCGGAATTGTTACGCGATGCCATTCTGAACATCAACTCAGCAAAGGGTAAAATGCTGGTTGAAGTTTGGGAGGAACACAACCTTCAATTAAAGCAGTTGATCGGCAGAGAAACTTCCTATGCGAACTACCAGAAGTATTCTACCTGTCTTCGCTACATGAAAGAGTTTCTATGGACTTTCGTGAAGGCTGATGATATATTAATCAAGCTAGTCGATCGCAATCTTGTGACCAAGTTTGAACACTTCTTGAAAGTGGAGAAAGGATGCAACTACAACACAGCCGTTAAGTACTTGCAAAACTTCAAGAAGATTACTAAAAGAGCACAACATAACGGTTGGTTAGTCCAGGATCCTTTTGCAACCTTGAAGCTATCTCTAAAAGAAGTGGATCGCCCATACTTGACCGAGGGGGAACTTCTTGCTTTGATGGACAAACAATTCAAAATAGAACGACTGATCCATGTCAGAGATATGTTCGTTTTTTCTTGCTATACTGGACTTGCCTATGCCGACATTCACAAGCTGAAGCGAAGCGAGTTGGAAAGAAGTCCAAATGGTAAACTATGGATACGAACAAGGCGACAAAAGACAGGTGTGAGAGCTCATATTCCACTGCTTGATGTTGCCGAGCAAATTCTCGATAAGTACGCGGAGTATAACGTTCCAATCGATGCACCGATACTTCCAATCATAAGTAACCAGAAGATGAATGCTTACTTAAAAGAAATTGCAGACCTCTGTGGTATTGACAAATGCCTCTCCTTTCACGTCGCAAGGCATACGTTCGCAACAACTGTTACTTTGATGAATGGAGTCCCCATTGAATCGGTAAGCAAAATGTTAGGCCATAAGAACATCAAGAGCACTCAACACTATGCTCGTGTGGTCGATCAAAAAGTTGGTGAAGACATGGAACAATTAGCGCTAAAATTGGAAACAAAGTTGGCTATGGTGAGCTAGTTGACCCCAATGTTTACGAACATGTCTAAAATGCCGTTTAAAGACACGCTAAGGGTAAAGGGAGAATTTGCATTCTCCCTTTTTCATTTCTGAACTTTGCAAAATGGAAGAAACATTCAAAATCCGAGCATACGGATACAGTGAATTGGCGCAATTATACTTTCCTAACGTGACCAAAAAAAGCGCTAGTGTGCAACTTAGAAGATGGATCCTGTTAAACAAGAAATTAGAATCAGAGCTTCAAGAAACCGGATTTAAGCCCGGGCAACGGTTGTTAACACCTAAACAAGTAGCTTCAATCGTTAATCAGTTAGGGAGTCCATGACGAAATCCAAACTAATCCTTGAATTACCTTGTGACCAAGTCCCTCCAAGTAATTCAGCTAATTTGATGTGAAATAACCCTATTCCTTTAAGAGAAACATCAAACTCTTATCTCGGGGAAAATCTTATATATTGTGTGATTGTAGCGTATGTCCTGATCTGGCTTGTTAGAATAGTAGATACTAAGCTTCTTTTTCAAAGCTCCTTTTTTATCTTTTTCAAAGAGTGTCTCATAATGTCCATAAATTCTAAGTGATTCAATAAATACTTTCAAAAACTCTTTCTTGTTTTCAAATACATAATCTGTTACTTGCTTTAAATTTATGTAGCCAAATCCAATTACCTTGGAAAACTTAGCTGAGGCTATTGCTAAAAGAATTTTGTTCTCTAGGATAAAATGATATTCTGACCGATCAATGCTTGGTTCGGATATAAAGCACAGCAAAGCCCATCGTTTAATATATTCTCTTTCTTGATCTGTTCGGCAGCTTGAGTTCAAATTATAGATACTTGCAAGCCAATCTTTATCGAATTCACTGAGTTTATAACCTCTCAAAAAAAGTAATTCGATGTACTTTTTATATGTATCTTCATAATGGATGGTAAACAGTTTTTGTAAAATTGTTTCACCTTCTGTTTTGAGAATGGAAGTATCTATCAAAATGCACTCTTGCTTACAAAGCATTTCCAAAAATTTAGGTTTATCGTTCTTAATAAATAACTTAGTGATAGTTCCTGAATTTTCATTTGTGAATTTTAATATACTATTTAGGGCATTAATATGGGCTTTAGAATTTATTCTTGCAAAGAGAGCTTCCTTTGAATAATCATGAGGTTCGCAATCGCTTTTATAAAATTCTCTTATATAGTTCACAACGAGATTAACTTCCTTTTGAATTTGTTCATGCTCTTCCCTTTCAAGTCGTTCTTTTTTTATTACCTGTATTTCCTCCTGAAGTCGTTCTTTTTCTTTTACCGAATTATAAAAACAAACGTTCGTTTCCTCAATGCTAAAATTCAAATCCCTAATTCTTATGAATTCAAACGACCATTTATCAATTAGCTCTTCACCATCTCGAGTAAACTCAATAAAGAAACATTTCAAAACTAGTTCTTGTGCATCCTTGGAACGCAATTGCGCGTCTTCGTCGAATACATATACATTAAAATTATTGTTATAGTAGACATCTTTTTGGGTGAATTTTTGAAAATCTTGTTGTAATGAAAAATTGGGAAAAACCCATATCAAGAATATTCCTCGATTCTTGTAGAAAATAGTTCTACCTACAATAACGCTTAAGAATGTGGTAGATAGTTGCAACTCAAATGCAATTTTCATTTTCGGGAAAATTGCGAGAACATCAGGCTTTCGCCATTCTTTTGAAATACTTTTTTCTTTAAAAACCTTATCAATTCGAATAAGGGGAGATTGTTCATCTTTTTCTAAGTAAGAGCCAATTAGGTTTTTCAATTTTTCGTGTAACTTACTTTCTTTTTCACCATTATACTTTATGCAACGTACCTGTTCTTCTGAAAGCCTATGTTCTGTTTTTATAATACATTCCTGACTTTTATAGGGATGTGTAAAGTAAAAATGTTTGGATTGGTCATTAAAACTCTTTCGTCCTCGGATAGCTACTGGTTGTTTGCAATAAACGCAAACGAATTCAATCTTTTTCGTTTGAAGACCTATTTCAATTTTCGTTCTTAGCTGAAATATTTCGGCTTCTCTTGAAATAGAATCTTTGAGCAAATCGTCTACTTCAATTTGCAATCCGGTCTCTAAACTCAGTATAGTTTTAATTGTTCTTTGATTTTCCATTTTAAGAGCTCGATAATATATTTTTTAAACTAGTCGCTGTCAAATACCTACAAACTAAGGATTCTAAGGTGTAACACATCAATATTCAAGCCCAAAAAATTGCATCTCACATTTCTCCAATTAGATTAATACAATATTTTTTTGCTTAGTGCTAATATAGAATTCCCGAGCCTTCAAATTGAGCAAAGATTATTTGAAGACCAAACGTCGAATTGTTATTAGTTCCCAAAGGTTAGGTATGCCTTCCGAATAGTTTTACCCTATAAATAGTCATAGATTAACAATCAGAAACGTTAGCAAACTGCAAATCTGCGGGCTTAAATACTCTTGTCTCCTCAACAGACGAGAATTATGCACCCCACACAAGACACAGGCACATTTACAACAGTTTCCGGCATGGTCGGGGGTGTGGTGAAGGCCATCACAGCAAAGCCAGTATTAATGGCTATCAGTTTCGGAACACTTTCCAATGTCATGTTCTACGCTGCTGCTTCGGCAACGGTAGGATATTTTGTCAAGCTTGGCCTAGATCGCTTGTCTTCTAAGTTCAAGTCGAAAAGTAACGATCAAAACTCTCCTAAAGTAGATGAATAAGCTCGTGGGCATAGGATTGATCGGTGCTGGCGCATTTGGTCTCATTCAACTTCTTCGCATGAAGAATGTGAGTGATTCCATTTCAACACGCCTTGTAAATCCTCGTATCCATAAGGTAAGTCTCACGGGGATGTCTTTTAGAACTGAAGTATCCATAAATAACCCGACTCGTGATAGTATTACTATCACAAAGCCTGTAGTAACACTCACTACCAACGGTAAGCTCTTAACGCAGTCCGCATCAGAAAACAAAACAATCACCATAGAGCCCCTCAACGTCTCCCAGATAGACACCATTGAGCTGACTCTTGGTTGGACGGTCATCGGCACGTTCGTAGTTGGTATTTTGAAAAAGATACCGGAGATCATTGCAGCGCACAAATCGGGTAAACAAACCAATTTGCTTCAAGTATTGGGTATTCCGATGGAAATGACATTTTCCACATATGCTAACGGAATTTTCTATCAATCTAAACCTGAAAGAATTCTGTAATGGAAAGTACCCGTAGCATAACAGATCAGGTTGAGATCACCTCAGGACCTCGCTCTACTCGCAGCGGTTTGGAGTACGATAAGTACTTTCCAAAACCGGATGAGCGTGATCGCATCATCATCAAAGATGGTGAGGTGCAAGATACCGTTGATCTTATGGAGAAAGTAGTACACAAGTATCTAGTAGATACTTCGCGGATTGCTCCATTTCTCAAAGGAAACTCTACAGGAGATACGTGCCGAAAGGTTTGGGATTTCATCTACCAAAATATCCAATACAAGTTGGATAAGAAAGGATTGGAGCAGCTTCGCAGACCAGCTCGTTCATGGTCGGAACGAAGAACAGGAGTAGATTGTGATTGCATGAGCATTTTCGCATCAAGTGTGCTCACCAACCTAAAAGTTCCCCACAGCTTTCGCATCACAAAGTATTCAGCAGATCACTGGCAGCATGTGTATGTGATCGTACCTGACGGCAAAGGAAAGCATTACACGATTGATGCAGTTGTTTCTCAGTTTGATTATGAGAAGCCTTATTCAGAAAAAATGGATTACCCTATGAGTTTAAATGGAATCAACGTAGCGGTTCTTAGCGGAACAGGCAGCGACCTCGAAAATGCAGTACTCGCTCCCGGACTAACAGGACCAGACCTAGGTGCTACGCCTAACAAAAAAGCAGAGCTGAATAAGCTCTATCAACATCTCGTTGATACGCGCAATAGCATTCGCAAGAATCCTCGTATGGTTTCATCCATAGATGATCCTCAGGCTTTACTAAAAATGCTTGACTACGCAGTACAATATTGGAATACAGATAAACGCGATTATGCTCTTTCCATTCTCGAAAAAAACGAGGAGCAACTCAATCAGCGAAACGGCTTTTCGGGCCTGGGCGACGATGTGTTCGATTCTGACGAATTCGTTCTCAGTGGTCCGGGCAAGAAAGGCTTTTTCAAAGGAGTAAAAGCCGCTGTAAAAGATGTTGGAAAAGGAATCAAGAAGGCTGCAAAAGCAGTTGTTCGTTATAATCCTTTGTCCATTGCTGGGCGCGGAGGGTTTCTAGTTGCCATGAAGCTTAACCTTCATAAAATGGCCTCAAAACTAAAATGGAGCTATGCATCAAAAGAGCAAGCGGCTTCTAAGGGAGTTAGTGAAGCTGAATGGAACAAGAGCAAGGATGCTTTAGCAAAGGTTGAAAGACTTTTTGCAGATAAACTGCAAGGTAAGCGTGAAGCATTGAAGAACGCGATTTTAAAAGGCAAGGCTGGTAATCTCAACGGTGTAGTTGAGTCAGGATTTAACGGCCTCGGTGATCCAGCTACGGCAGCGACAATTGCAGCAGCAGCTCCTATCATCATCGCTACGGTTGATATTCTCAAAAAGTCTGGTCTTATCGGTGCGAATGAGAAAATTGATCCAGAGGCACTAGCAGCCGAGTTGAGCAACGACCCTGCTGCTATGGAGGCAATGAAGGAGCTAGAAAATTCAAGTTCCGATCAAGGCGGGAGTTCAGAGCCACCTTCAGGAGGTGGAAGTGAACCGCAAAAGCAAGGTGGAATTGTCGGATTTGTAAAAGCAAATCCAGTCCCTTCGGTTATAGGTGGCGGACTGCTTGCTTTTGGGATTTATAAACTCGTTTCGCCTAAGAAAAAGAAGACCGACAATCTTGCAGGTTACAAAGCAAATAAAAGCTTACATCATCAAAAGACGAAGCGCCTTAGTGCTTCGAAAAGTCACAATAAAAAACTACCTGTAAAGGCAGTAAAACTTCTCTAGTCAACCCATAAATAGTCAATACAATGGCAACTCAAAAGAAAGCCCCTTCCAAGATCAGCAGCCAGGCGGTTATGGAAGAAGTAAAAACGCTGGCAATGCTCGGAGGCGGTGTAGTTCTGGGTTCCGTGGGCGGAAGACTCATTGACAAAGTACTCAAAGTCGATCCAGCAGCAACGGGATTTCAAGCTAAGGCTTTAGCCCGTCCTGTAGTGCTCATAGCGGCTGGCACTGCTGGTGCGATTATGCTAAAGGACAAAAACATGAAGATGCTCGCTACCGGCGTAGGTGCGGCTGGGGTTCTTAGCGGCGTGAAGGTCATTTTGAAGAAAGATCTTCTAGCGGGACTCGCCGACTTCAAAGGACTTGGAACAAATGAACCAACAGTCTTCCGTGATCCAGTTCAACTTCAAGTAGAACGATACAATCCGGACTTGCCTGAGCTGAATGCGATCTACATGCCTTACCCTAATCCGATGGATGTAGAAGACGAAAACGAGCGTGCTCAAAGCATGGAAGGTATGCGTGAGCGTAAAGCAGAAAGTGCCTTTATGGAAATCATCTAAGTAAAATCAAATCAACAAAAACAATATCATGTTTACACTCGGAGAAATCGAACAGAGTGAGCACAATTTGCTCGGGGCTATCACAGAGGATGACTTCTTGGAAGCATTGGATACAGCCCCCGCTCAAACCAAGAAGAAGTTCTTCAAAAAGATGCAAATGCAGTCGCGTGTTCAAACCACTGCAACAAGTTCACGCAGCCGTGCTGAATTTGAAAAGCGTATTCACCTTTTGCCCACAGAAATCCAAAAGGGTTTGGCAAGCCAAAGCTTACAAGCAGTGGATACAGTGATTTATGTTGTCAAATCAGTTGGAGGAAGCAAAGTAGTGAAGATGTTTAAGGATGACGACAATAAGGTTGTCGGTATCTCAAATATTTCATCTGGAAAGCTTGAGAAAGGAAACTTCTTCCTTCTCTACGGAATTCAGCTCTTAGCGGGTATCGCTGAAGCGAATGAAACAGCGGCGGATGTGAACTTCAATAGCATTCCGGATTACGTTAGAAATGGCGAATTTGAATTCAAGGCCAACGGAACAGTGCTTGTCCCGAATACTTCCAATGAAGCTTTTTTCACGGACGGAAAAGATGTATTCAAAGGTCTATATGTGCTTGACAACCCTAAAGTGATCAAAGATCAACAGGCCATTGAATTCAACCTTGAATGGGGAACAAATGCACCAGCGAATACCTATTTGAAGGCGATCCTTCGCGGTACATCCGTAATCAAGGCTTAATTCCAAAGTTCATTTTCAATATGAAAAATCACAAGTTCCAACAAGTAAGAGTTCAGGTAAAAGACCCGGGTGAGTCTGTGCGTTTCAGTGCTGAAACTGACAAGCAGTTTTTACGTGTGCGCGGTATTCATATCTCCATGCCTAATGACGATTTACTTGTTGGAACTACCCTTGGATTAAAGATCAACGGAACTGAGATTTTCGATGATGCTCACGAAATGAGGTTAATTACATGTGGACATCAAGTAGCTCCCAACATGAAGTTCTTCCTTTTTGAAGAGAACATTGAAGCTGGCGGTTCTGCTATTGAAGGTCGTGTTACAGACGGAGGAACAATGGATCAATCCGCATTCCCATATGAGGTAAAAATTTACTTGTGGCTTGTGAATGATGAACCAAAAACGACTTCATAATGGCTACAAAAATTCGCTATAAGATCATTCAATTTGAAGTAAACGAGCCTAGTCAAATTGTAGAGATTAGTGAAAAGCTACCCCTCCATTTAAAAGTGTGTACTGGCTTTATGGCCAGACATTCCAAAGGGTTGAAACTTTCAAATAATCTCAACGAAATTGGTTTAATAGCGTTGGAGTTTAATAGTAGAAAGCAGCTTTTAATTAATTCCGTTGTCGCATATGAATCAAAAGTTGAAGAGCTACCAGATTATCAAGAGGTCAATATTCCACTTGAAAATGGTCAACTTGTTACTGGTTACTACATGGACACCAACCAAATTGAAGCCTCTGATTTTATGCCTTACACCGTTTCAGTGTACCTCAAATGTGAACTTGAAGTAATTGTTGATTCAAGAGAATGTACGACTACTTAGATCATATCAATCTTCAATTGGAGCAGCGATGTATCAAACCTAAACTTCAACAGTTCCGATACTTGAGTTTAGAACCTGGATTGACGCGCTATGAAATGAAAGCTTATAATGAAATACTATTCCTTATAAAGCCAAGTCAACTTCCTGCGGGAACTGTGATAGTTTCAGAATGTAGGTCAAGGTTAATTCCAACAGATGTGGCGGAGATACAAGGCATTGAAGATTTTTCAGGTCTTGTAGTTATTCAACTACCCGGAATTCCAGCCAAGAAGAAAACCATTGAGTTTGTTCAAATCACCCTTTAGAAATTGAGTAAGCGAAGAATATATCATTTGATAGAAGTATGTAGGAAAATGATCAACACATTTCCCAAGCAGGGTTATTCTAGTGTTGTGTTCAATGCTACTTTTTATCGAAACGGAAAAAAACTCAATGCCATCGAACATGCTGAGGTAGCCAACTTTTCTCAGCTTGTACGAAGTTATGACAAGAGCGAAAATCCTGATAAAGTCAAGGTTGAATTTAAAGACCAGAACAAAGGTATTTTGATTTGGGCAAAGACTTTTGAGGTAAATGAATTGGATGAGGAAATTCACAGAACGACCTCCAGTTTTTCGGGACTTGGTGAGGCGGAAGTGAACGACCTTGTACAGAGAAAATTTGCAGAACTCGAAAGGCAAAAGGCTATTGAGCAACTGCAATCTGAGCTTCAGGTACAAAAAGAACTCAATGCGGATTTACAGTTTCAAGTGGCCGATTTACAAACCACCCTAGATGCAAAGAAACAAGTGGAATACTATTCTAGCATCATAGGAATGGCCATGCCAGGACTTGCAAAATTCTTCTCCGGAACACCAGTAGCGGAGGCAATGAATTTTCTCGCTGGACAGGAAGAAGAAAAGGAACTCATTGAAGAGGGATCAAGCTCATCACCAGATCAAAGACAAAGTATTATCAAACTCATCGGAGAGTTCAGCGCGACTCTTAACAACCAAGAACTAGGTACGCTGTACCTACTCTTCATTGAGTTTGAAAAAGACAAAAACAACATTCAAAAAATTCTAAGGTACATCACCGATACCGCAGAACCACAACAAACAGCACATGCCTAGCAACGAAATCAGCGTAGCGATCAATGTGAGAAATGACATTGAAGCGCGACAAGTGAAACAAGCACTCGAATCCATTGCTAAGACTTTCAAGCCACAAGAGCTTGCTCTTATTGCAAAGAAGGTTGAAATGCCACTGGTACAAATGAAAATTAGATCCATGTTATAAAATGCCCATTCAGCAGAAAGTCATAGAAGCAGTAAACAAGAATCGAGGAAAGATTATCAACGGTTTACTTATCGTTGGTGGCACTTACCTAGCATATCGCTTTGGAAAAAAGATTATCGGAGATATCAGTAAAAATGCTGCACAAAGTCAAGCCGATGATAAGCCATCGGTTCGCCAAGCTATGAACTTTCGCTCTGGACTCAATCCTTCAGGTGTTTCCTGGTTGATTAGCACAGATGGCACAAATGAGAAACTGATTTTTGATACCGCCAGATCAATAACTGACCTTGATGAAGTATCCAAGAATTACAAGGATTTATATCAGAGTAATCTATTGGACGATTTACAAAGAGAACTCTCTGCTGACGATTATTCTAAACTTCTTACAATAGTAAGCAGCAACCCGAAGAAATCCACAAGCAATGGAAGCGCCGCCCCGGTGCAATTTGCAAAGAAATCAAATTTAGTTGTAGCTAAAAAGGAAGTCAGTATTCGAAAGACACCAGACGCATCCAATCACGGGGCTTTCTATGAAATGTTCTCAGAGAACAATATTATTCGTAAAGCAAAGGCCGGAGAATTTATTGGTTATGCTACGGGCAAACAACATTTTGATGAGGTAAATAACGTGAAATTCATTGAGGTGGGGTATGTGGTGAATGGTGAGAAAGCACCATCGAATCTACGAAGCATGAATAAGAAGAAGTACATCTTTTGGGTGAGCTCTTCTTCCACTTACGTTGATATTTTCGAATACTACAAACCAATGTTTGATCGCTATCCTGAAAGTATCAAACTGACTCCGTGGATGAAGCCTCTCGACTTTTTCGAAGGTGGAGACAAATCCGTTAAAGGAATATCTTTTTCAAGACTTCTAACAATATCTCATTCACAGGTACTGGACGAGAAGTTCAAAGTGATTGCTCACGTTAGACCGAATACGTTGCTCGGTAGTCTCATTATGACCCTCGATACAGGAAAGGGAAGATTCTATAAGTTCAAAACGGTTGACAATACCGAAAGGTGGGTCAACGCCAATCATATAAAAATTCAAGAGCAATGAGCGATAAAAGCGAAAGCTATGTAGAGAAATACTTGCCCTATGCTAAAGCAGCAGGTGAAAGGTTCAATATGGATCCTTTTGTGATTTTAGCGCAAGGAGCGCAAGAAAGCGGCTGGGGTACTTCCAATCTTTCTCAGAATTACAACAACTTCTTTGGATTCACTGCAGGTGGTAAACCCAATGAGTTTTGGGATGGAAAATTCTATGAGGCGAAAAATAAATACAAGCTCAAGTTTAGAGTTTACAAGAGTCCTCAGGAGAGCTTCATGGATTTTGCTCGTTTGATTGAGAGCAAGTACAAAGCAGCACATGCCGCTGGAAAGGATTATAAGACCTATGCGCAGCGTATCGCCTACTCTCCATACATCAGTGAAAAGAACGGTGATAACCGTGAGAACTACAAGAACGGGATCATCAAATTATATGATCGCATTATCGAGGCTGCTAAAAAAAAAGCCTTGATATAACCCCAGCAGCGGCAGCGAAGGGAGGAATTGGCTTAGTTGGAGCAGCAGCCATATTCTTTGGTGGTAGATGGGTTTGGAAAAACCTGATTGCTCCAAATAATTCGAAAAAATCGAAATAATGGGATTTACACTCAGACATTTAAGAACTGCGGAAGTCGAACATTTCAGCACAAAAGAACTGCTTGAAATACTCGGTGATAAAATCAACGATGAAATTCTCCTAAAGGGAGAGGTCTATCGCATAAGCTCTTTTGAGGCTACCGATGGCGGTGATTTTACACCCCCAACTTTTGAATGGGCTCAGGTCCAATTGACAGCTACCAATGGCGCGAGCTCTTTCCCGTTTACTTCATCTACTGAAACCCTTGGTTTGTTTTTGACAATCAACGGGATTTTGTATCAGTATGGTCAAACAAAGGACTTTCATGTGGCTGGTGGAGAGCTTCTATGGCACGGCAGTTTTCCCATTGAGGCCAAGGATGTGATACTTGTGAAATGGTTGAAAATCAGCTAAGGCTAAATGGGCGAACTGATTAAAATCAAACAAGTAGAAAATCTTCAAACGGAGCTTGACAAGATAGCAACCGTTGAACAGTTGGCCAAGGATGCGGGTGATCTAGCGGCTGCGGCAAAACTTGATGCTGCCGCTGCTGCCAGCGCAAAGAGTTCGTCAAGGGTAAAAGAAACAATCAAGGGGATAGTTTCCCATCCTAACACCAAAATACAGTTGCAACTCAGCGGTACAATTGCCAACGATCAAGATGTTCAGGTATTCGTTAATGGTGTTTTGATAACAAAACTAACCGCTGAGCTCGGGACAGAAATTGTAGAGTTCTCCGTCCCTTATTCAATAGATGCCACCGATAGTGTAATCATTTATTATTCCACTTAAAGAAAATGGAAAAAGTACAGGTAAAACAAGTTGAGGGTGCTGTTGACAATAGCACCAATCAAAACATCGCAGGTGAGAAAACTTTCATGAACCCTGCCACATTTCGAAATACGGAACCGGGTGGTTCAACTTCATTCATCCGCATGGAGGGAGGATTCATTTACTGGACAAAGAATGCAGCAGTATTGAATGCAGAGGGAAATATGCGAATAGGCAAACATCCAACTACAGGTTCACCAACGATGCAAACTTACAAGGGCGGAGTTTGGACAGACAATTAAGCTAACAAATACTCTATACCAACATGAGAACAAAGACTAGATTAAAACTTACTGTTGCAGCTTTTGTGCTTCTGGGCACGCTTGCTGCCTTTGCCACTTTTAACCACTCGGAAACAGTAGCTACCACAGCTATTGCCGGAATCATGACCATTCTTTCTGCCTACATCTGGGCACAAACAAAAAGACCTTCATACTATGCAAAGCGTTCTTCAAATTCTACTTCACAACAAGCTTTGGAAGACACTGGTATTCGCATACGTAGTACTGTCCTTCCTGATGGTACTATGGTGCCTGGATCAAATGCGTCAACTGAAAAGCGAGAATAGCCGCGTAAAGGCGAATCTTGAAGCTGAGGTGAAGGCTTTGATGGAGGTTGAAACAAGGGCTGGTCAAATCGCTTATGAGAATGGGGTTTATAATCTCAAACTTTCTGAGTTGGCTGATCTCTATCCAAACCTTGTTGATGAGATAAGAAATCTAAAAGTGAAGCCTAAAAGAGCTGAATCCATTCTTACAACCTCCTACAATTCAGAAAAGCATATTGTAACTGAACTAAGGGATAGTGTGATTTTCGATACGGTACAAGTAAAATCATTTGCATACAATGATCAGTGGTACAACATCACAGGATATTCTGATAATAAGCATCAGCATGTATCCATCGAAATGCAAGACACACTGGTTCAGGTGGTGTATAAAGGGGAAAGAATAAAACCTTGGCTTTGGATTTTCTCACCTCGAAAATTAGAGCAGCGCATTGCACTTAAAAACCCGAATGCAAAAATCACCTACACGCAGTTTATAGAGATTCTCAAAGAGAAATGAACCAATATCAACTCAATAGAAAAATAGAGGCTTTTATCAAAGAAAAAGACTCGAAAAACGAAGGATATTCTCCTTCCGATATTGCGTTCATTCAACAATACGAAGGTGACGGTGGCCAAGGTTCTAAAGGAGCTTCTGGAGAGGGAATACTATATGAGTTTTATACTCCAGATTATATCGTAGAACTGATGTGGAAACTTGCCATGCGTCATGGATTTGATGCAAAAGGTAACATCCTAGAACCTTCACTGGCCACTGGAAGGTTTTTCGGTCCTGCGCCGTTCAAAGAGAGATGTTATGGATTTGAAATTAATCCAGTATCAAAAAGAATAGCAGAAATTACTTATCCGAATGCCAAAATCTACGGAGGCTATTTTGAAACAGCTTTCCTTGAACCTCCTAGGTTTACTCAAAGACTCAAGGGTAAGCTTACTTGGCTTGATGGGTATCCTTTCTCACTTGTACTTGGAAACCCTCCTTACGGGAAGTACAAGAACAAGTATTCAAGTTATTTCTCCAAGCCCAAGATGCGTCAAATCGAGCTTTTCTTTATGTATTATGGATTGAAGCTCCTCCGTCCTGGTGGTTTTCTCGTTTATCTCACTTCAAGCAATTTCATGCGAAATGGTATTTCCTATAATGATGAAAAATTGGAGATACAAGAGATCGCAGATTTTGTCGATGCTTACCGCTTGCCGCCAGTGTTCAAAGCTTCCCAAGTTCCCACAGATATTCTCATTTTCAGAAGGAAATAGACATGACCTATAAAATTAACCATACTCCACCAAGGATTGTCTTTGAAAAAGAAGCATACTCGGATTTAGAAAGCAAGATTGAAGAACTCGATGCGGAGTTTAAAGTGCGCGAGATTGAACTCACCTTTACTGGAGAGCGCTACTTTTTTGGTAATGTAACTTCATCTTTTGATGCTTTTCAATTCATCAGAGATATCATTCTTAAAGGCATTGAAGTACAAGAGCACTTTATTGCCTTGTATCTCAATCAGGCCAATAAAATAATTGGCTACTATCATCATTCCACCGGAACGATTAATTCAACACCTGTTGATATTGAAATCGTCGCAGCAGTCGCGCTCAAAACACTCGCAAAGGCAGTCATTATTTCACACAATCATCCAAGTGGAAATCTAACACCAAGCGAGGCCGACAAGGCAATTACTAAGCGCATGAAGGAGGCACTAAAACTCTTTGATGTTGCACTGCTCGATCACATCATCGTCACAGATAAAGGACATTTCTCATTCGCAGATACAGGGGATCGCAGCCTTCAGGGTACAGATCTGGTCAATTCTCGAAGTATTAATCAACTTCGTGAGGAGATTTTAAAACAGTTGAAGAAGGTTACTCAGGCGAACGCGCCGAACCTCTTTGCTTTGGTTAATAGTGTTTATGGTTACAGCAAAGTCGAGGAAATGGTAATCCGAAAGGTGATCCATGACCAGATGGTTCCTGCGGCTGTGATTCCCTTACTTGAACAAGAACTTGAAATGGTCTAATGAAGCATGGAAGTCTATTCAGTGGCATTGGTGGGTTTGACCTTGCAGCACGAAATGTTGGTTTCAAAAACATCTGGTGTTGCGAGATTGATTCCCATTGTCAAAAGGTGCTTCAAACGCAGTTCCCTGAATCAGAACTTCACCCTGACATCACAAGGTTTAACAATCCTTCGAAGGTGGATATCATCTCCGGTGGTTTCCCTTGCCAAGACATTTCCAACGCACGCACCTGGAACTCTAGCGGCAAGTATAAAGCGATTGGTATCAAGGGAAAGCGAAGTGGGCTATGGGCGCATTTTGCTCGAATCATTTCGATTGTCAAACCAAAATATGTAGTCATTGAGAATGTCCCAGCACTCACCAAAAAAGGGTTTGAGAAGGTCTTATATGACCTTGCCGTCCTCGGGTATGATGCGGAGTGGACAATCATATCTGCTGCCGAGTTTGGAGCACCCCACCTTCGCAAAAGACTCTGGATTGTGGCTTACCCCATCGGCTTCGGACGGAAACACGAGGGCATCATTTTCAGCAACGAGTTTAGAGAACAGATTCCTCAATCATCCAAATGGAAACCTAGCGGAACAATACGCCGCACTGACGGGAAAAAGACTTTGCCCAAATCTTTTGGAATACATGATGGGATTTCCAGAAAATTGGACGATGCCCAGCGTATCGCAGCTCTCGGGAACTCCATCATTCCAGACATCGCAGAATTCATCTTTGAAAGAATCAAATCATTCGAATATGGACTTTGAATTCAGACCTGAGTATTGGCGAGCGCGGCTGGAAATTTTCAGAGAAGCCATCAAAGAAGCATCTGCTGATTCACCTGATATCGCATTGCTGAGAAATGGAGTGATGCGAAATAAGGCGTACGAAAAAATGCTTTGTGAGGCTCGAATGAAGGAGAAAGAATTTCCTTCTGGAAAACTTTCACTCATAGAAAAATGCAGTTTCAACAATTGGTTTTCTGCTCATCCTGAAAAAGTATGTGGTGAGGAAATCATCACCACCTCTCGTGAATTTCCCCTTTCTGTAAAGGGCGATAAAACTTGGATTGTAAACACCATTGAGCACGCACTTGGAGAAGGCCGCCTGATCCTTCCTGTTCCCTTTGAATGGCGAATTAGCTACTTCGATGCGAGTGATCCCGATTTTGACGTGGAGTACACCAATGATCGCTTTAAAATTCGCCTCTATCAAGGAGGAGTTGACTATAACTTACAAATTACCGAAGGCGATTGGATGGTTGAGAACATCAACTATATGGAAGTGACCGCTGCGAATCTTCGCATCATGAACTTTATGAAAGAAAACAAAGGAACAACCTCATCACGAACCTTAGAATTAGAAGCACTGGCTCTTGAAATAGAGCTCCAAATAACAGATCTATGAATTACTTATCCGGAATAGATTCCATTCAAGGGCTTGGACAATTGAGTCCTTACTTAACAGCGCAAATGCGCAACCAACAATCTCTCATTGGACGAATTCTAAAAGAAGCCAACGAACTTTCTGGACTTGGAGACTCGGAGGCCAAGGTGCTCAAATTTCAAGACGTTGTTGCAAAGTATAACAAGGGTATATCCGAAGCAGAAATAAAAGCATGGGTGTGGTACAAAAGAAAGCTCTTTGTTCCTATGAAAGGTTGGGAACAGTATTACATTAAATCTACAGGCAAAGCACTGGAAGATGAGCTTTTCAACCTCGTTCGAGTAGGCGCTTTGTTCTACATGGCTGGAGAACTTCTTCCTTTCCCTATCTATACCTATGGCAATATGTATGATAGAGAAGTCCAACTGGAAAAGGACAAAGAAGATATCAGCAAAAGTTGGGGTGAAGAAGTATATGAGCAGCATTTGAAAGCGATTACCCAAGCCAAACCCGAATTATTGTCAGTTGGAAATGCGGACCCGAAGGAAAGGCCAATCATTACGGCTATTTCCGACTTCGCCCAGGACCCGACAATATTCTTTGTCACTCAGGTTCGTGAGGAATTTATGGAGCTGGAAAATGCCGAAGAACTTAAAAAAGTCAACGGAAAGCTTGAACGAAAGAAGGATCGCGAAAAGATCAACATTCGTTTCGATGGGGAAACAAGGTACACGCTTCAGCAAGTTTTTGTGAAGTGGCTATACACGCTCAATGCGGACTCTGATTTTGAAAAGAGCACCTCTGTGGACATTGCTGACTACTATATCGCAAACCGTGCTCTCCGTGATGACAAAATGAGCAAGGAGGAAAAGGCAGAACTCAAAGCGAATGCAAGAATTGAGGGTGAACGCCTTTTCTCGAGGTTCTTGCATGAAGTACTCACTTTTGAAGATCAACAGCGACTGGACTATTCTTGGAACAGGCTTTACAACGGACAGTCGGACATCAACTATTCGAAAGTTCCAATTGGCTTTGAATGTTCGGCGAGATTCAAATCAGGACTTTTACAGATCACCGATATCCAGCGTGAAGGTGTCGCCTTCATGGAGGCAATGGGATCAGGAATTAACGCCTTTGACGTAGGTGTAGGAAAGACCATGACGGCCATCGTCAATCTTGCACACAATCTATACTCCGGAAAGTGTAAGCGCCCTCTGGTTGTTGTTCCTAAACCGACCTATAAGAAGTGGATGAATGAGATTATCGGATTTACCGATAAGAAGTCAGGTGAGTTTGTTTCAGGTGTTCTCTCGCATACTGGAATAACAGTCAACGACTGGTACAATCTGGGAACGGATATCGTTGGGAAAATTGACCTTAGCAGCGCGGTACCTGAAAAGAGTATCACGATGGTTACCTACGAAGGCTTTAAACGACTTGGCTTCGGTGAATCCGTTTCTGATGAGTTATTTACTGAGCTCGTAAACATCCTTGGCCAATCCAAAGAGAAGTCACACCGGGATAAAGAAATCGAATACCAGAAGTTCCGTGAAATGATTGGTATTGGTCTTAAAAACACAATCGCCGACGTGGATGTGCTTGGTTTTGATTATGCGGTTATTGACGAGGCACACAGATGCAAAAATGTGTTTTCTCAAGTAAAAGCTGACGACGATGGGAACAAGCGATACAACATCCAATCTGCTACTTCTGAAACAGGTCAAAAGGCATTTCTTATTCTAAACTTCATTCAACGAAAGTTCGGAAGAAACACCATGCTGCTAACGGCAACACCCTTCTCCAATTCTCCACTGGAGATCTACTCAATGTTATCGTTAGTGGCTTATGATTCATTGCGCGATAATGGCATTGAAAACCTAGACACATTCTTTGATTTGTTCGTACTTCCAACTGTTGAATGGACAGCCAACTACAAGGAAGAAATTGTCGAGAAAGAAGTCATAAAGAGCTTCACTAATCGAAGGATTTTACAAAAGCTCATCTACAACCACATTCTCTATAAAACTGGAGAGGAAGCGGGTGTTGTACGTCCAAAGAAGATTAATCTTCCACTTCTCTATGACTTCAACAACTCCAAAGTGAGACTTGCCCAGGACAAGCAAGTTCTCACCTACATCAACATGACTCCAAAGCAAAGGGAGAATCAGAACAGCATAGTGAGTTTGGCCAAGAGCTCAACGCAGGGCAAACTCGATATGGGAAATCTCTTCAGGGCACTTGCTTATAGTTTGGACAATGCACTGTCACCTTTTATTCTCAAAGGAAACCCAGAGAACTACAAAGAATTTGTAGAGGAAAGTCCAAAGATTCAGTACGTGATGGAGTGCATCAAATCGGTGAAGTCTTGGCATGAGGATCACAAGGAGGCCGTATCTGGTCAAGTGATTTATATGAACCGAGGAAAGCAGTTCTTTCCGCTAATCAAGGAGTATCTCGAAAAGGAAATCGGGTATCAATCCGGAGTAATGTATGACCGAACGAAGGTGGATGAAGTAGAAATCATCTCATCGGAGATCAACGATACTCGAAAAGAAACGATCAAAGAAGCATTCCTTGATGGAGTTGTAAAGATCATCATCGGAACTGCCACCATTCGCGAAGGGATAGATTTGCAAAAACGCGGAACGGTTATTTACAACTGTTATCCGGAGTGGAATCCAACAGACATCCGACAGCTCGAAGGGCGCATTTGGAGACAAGGCAATCAGTTCAGTTACGTCCGCATTGTAATGCCGCTTATACAGGATTCAATGGACGTATTTGTCTTTCAGAAACTTGAAGAAAAGACCTCACGCATCAACGACATTTGGTTCCGTGGTGATCGCGGCAATGTACTTGACCTAGAAAGTCTTGATCCTGAAGAAATCAAACTTGCACTCATCACTGACGTTGATCGCCTTGTGAAAATGTTCTTTGACCAGGAGAAAGAACAAATCAATCGCGAGTATCGAAAGCTGCTCAATGCCATTGAAGCAATCAAGGAGGTTCAAAGCGATATCAAGGATTATCTAACCTACCGTGATAAAAGCCTTGAAACCATTCGCACCTTTCACACCACGCTTTTGAATTCTGAATTCCTGAAGGAAATTCCAAAAGCAGCCGAGGACGGAGAAATTCAGAGCAAACAAATAAAGAAAGCCAAGGAATTAAAAGAGGAGATCGAACTTGTACTCAACAGCAGCGATCAACAAGACAAAGACATACTATCTATTGGAAGAAAGATCGAGAATAGCTATCCTGTCCTTGGTATTTACCTTTCTGCTAAGTACTTCCTTTCTTACTTCAAAGAATACGTCAGCAAAGTCAGAAAAACGGAAAGAACGATTCTGAAACCAAAAGGCTATTCACTTACGAGTGATCTAGCACCCGTTTCGGCTCAATACGAAGCCGATAAAGCGGCTTTGCAGCTTCGAGCGGAAACTTATAAGGGAGAACAGAATTCACCGCGCTGGAGCGATCTGAGATCTGAAATCGAGCAAAAGAAATCTGCGCTGCAGGTGGAAGGTCGCTCTGCTGTCAAACGCGCTGAGGAATTTGAAAGACTGAATTACCTCCTCGAGTTTAGGCAAGCTGGAGTTCCCCAGTCAGAGGCCGCAGAATCTTTCTCTAATGAACTCGAGCTCGAAGCACTTGCGCTTGAAGTCGAACTTGAACTATTCTCTATTTAACCATTATTCAATCTACACACAATGATCAATATCAAAAATTACTTTTCAGAGGCTCAGAATATCAACTGGTCAACCATGCCCGAAGCATTGGCCAAAGGACATAAACTTGTCGAAGGGGCTGCTCAGAACAACTGGGCTGCATATAACTCCAATGAGAACATCAAGAGGGTTGTTGAAGCTTACTTCCAAAAGTTAGGTGATTATTTGGCCAAGAACCCAAACAAGCCCGCTAAACCTGATTCAAAGCAAAAGCCAACTCCGAAGCCAAAGCCGATTCCTGATAAGAAAACCTCAAAGAAGAACTATTCTGGTAGGAAAGTCGAGATTCGACCTGTCTCAAAAAGCTCTTCCAAGTTCATCGTATGGGATGTGGCCACGGATCAAAAGTTTGCGAATGAAAAATTCGATTCGATTGAAGATGCTGAATCTTTCATTGAAGAAAATGACATGGTCCTGGTGCGAACCATCACCAATGAGGAAGAGCCAGAGGAAGTCGAAGCGGATCTTGTTGAACGAATTGATACGGATGTACAATTCATCAAACGATACGCAAACATGCATGGTAAAGTCAAGACACAAGCTCAAATTCTCAACCTACTTGCTGGACTTCAAAGAGCCATTTTAGAAAGAAGGATTCGTAAGGATTCACCATTCGCAAAGGAAATTGCATTAATGCAGGACCAACTCATCAAAGCTTATGAGAAAATGGGAGACATGGCTGAGATCAAGATCGACGCGAAAAACCTGAAACGCTATCTTGAAATTGCAAATAGCCAGGAAAGCATGTTGTCAATTGCGCTGCTAAAAGCCTATGTTGGATTGAATGGAAAGGTGGGCATAAAGGAAAAAGCTGAGCGCTTGATGAATCGCATGGAGAAAGCCGTTAAAGGCGGTAAAATCTCTCGAAATGACAAGTACGCCAAAAAGCTCAATGATGCCTACGAAAACTTAAAGTCATTCCTTGAAGGTAACGCGAGCGCGCTGAGCATAGCTAAAGCTGAGCTCAACGGGCTGCTTGGTATCGTTGGAGAAGATTTATTCAGTCAAAAAAAAAGCCTAAACGGAACCGACGAGGAGGAGGACTTTGGGGATGAAACGATAATTGTGCCTTCTGGTGAGCTCCTTGGAATGGAATTTCAAACCATTGGGTTGACAGGTAAATACAAAGAGCTCATCGGCGATCCATCAGTGGGATTTTCAGCAATGGTTTACGGACTCCCAAAATCGGGCAAATCCACCCTTTGTTTGGACTTTGCGAAACACTTGGCCAGCAATCATGGCAAAGTGCTTTTTTGCGCCATTGAAGAAGGCTTTGGTTACACATTGAAAGAGAAGATTGATCGACTCAATGCGTCACACCCCAATCTATTCATCACCGATCGGATTCCTTCCGATGTGAACATGTATCAGTTTGTATTCATCGATTCCGTTTCAAAAGCAGGTATCGAGATTCCAGATATTGAGCTAATTCGTAAACAGCATCCAGAAACCAGCTTCATTTTCATATATCACACTACTAAAGAAGGCCGATTCAAGGGTGCGAACACCCACGCCCATGAAGTGGATGTGATCATTGAAGTCGGCAAAGGAGAGGTAAAAGCCACGGGCAGATTCAATGCCGGTGGAAGGATGAGCCTTGGAGATTCCGACGACGATTCCAGCGCAGAATTCGACGTGAAGAAGTTCACCGCTTTCATCGCCTTCAACGACGAGTTCCGGAATCTCTACTACGACCTGACAGAAGCCAAAGGCATCTATTCATCCTGGGACGTTTACCACATCCAAGAAGGAGCCGAGCGGCCAACCAAGGCAGAAGAGGAAGTAATGAAGCATATCTTCGAGAGCCGAATTCTCGGTACTAAGCACTTGGCGAAATACCTAGTGGCGGCGAGGGATTTTAGGAAGAATGTAAGACGTAAAAATTAATCTAAGCTGCCTTCTAACGATAAAGAATAACGGAGCCTTATGGTTTACAAACCACTTTAAACTTTGCATTTACTTCACTCGCATTTGCCAACAAGGCAGAAACGTGCCATAAGATTTGAAGAGTTACTCCTCGGTCTGTGAATGTATCGCCAGCTTTAATTCTTTTTAGGCTCGCCTCTAGTTTGTGTTTAGACAAATAATTTAGAACTACTACAACCTCCCGTGTTGTATTAGGATTTCTAACCGAATTGTCAATGTACCTCGTGATATCATCTTTGGATGTCAATCCTTTCGGCTTGCGTCTGATTCTGTGAATTTTTGTTTGTACCGTATCGAACTTCATATCACTTTGCCATTTCGGCCATCGATACTCTATTTTGGTTCGGTCCAAAACAATAACTCCGAAGTTCTTCTGAGCTTGAGAGAAAACAACTCCCAAGTCGCTAGCGGAAAGCTCTGAATCACCACTCTTCGCGTGGTAAAAAATTTGAGAATCCGCACTAATGGCGATCATGTCCCCCCATTCAGTGCTTAGGTCATCACACACTAAAAAACAATCTTTAGGCGCGAGAACACCTTCGATAAATTTGAAAAGCGAGTTTTTCGAAAATGAACTTGATTTGTTGGAGTAGCCAGTTCCTTTCTCTGTGGTAATAGTAACCACCTCAGTATGGGGTTCAAATGCCGAAAGAAAAGAATTAATATCCCCGAGTAGCGCGTTGTCCTTGAAGAGCTTCCTATTGTAATAGGCAAACTCGGGTTTATCAAAGAAATACATGAATAAGTCTCGACTTCGCACATAGTCAGAAAGCGTAATTTCCAGATTTTCGCCTTTCAAAAGAACTTCTTTGAAACTGGAAACCTTTGCAGAAATGGATCGAGCTCCGTATGTAATTTTTAGTTCCCCACTAGAAAAGTTATTCTTTGAATCTTCGGTCAATTCCAAAAGTTTAGAAAAAGGCTCGATAAGATCAGGAATATCTACCACGTTGTTGGTCGCTGTGTTTATAGCTTCAGAAATAACTCCATCTTGAATGTCATTCAATATTTGAGATATGAGCATTACAGCGTGCTCGAGTTTTAAATCATCACGTTCATCTTCAAACTTAACAGGGATAGCAAAAGAATCAAGTAAATCGTTGGGTGGTAACTTCTTTTTCGCTTGATTTAATCTATCAATTGTATCCAATACCCAGACAAGTGCTTCTGGAAATTTTTTTCCTGAAGCAAATGAGTTAATCCTGGAAGTTGATGTTGAGATGCCAGATTTTCGTCCAGCATTATCTATTCGAATCTTACGAGGAATCCTCTTTGAATTTTGATAGCGCGGCATTGTTCCACTAAGGTCGCTAGACTCAGAAACCTTCGTTTGTGATACATTATTTTGAGCGACCATTGACTCCGAAGTTAAGTGCTCGATCTTTGAGTCAGGTTCAAGCATGCACCTCGAAATTATTGCATGATCAATTTGAGTTATTTGACTAAAAATCGCTCTAGCACCTGAGATATTCTTTCTGTAAATTGCCACATGGTCAGCGTATTCAATAATCAATAGCAAACCAAATTTCTGCTCGAGGACACCACTTTCTGGTTCTACAAGGAATGTAGGAGATTGAAGAAATTTGAATACCTCAAGTGAAACTCTTGCGCTACGATGACCCAAAACATATGAATCACGGATTAATGATTTATACATTCTTTCGCCCCCTTTATCTGCAATAGCCTCTGTAAAGGTCTGCTGGATCAGTGAGTTCGTGATTCGACCATGAACTGAGAAGAGGTAGACGTTTTCATTTATTTTGAAGTTGTCCCAATTAACAATTGAAAGTGCGCGTCTTGCCATATTTAAATATTTACGCTGTGTACATCACCGAAAACCAAACCCCTAATCGAAGATAAAAAATCTGTGATAAAACTTCAATCAATAGATTGTTTCAGCCGAAAAAATTTACGTGTTGGCAGTTACAAGAGGTCGTCATGTCATTCGCATTGTTAACTTATCCGAATCTTATGCATTCTTGAATACCGCATTTTTACTAGAAACCAATACATTAAAGGGGATAGCAACAGTTTCCCACGAACCATTGCCCTTATCGGAAGGCACGTGCTTCTCTACGTCGTCAACCCCAATGATAAATAGCTTAGGAGAATCATCTATTAGCCATAAGTGAAAGATGTAATTCAAACTTAACTTAGCAGTCTGCCATTCGTGCTTTGTTATATGCAATACGGCATAATCTAGTTTGGATGTGCTGGCCTTTACTTCAATTTGAAGTTTTCTTCTTTCCCCTGCATTATCAACAGACAATAAATCAAAACCTGCTAGATTTGATTCTATAGACTGCCAATGTGGTAAACAACCTGTTCTTTTAAATTCGTACTCATAGCTGAGCTTTTCTCCTTCTCGGCCTATCTCAGTTTTTCTCTTCTGGGTATAATTTCTATACGCATTCGAAAGATTGTCCCAAAACGAAACTATTTCGTCTGTGACATCACCAAATAGCCCAGCTTCCTTAAAACATTGCTTAACCTCATTTGGCAAGAAACTTTTAGCTTCCAATCTTCCTTTTGGTAATAAAGAAGCCCATGTTGGATTGTAGATTAAAATCATATCTTCCAATTGGAGTAAGAGTGCATTTTCGTAGGTTAAACTCACAATTGAAAGGCCACGGCTAGTAATTGAAACAACGCCTTCGGGGCTAATCTTTGCCCAGCCACACTTGAATGTTAACTCTAGAATTTTGTCCGGCGATGTATACCTAAATCTTTCAAAGTGAAGCTTGAATTCCTCTGGGGTAAAACCTGCTTCTAAAATAAGATTTAAGAAATCGCGTGAAGCGTATAGTAGGCTAACGGAAAACATACCTAAATCTGACTCTTTAAATGTATCAATAATTGCTTGGCATCTTCCTCGTCAAATCCTTCTTCATCTAACTCAACGGTTACCGGTTCTATCCTCAAGGATTTATCCTCAAGCACATCTGCCATTCTGCCGATCTTTACATTCAGACGAGAATCAATCAAATCATCAATTGAGTTGGGACAATGAACAATTTCTATAGTTGTTACTGTTCCTGGCGAAAGCCCCAAACGGTGAATTCTATCTCTAGATTGAAGATACTGCGCAGCATTATAATTTCTATCTAAGTAAATAGCATGATGACAAACAGTATGAAGACTAATACCTTCTGAACACGCTGCAGGATTTGCCACCAGAACGAACATGTTTGGATCATCATGAAAATCCTTGATTATTCTTTCTCTTGTATTCTCCTCCTCATCGCTGCCAGCCTCAACTCCGCCATGAATGCATCTTGCTCCGAGATCGGAAAGCATCGAGGTAATTGACTCAATATTATCAACAAATCCAGACCATATAAGTACTTTTTTTCCCTCCCGAGCCAATTGGCGTGCCTTTACGCTGACATACTTAATTTTATTACTATCTCCATATTCAATAGCTTCCCTCAAGGCGTCCGGAAATCCATCACTAGACTTAAGGAGTAGCGATGGATTTGTCGTCACTTGAAGTAATCTCATGTAACTCCTTCCAAGCTGTCTATATAATCTTCGATCTCTTGAAGTTAAGCCTGACAATTGCCTAACCTCCTCACTCCTAATAAGATCGTACAAGTTTTTTTGAGCTTCGTTCAAAGGTATCTCTGTTCGAATAGTATTAATGGGGAAATCTATTTCTGATAAAAGTTCATCCTTTGTAGTTCTCACATAAACTCTTTTTATCTTTTCGACTACATTATTTGGATCTACTGTTGAATCAGAAGGAAATAGAAAAGAGTATTGAGAAACTAAATCGGCGGTTGAATTAGGCATTGGGGTACCCGACATGATTAGTTTGCCAATAGGAAGGTGGGAAATTCTTTGTATTTGCCTTCCAGTTTCATTCCTGTCCCCACCCTTCATTCTGTGACTTTCATCAATAAAAACAAATGAAGGTCTAGCTTGCAAATACTTTGAAATAGGGCCAACAACTCTAATGAATTGCTGATAGGTTATCAAAAAAATCGAGTTCGGTTTTGAACTTAGATCCTGTTCAATTTTCTCAAGTCCTTGGGTTAGTCTACAAATTGATGGCACTAAATCACCCAAACATAAATTGAGCTGCTCTTCCCAAGCTGGAAATGCATTCTTCGGACAAATTACAAGCAGTCCAGAATTTTCATTTCTATGCAGAGTATAAAAAGCGATTGCCTCTGTCGTCTTACCAGCGCCTGGAACTGAGAACGTAGCTCCATACGGCATTTTCGAGAGTGCAGATACATTACGTATTTGCTCCTTAGTCAAAGCTCTTCGAAACCCACGAGCATGAAGTTCAGACTGTATGATATCAGGAGCAATCTGAGGGAGAGAATCATAATTTTTAAGTTCAAGACTTCTTCGCTGAGCATCCTCAAAAAGCTGTCTAGTTAACAATTCAAACTCAATCGGAATTTGATATAACGTAACGGCTAAATTCAGAATATCCAAATTCGAAATGAATACATGCCAAGGGAGAATAATCGCACTCTCAAAGACTTCAGATTGGTCAGAGATTTGTCCATATTGAAATCTTAATTGACTCCAATTCTTGTCAACGACATCAGTAGAAATTTTACAGGATTGATCTACGGCTATGTATTCAATTCTAATCATTTTTCAGATACCCAAGATTTCAGTTTTTCAATCTCCCTTTCTACGCCTTGAATTTGTAGAAGCACCCCTGTCTTATTTGTGTCAGTACTTTTGATGGTATTGGCCTCAACCAAAAGAGTATGAGCCTTCGCAAGACGATCCAAGACACTGGATTTCTTCTTTTTTTCTCTTTCGAGAGCTAGATACTCTTCAATCTTATCTGATACAATTTCTACAATTTCTTCCTCCTTATTTGAGGATTCAAGAAATTTAATAAGACCTATGGTCTCATCAGGTAGAAGACTAAGCCCAATGCCAGCCGTGTTCTTATTCAATTCATTGTTGATTGCTTCTATTTCAGGAGCAAATTTCTCATGAATTTCTTCATGAATTTGCTGTTGAACTTCATGAATAATTGGGATGTTCTTGTACATCCTATCTGAAAAGCTGGATTTGTTCTTAATGGAAATGAATGCTAACTTTTCGAAAGCCATTTTTTTAGAAGGTGTCCCTCGATCCTTTGACTCACAAGCATAAATTTTTTCAAACGCGTAGTAATCATCCAAAATTTGGTTGTAGTCTTTAGGTTTGTTAATGGACTCAAGATATCGGTCTGCAATTTCCAGCTTGTCGATTAAACTTCTTATTTCAGACTTCTTCTGACCAGTAATTGACGCGAGAGTCTCATCACTGTATTTATACTTATGTATTCTTCTTCGGTAACCAAGCGCGCGACTAACCCAAGAGAAGGACTCTTTGATATCGGTTTGCTGTTCTAAAAGATCTTCAATTTGATCTATTTTATCTTGGTCCAAATTTGGAAGAATAACCACCCGAACTTGAGAAAAATGCTTGAACTTTTCATGATTGGAAAAATTCTTACCCAGCAACTCACGAAAAGCACACAATCTCCTGTTGCCAGATATTACAAAGCCATCATGGGTTAAAATTAATGGCTCAGTTTGAGTGTGTTCTCCAAAATATGATAGCAGATCTTTCTCCTTATCACTAGACGTGATAAGTGATTTCAAAAAATCATGCTGAATTTCTTGAACTTCGTCAGATTCCACGTTGTCAAAGAAATCCTCTTCTTTTTGATGCGTATAGACATACTGTTCTTGCAAGGCAAGTGTTCTTGTATTATCCAATCTATACTTCGGCAGTTCTATCGAGACCAAGAATACATCGAATAGTTCTGTCCCATTGCTAGTGGGTACATCAAACTTCATAATTGCGTTTCCCTGTCTATTCGCGAACAGGTCCTGAAACTTTTGAAGCCTTTGTGGGAGTGGTAATCCGTATTTCATTTTTTTTTATTGTATTCCTACAACAAGGGTTGGTACAGTGATAATCTCCTTAAAGAGGTCTATTTCTTTGACGAATCGATCAAAATGAGCAATGTTCGAGCCCATCATTTTAGAGGCCTCCTTGGAAGGTATTATGTAAATGGCTGCTTTGGTTCTTTTTCTCTTGAATACAAATTCGAGTTTCAATAGGTCAGCATAGAATCGCCCCATGTTGCCGGTTTGAAAACATAAAACATGATCTTTTATGGCTGATGTCAAAGTAATCTGTGAATTCACGTCGAGTTTGAAGTCCTCAGACCAACCTTGAGTTTTGAGCTGTGTTAAAATTGTATTTCTCAAATCATTGGCACAACCTTCTCTGATTACGAAGTTTGTTCTTGTAATGACATCTAGTACGTTTTTTCTAACATCTTTATCAATAGATAGCTCAGCATTTGAATGAGAGTAGAGCTCAAATTTCATTTTGTTTTAATGATTTCAGGTTTAATTGATAGCTTTGATTTGGTATGGTCATAGATCGGTTTGGTCATAGGTCTAAACTTGAGAACACCAGATTTAAAATCGTTGACGCGTTTCAATCCAATTTGTCGGTACTTATCTTCTCTCTCTATTCCAACAACATTTCTGTTGTTTTTTAAAGATGCCAATATTGTGCTCCCTACACCAGCAAATGGGTCCAAAACCCAATCATTTTCTGAAGTTAATGCCAACACGCATCGCTCAACTAGTTCTATTGGGTATTGACAGGGGTGCTCCGTCTTTTCAAGATGGTTGGATTTTACATTTGGAATGTTCCAAATTTCCTTTTCCCAGTCGTTGAGAACTACTTCCCATATATCTGAAGGGTTTTTACCTAATGGATTGCTAGAGTACTCTCCTCGTTTAGGTCCTTTAAAGTGCTTTTTCCCAGGATATTTCGAAGGAATACGAACATCATCCAAATTGAAGGTGTAATTATCCGATTTGGTAAACCATAAAATCGTTTCGTAACGACCCGAAAAACGCTTCGAAGAATGAAGTCCGTGGCCAAACTGCCATATAATTCTATTTCTCAGCTTCAAACCATGACTTTTGAATAAATTATAGTAGAAAATGTCTAAAGGAAAAACTTCTCCTTTATTCATAAAGTTGCCAACCTGCCAGCAAATGCTTCCAGATGAGCTTAGAACTCTCACCAACTCCTTTATAATGGCATCTTGTTCCTTCAGATAGTTTTCGATAGAGGTCTTGGTCTCATACTCCTTACCAACATTGTATGGAGGTGAGGTGATTACTAGTTCAAAGCTTTCATCCTCAAAATCCTTTATCTTTTTTAATGAGTCGCCGAGAATGTATTTAAACTCCTTCTCCATGTTTTCCTTTCCGGATTTTTTAATTTCACTTATAACACTCAATTCCTTTGATCTTCGTTTGCTTGGTTAATCATACTTTTGCTTGAATGCAATCAATACAAGGATTTAAAGGTAGCAAAAATGACGCTTTTGCGTCAAAGGTAGCACAATGTTTTCTAAGGATTGACAACTCTGTCAATTCCGCAAGATTTTCGCGTAAACATGAGGTAACAAATCTAAAAAATAAATCAAATACTTGGGATTTCGCGTTGAAAATGGAGAATTTTGATGGATTCTGGTGTAATGATTTCTGAATCAAACGAAATCCTCAGAAAGGCGCCTCCACTAAAACCAATTCATTACCGTTCTCACCGCCTTTCTCGATGATTTTGTTGTCTTTCATATACTTAATGTAGTTTTTGGCTTGGCGATCGCGGATGGAAAGAACATCCATGAGGGCAATTACGAGCTCTTGGTAGGTTAAGGAGAACTTTCGGCCAAAGATTTCACGGGCGATATCAGTAAGGTCTTCAACTTTCCGCTGTTCCTGAAAGTCTTTGCTCTTTTCACCGAGGTAGACGTGATGATTCTTCTCTTTGTCCCACCCAAATTGAACAAGCGGCACTTCAAGAGGGCTGCCGTCACGAACTTTTAAAGCTTTGATTACGCTGCTATTGTTGTCGTCATCCTTTTCGACGGAAAGAATACCTGCTGCTTTTCTTTGAATTTCTGAACCGAGGTGACCACGAAGCTTCAATCCTGAAGGTGCTAGGTGAAGAACGACCACAATTAAAGTTTTGTAAATTCCTGCCAGACGAAATAGCTCCTCGACAAGCTGAACAGATTTCTCCTCATCGTTCACTCCATCAATCAAATCAGCAATACCGTCAATAACTACCATGTGTATTCCTCCAAATTGGTAGTAAAACTTATCCATGCTTTGTAAGATACTTTGCATCCTGTCTTTTCTGGAAAGTCCTACCATGCAATAAGCCTTGAACCAATCCGGTGGCTTTTGTAAATTGGAACGTTTGAGGATGAATGTAAGATTTTTGTAAAGTTGATCTTCTGATTGTTCTGTATCGTAAACTAGCACGGCCTTTCGATCACGATTTTGTTTGATCTGAGTTCCCAGAGTATCAATTCCTTTTTCATCCAAGCAAATAGCGCCAGAAATGATACCTCCTAAGTAGTTTGTTTTTCCACTTCCTTCACTACCCGTAATGCAAAGAAGGTTACCTGGTGCACCAATAGTCACCTCGTTAATTGTGATTAAAGGCTCTGGCTTAATGGGAGGATTATCAAAATCAATTTCACAAGATTGAAGTACCGACATTGTTTCTTCATAAATCTTGTCTAACATGTCACTGAATAGTCCCATAAGCTCGCTTTTAGACCTGCCTAAGCGGAAGAAATCCGAAATGTCCTTTTCAGCTTTTGTTCCAGCTAAGGGAAGCACGAGTCTTCTCAAATCATAGGCTGCAAATACCTCAACATGTTTCAAAGAAGCCTCAAGACCCGTCTTATCGACATCATACAGCAGTGTCACGTGCTTAAATCTAAAGGAAAGTCTTTTAATAACGTTCTTTGGAATGGTGGCAGTCTCGCTATTAAAGCAAATCGCAGGTAGTCCTCGGGCAGCCAAACTCAATACATCCTTTTCGCCACCGGTAATGAAGAGCACATCTCCACGGGTAGGTAATTGCTCCAATCCAAAGATGTAGCCCTCGGGCTTGATACCAGAATAAAGAAACCTCAATTCCGAGTTTGGACGATACACTTTCATGTAGTTCTTTCCCAAGAAGCCAAATATGGGCTCTGAGCTAGTGCTCTTCAAATTGTATGGTCTTCCTTCTTTTGAGACACCAGAAATCTCAATAAGTGAGCAAACGCTATACTGTTTCAAGATTTCTATTGAGATTCCATATTGATTCCAGAAAGCTAATTCGGCCCCACTGAAATCTTTGATTTTAGGAACTTCAAATTTCAAAGGGGCCAATTGCTCGACTTCACTTTCTCTCTTAACCTCATTGGGGGGCGAAGGCTTTCGAGTGAAGATTGGTCGAGCAATTGGCTTTGATTGATCTCCAAGCATGAGTCCAAGAGTCTGATCGATCAAGTTCAGAATCTCTATGAACTCATGCCTATCCGAGCAGTTCTTTTGATGAATAAACCCTACGAGAAAAAAGCAATCTCCAACAAAGTTTACCTCTCCAAAATCTTTGATTTTATAAATTTTGGACTTCGTATCGAAATAAACATGACATGATGCTTTCTTATCATCGTAGAAAGGATTAAGGAATTTTTTGCCTACTCTCCAGTCTCCAGGAATGAAATAACGGAATACATCCAAGCCTCCATTGGTCGCTTGAAGAATCTCTTCTTTGGTTAACGCCATACATACCGCCTAGACTAGAGAATACTCGGTTCCGGTTTTATTACATTTTTCATCATCAGATTTTCGATATCCGAAACTCTGTAAAAAATCCGTCTCTTAACCTTGGTGTACTGCAGGTCACCAGAGTCACGGTATCTCTCGAGTGTCCTTCTGCAAATCTTCAAGATACGACAGGCCTCGAAGGTATCAACGAGATCGTCCTCCAATAGCTTCTTTCGGCTTTGCATGTTCTCGACTTTGCTCTGAATATCTTTCAGAGTGGCCATGATTTGCTGAAAAGCTTCTGATTGAATAGTTATGACTTCCATTTGGTTAAATTGTGAGTGCAAGACTATTTCACTTGACTTAAAACCGTTGGAAGGCTGTTAGCAGCCTGCATAAGATTTTCTCAACTGAAATTGAAATAGAGTCAATTAATGTCGTATCAGTTTCGACGACTTCCTAGGTCATTGTCTTTTCTTGACACGTAATCAGAAAATGCAGTTTTTAGCTCTTCCATGAATACCGCGGTTTCAGTTTTTCGATCACGAGCTCTTGTTAATTTAGAACCGGCTCCTTTGACCGTGTGATGAAAGAGTTTTTCGAAAGTTTGCAGCAGATGCTTCTTATTGAACTTGCCAGAGCTGCTTCGAATAGCTTTTGTCTCGTAAAGAGCAGTGGTCAACTCGAGTAGGTCGGTATCAGATTTATTCCAAACAAGTTGCGGGGCATCCGGATATGGATGAGACTCCGAATTCTGTGCAGATTCATTCGGGAATTTAGTAGTGGGGTAACCAATCGAATCTCGGAGAAGTCTGAATCTGTTTTGTAATGCTCTGATTTTTCGGGATAAAAACTCTTCTAATGAAGACACAAGCATCTTCTGAATTTCGAAAAAGTGAAGCATTTTTTTTTAAGGACATCTAGTAATTTGATGTCGCTTCGATATTTGAGAAGTCCTTCAACCTGAATACTGTCAAGTATCAATGCTTGATCCTCAGGAAGGTAAGTGCTCCTGATACCTCGAAGATCGGAATAAAGGAATTCAAGAAAATCGAGCGAATCTATCATGTTATGATATTTGGAATAATCCGATTCGACCTGCTCCTTTACCCTACTTGAAATTTGATTAAGATGAACCCAATAGTCGTATGGGTGAATAAATGAATTGATACTAAAGAGTGTAGAATTTTCGGTTTCAAATAGGTTAAGCCGAGACTTGGATTTTATCTTCATTTCAACCTTCCGTACTGAAATTTCTTTCACCACTTCACTGAAGACCTGATGCATAAACTTGATAATTTTTTCGGTTGCTTTCAACGAAGGGAGAAAGAAATCGTTTCAATTTTTTTCAGTGCAATTGTGCAATAGAATCAGTAGTGCAAAAGTGCAATCCCCTATATATAGGGATTGCACTATTGCACTAGATACATGATTCGGGGGGAGTGCACTATTATTTTTTTGAATCTCGAAGAATCAACTTCAAGTCAGCTGGAATTTCCATAGGAGAAAGTGGCGGCACATTTGATCCTCCTGTATTTCCGACTGGTATTTCACCGATAAACGATTTTAATCCTCCTATAAGAAGTCTCGGTATTTGACCTAAAATCTCTTTTCTATCCTTTATTCTGATGGCAAAGACAAACATTTTCCAATGAACAATAGTATGCTCAATAGGCCATGCCTGTCCAAGTACATGAGCTCTTTCTAAATGATTGAAGGATTCTTTAAAATTTCCGGATGAATACGCCAGATTCGAAAGATTCAATTCTTTATCCACCTCAATTTTCAACTTTCTTGGTATCAAAACATGTATTTTCATAGAACAAAACTAACTAAAATATAACAACGTCGCTCGGATGAGAAATCGCGACCATTTTGGAATTAGAGGTTTTCTGATATTGATCTCGCCAAGAAATTTTCAAAAGCGATTCTTGAATTCCTATTTTCTTTTAAAGTGGTAGAAGCGTATTTCAAATCAGATTTATGCTATCTTTGTACAAGTGAGAATAATTGCCTCGATATTAGCAGTCTATGTAATGATCATGTGTTTGATCCCTTGTGAGCATTCTCATGAGGAGAACTATTCGTCTCATTCTTCCACTGAACATAACTCCGATTCAGGGCATGAAGAGGACGAGCGGTGCTCTCCGTTTTGCGTTTGTGCCTGTGTAAAAGGAGTTGAACTTACTGAGAAAATTGAAACACAATTTTCTACTTTTATTGAGGTGTCATCAATTCAAATCTTCTCTTTCTCGGAAAATCTGCACAGCAATTTTGTACCGAGTTTCTGGCAGCCTCCTAAATTATAATTATCCATATTAACGGAGTTCTCCGTTATCCAAAGTGCTTTTCTGTACTTAGGAACTTCACATAGTTTAATTCATACGGTGGGAAATATTTTCCTTCTCCGTGTAGCGCTTATTACATATGTTCAATAAAATTATTTCCTTCTCGATAAGGAATAAATTCATCATTTCGTTGATGACATTGGGTATTATTGTTTATGGGTTATATTCCTTTACTCAATTACCTATTGATGCTGTGCCTGACATCACAAATAATCAGGTACAAGTTTTTACTCTAACACCAACATTAGCGACACAGGAGGTCGAACAACTCGTCAGTGCCCCTATCGAACGTTCGGTCGCTTCACTTCCAGATATCGAAGAAATAAGAAGTATATCTCGATTTGGGTTGAGTGTTGTAACAATTGTTTTTAAGGAAAAAGTAGATATCTATTTTGCAAGACAGCTGGTGCGTGAAAGGCTAGCTGAGGCTGAACAATTTATTCCTGCTGGAGTAGGAACTCCGGAATTATCTCCAGTCAGCACAGGACTTGGAGAGGTGTATCAATATTTGGTAGAAGCTGATAGCGCGTACAGAGATAAGTATGACGCCATGAAACTTCGCGAAATCCAAGATTGGATTGTTTCTCGACAGATACTCGGCACACCAGGTGTTGCAGAAGTAAATAGTTTTGGTGGTTTATCCAAACAATATGAAGTCGCAATAGACCCTGTTTTACTTCAAAGTAAGAATATTTCTATCATAGATGTTTTCAATGCTTTAGAGAGTAATAATGAGAATACAGGAGGTGGTTACATTGACAAAAAGCCAAATGCATACTTTATTAGAGGTTTAGGATTAATAAAATCCTTGGATGATATAGAGGGCATTCTTGTAAAGAACAATGATGGAATTCCTGTATACATGCGGGATATCGCGAAGGTTCAATTTGGAAGTGGAACACGCTACGGTGCAATGACCGCCGACGGAAACGGTGAAGTAGTAGGTGGAATAGTCATGATGCTTAAAGGATACAATAGTGCACAAGTTGTATCAGATATAAAGGAAAAGCTTCCTGTTATCCAAAAGTCATTACCTGAGGGTGTTAAGGTAACTGCGTTCTTGGATCGAACTAATTTAGTTAACAGAGCGATGGGTACAGTTAAGAAAAACCTAATCGAAGGCGCTCTTATTGTAATTTTTGTACTTATTCTTTTTCTAGGCAATTTAAGAGCTGGGCTTATTGTGGCTAGCGTTATTCCGCTCTCGTTGTTGTTCGCAATTATTATGATGAATATTTTTAAGGTGAGTGGAAATCTCATGTCACTTGGTGCAATTGACTTCGGTCTTATTGTAGATGGAGCTGTCATCATAGTAGAGGCTACCATGCATTTTCTAGTCGTTAATTATGTGGGTAAAAAACTTTCAAAAAGGGAAATGGACGAGGCTGTTTATGAAAGCTCTTCGAAAATTAGAAGTGCAGCGGCGTTTGGAGAAATCATTATCCTAATTGTTTATCTTCCTATTTTGACCTTGGTAGGTATTGAAGGAAAAATGTTCGGTCCAATGGCTCAAACGGTTGGATTTGCCATCTTTGGAGCCTTGCTTCTCTCTTTGACCTATGTTCCAATGATGAGTTCCTTATTTTTATCACGAAACATCAAAAATAAGCGAACATTCAGTGATCGTATGATGGAATTTTTCCAAAGAAAGTATCTTCCAGTAATTCAATGGACACTTACAAAGAAAAAGACCGTTGTAGCGGTTTCATTGGCATTATTTCTTGCGAGTGTTCTTGTCTTTTCTAAACTCGGGGGTGAATTTATTCCGACCCTCGAAGAAGGTGATTTTGCTTTTCACAGTATTCTTCCTCAAGGATCTTCTATAAATGAAAGCATAGAAAATAATGCTCGTGTAGAGAAAATTCTTATGAGCTTTCCAGAGGTTAAACGAGTTGTTGCCAAAAGTGGAGCACCGGATATTCCTACAGACCCGATGCCTCCCGAAGCAACAGATATGATGATCATTCTGAAAGATAAAGAAGATTGGGTAACAGCTGATACCAAAGAAGAATTGATGGACACTATGATGCAGGCTTTGAAGGTTATTCCTGGTGTATTCTACGAGGCAACTCAGCCAATACAAATGCGATTCAATGAATTAATGACCGGAGTTCGACAGGATGTTGCCGTAAAGATTTTTGGTGAAAATTTGGATAGTCTTCTAAAATTCGGTGAACAAGTAGAGTCGCTAGTACAGGGTGTAGAAGGGGCCAGTGAACCTCAACTAGAACGTGTAAATGGATTGCCTCAAATAGTAATCAACTACAAAAGAGAAAACCTAGCTCTTTACAACTTGAATATTTCAGAGGTAAATCGCATTGTAAGGGCGGCCTTCGCGGGTGAAGTTGCTGGGCAAGTTTTTGAGAATGAGAGACGATTTGACCTTGTTGTAAGAATGGATAGGAACCTTCGAACAGATTTTGATAATTTAAAAAAATTACTAATCCCATTGCCAAGTGGAAGTCAAATTCCGCTAGAGCAACTAGCACTTATACAGATCGAATTAGGACCTGCACAGATTTCGAGAGAAGAAGCGAAAAGAAGAATAGTGATTGGATTCAATGTCGTTGGAAGAGACGTTCAAAGTGTAGTTCAGGATTTGCAAAAGAAAATGGATGATCAGTTAAAGCTTCCACCAGGATATTATATCACCTATGGTGGGCAATTTCAGAACTTAGTTCAAGCCAGTAACAGATTGATGATTACAGTACCGATTGCATTACTTCTTATCTTTTTGTTGCTCTATCTTACTTTCAATTCTACCAAAGAAGCGTTGCTAATTTATTCTGCAATTCCACTTAGCGCCATCGGAGGTGTCTTTGCCTTGTGGATGAGGGGAATGCCATTTAGTATTAGCGCAGGTGTAGGATTCATTGCACTCTTTGGTGTGGCAGTCTTAAATGGAATCGTATTGATTAGTACGTTTAATGAATTAGAAACAAAAGGCTTGGATCTATATGAAAGAGTAATTGAAGGCACCAAAAGCAGATTGAGACCAGTTCTAATGACCGCACTTGTAGCTTCACTTGGCTTTTTACCTATGGCACTTAGCAGTAGTGCTGGAGCAGAGGTACAAAAGCCATTAGCTACCGTGGTGATTGGTGGCTTATTCTCCGCTACTATTTTAACTTTAGTGGTTTTGCCATCATTGTATATTTTGTTCAATAATTTCAAAGGAGCAAAAAAGTCATCTCAAATCATTAAAGGCGTGAGTGTATTGATTGCACTTTTTCTCCTTCAAGGTGATGTAGTTGCTCAACAATCTAAGGAAATTCCATTGGATAGTGCGATTAACTTGGCGCTTTCTAATAACAATCTTATCAAGTCTGCGGAGAAACGAATTGATCTTAGTAAACAAATACGGGAGACATCTAGCGACATTGGGAACACGAACGTTTCATTCATGTATGGTCAATACAATAGCTTTTATAATGATAATAGCTTCGCACTAAGCCAAACAATTCCATTCCCAACGTTTTTTAAAGCAAGAGCTAATTTGTATGATGCTGCAACGACGGAAGCTCAAAAAAATAAAATTTGGGTCGAAAATGACTTGAGATTTGAATTGAGAAAGGTGTACAACGCTCTTTATTATTCAAAGGAGTTTAGCCGGTTACTACTTTCTCAAGACAGCATTTACCAGCGGTTTTTGAAATATGCCGAGCTAAGATTCTCCACAGGTGAAATTTCTAATCTTGAACTTATTTCTGCTCAAACAAAAGTTTCAGAACTTAGAAATGGAATGGCTATCAATCAAACTGAAATTCAAAATCTAGAAGCCAGATTAAACATGCTTTTGAATTCAAATGAATTCTACACCACAGCTAAATCAGATTTTGATGCCCTAGGTGTGATGATGGTTTTCGACACATTAGCATCAAATGAAAATCCTCAGTTACAGATTTTGCAGCAGCAAATTTTGCTTGCAGAAGCTCAAGTGAAAGTTGAGAAAACAAAAATGTATCCTGAATTTTCCATTGGTTACTTTAATCAATCTCTTTTTGGCACCGTTGATTTTGAAAACAGTCAGACCATTGCTAATGCGTCAACTCGATTTCAAGGTTTTTCTGTCGGAGTAGCTATTCCTATTTGGGCAAAGCCTCAATCATCCCGAATAAAGGCTGCGCAAATTCAAGCAGAAATTGCCTCAATGGAAGTGGAGCGTTATTCAAGTGTTTTAAGCTATGAATATCAAGTCCGCTTCAATAATTATGAGCGAAGTCTGGCCACACTCAAGTATTTTAATGAAAGTGCGCTTAAGAATGCCGAAATACTCATCAAGAATTCCATTTTGGCCTACGAGGCTGGAGAGATCGGATATTTTGAACTTATATCAGCCTTGGACAGAGCATTATCCATTAAAACAGAATTTACAAAAGCGAAAAATGAATACAATCAATCAATAATTGACATTTTGTTTCTTATTGGTAAATAAAATACGAAAATGAAAATCATTCCAATTGCAATAGTCATCGTTTTCCTTTACAGTTGTGGAGGAAGTTCAACATCAAATAAAGATGAACATGATCACGGACATGGTGGAGGAGCTGAAGGCTCTAGTGTAGTGCTATCACCAGCTCAAATGACTTCCTTAAGTTTAACTTTGGATAGTATAAAGTCTAAAAGTATCGCTGATGTTTTGAAATTGACAGGGATCATAACAGTCCCTCCTCAGTTCAAAGCAGATGTCTCATCTCCAACCGAAGGATTAGTTCAAACAATCAACGTGAATGAAGGACAGCGAGTTTCGAAAGGGCAAGTTTTGGTTACTGTTTCAAATAGCTCTTTTATACGTCTTCAACAAGATTATTTAGAATCCAAGTCTAAGCTTGTATTCCTAGAGGCAGAATATGCTCGACAAAATAAATTAGCTCAAGAGAATGTCAATGCCAAAAAAGCTTTTCAAGAGGCTGAGGCTGATTACCGCTCAGGCCAGGCAAGATTAGCTTCAATTGAAAAACAATTACAACTATTAGGTATCAATACCTCAGGCCTTTCTCAGAACAATATTGAATCTGTAATCGCTATTAAAGCTCCTATTTCTGGTGTTGTTTCACATATTTCTGTCAATATCGGGGCAAGCGTTTCTTTTGCTTCGACACTTTTAAAAATTATAGATAATTCTGAATCAGTCTTGGAAATCGTTGTATTCGAACAAGATCTAGGAAACATTAAAATTGATCAAATTGCAACGTTTACCCTGACCAGTGCGACCGGTGAGTCATATAGGGCGCAAGTGAACAACATTGGTAGCACATTTGAAAACGAATCAAAGGCAATTAAAGTTCGAGCCAAAATTCTGGATTCTTTTGATGGACTAATCGATGGAATGAATGCTAATGTGTTTTTAGCATTAACGGATAAGGTAGCTCCTTGCGTGCCCTCAGAGGCTGTTGTAAACTATCAAGGCGGGGATTATATATTCATCTACTCCGAATCTATGCAACACGATTTGCTTCACTCAGGTCACGAGCATGAGGAGGAGCACAAACATACCGAAGACCATCAACACGAAGATTCTCATGAAGAAGTTCAAAAAGAACCGGAAGCGGGAAGTTTAGCCTTTCTGAAAATTGCAGTCAAGAAGGGCTCTGTTGCAGGAGGTTATTCTGAGATTACTCCGTTGCAAGAAATACCAAAAGATGCAAGGGTAGTTACAAAAGGAGCCTTCTACGTTTTAGCTGCAATTACTAACCAAGGAGAAGCACATTCTCATTAAAATAAATAAAGTCAAATGAAAAAAATCACCTTTTCAATTTTATTCGTAAGCGCAATAATTTTTGCGTCATGTTCGAGTAATCCACAGAGCAACGAGTCTACAAAAAACAAAGAACACGACCATGAAGGACATGTACATGGAACAGAAGAGCATTCTGGGCATGAACATGAGTCTTATTATACATGTGAACACCATCCTGAAGTTCATGAGCACGATGCAGGAAAATGTTCTAAGTGCAACATGGATTTAGTCCTTAAAGAAGGCGAATCTCATGATCACGAAGGACATAATCATGAAACTTATTACACATGTGCTGACCATCCAGGAGTTCATGAACATGAAATGGGGAAATGCCCAAATTGTCAGAAGGATTTGGTAAAAAAGGAAGGTGAGAGTCATTAATTAGAAGTTTTTCGAAACAAATTCCAAATGAAAGCGATATTGTTGACCTGTTTGATTTTAAAATCCACATTTTCTTTCGGATTCAATATAGCGGATACGTGCGGATACTTTCCCGCTCCGCATGCAGAACCGGGAAATGATTTTTGTGAAAATGGTCAATTTTATGATATTGCAGCACTTCCAACATCTGGTGGTGAGCTTTTTTGGTATTTGGACGAAGATTATACCAATCTTGTTGGAGTTGGTAGTTTCTGTACGCCCTTGAATATTATTGGAACAACAACCTACTATGTTGTTGCGGTTGATAATGGTTGTATTAGCGAGCCTTCAACGGTGAATGTGATAGTTTACCCGGCTCCTGATCTTTTTGTAACACCATCGTCACCGGTTTCAATAAATTCAGGGGATACAGTAATTCTAACGGCATTTTCAGGAGGTACGGTAACTTGGAATGATAGCATTCATTCCAATAGTGTAATATTTTCCAAACCAGGTACATATACTGTTAGTGCAACAAATGAGTGGGGCTGTGTTACCCAAGATACCGTAATAGTTAAAATTAAAGAAGAAAATGTTGGAATGGATACACTCACTTTAGCTCAGGACTCAATCGGATATTTTATTTATGTCCCAAACTGTTTCACTCCAAATAATGACGGAGTAAATGATTTCTTCATGCCAATTACGCCTGAATTGGACTATTATTCCATTTACATTTATAATCGATGGGGCAAGCTCGTCTTCCATTCAAACAATCGAAATGAAGCTTGGGAGGGAGGAGAAAATTATTTAGGAACCTCAGAAACCTACACATACCAGATTAGCGCAAGGAAAAAAAATCAACTTTTTGAAAGAACAGGTAATATCACATTGGTTCGCTAAATGATGGTAATGAATCTAAAATAAACGAACATGAAAGATGCATTAAGAGATAATAAATTTAGATGGTTATTAGTTTCTGTTATCATTTCAATTTCCTTAGAAACAGTATCGCTGCTAGGCATCCTAGAATCTTCTGTTTTGCTAATCGGCATCTGTCTTTTGATTATAATTTCCGTGGGCAGACATGTAATAATCAAAGGATTCCAAGCCTTGTATAAAATAAATTTTTCAAGCATAAATCTTCTCATGCTTTTGGCGGTAATTGGAGCTTTCTATTTAGGAGAATATACAGAGGCAACAGTTGTCATAGTGCTTTATACATTAGGAGAAAGACTTGAAGAACTAGGTTTATCAGAAAGTAAATCTGCTCTACAAGGTTTAGTCAACTCTGTTCCAAAATCTGTAAGCCTTAAGGGAACAAACTCTACCGTCTCAGTTGAATCCGTATCTATTGGTTCAATAATTATCATTAAACCCTTTGAGATGATTCCAATTGATAGTGAAGTTTTATTTGGCCAAACTACTGTCGACGAAGCTTCTATTACTGGAGAGCCTATGGCAAAGTTCAAACAAACAGGAGATATTGTCTATGCAGGAACCTTGAATCAAGAAGGTTACATTGAAATCAAGACCATAAAACGCTTCGTAGACTCAACATTTTCAAAAATTGCACAATTGACATTTCAAGCTGCCTCGAATAAATCAGAAACACAGAAATTTATTCAAAAATTTTCGAGAATTTATACTCCTTCGGTTGTTGTTTTATCTTTACTTCTATTCTTGATTCCAACATTCTTTTTTGGTGAAAGTTCCAGTCATTGGTTAAAGCAGGCCATCACGCTTTTGGTCATTTCATGTCCTTGTGCCTTGGTAATATCCACTCCTGTAGCTATTTATGCGGCTATTGGCAACGCTTCCAAGAAGGGTGCAATGATTAAGGGAGGGAAGTTCATTGAGGTTATGGGACAAATAAAGGCCGTTGCGATGGATAAGACCAGAACAATTACCACGGGCAAACCTATAGTAGCCGATATAAGAATGTTCAACAATAATTCCTTAGAGCAACTTTTGGGTTGCTCAGCAGGAATAGAAGTTTTTTCGGAGCACCCTCTTGCCATTGCCATTCTCAACGAAGCCATAAAGCGCAAAGTTGAACCTCATAAAATTAATGATTTTAAAAGCATTGTAGGTAAGGGCGCCTCAGGAATTTGTACCACTTGCGGTCAATCGAGAGTTATGGTTGGTAAGTTAAATTATATACAAGAACATATAATCATACCTCCACAAGTATTGGATTATGCCCAAAGTCTATCGCGAAGCGGAAAAACAATAGTATTAGTAAGCCGTGGGTCTGAAATAATTGGTTTAATAGGCTTGACAGACACATTAAAAGAGGAAAGCGAAAAGTCGATTAATGAATTGAAAGAACTTGAAGTAATTCCTATTATGTTATCAGGAGATAATGAGAGAGCCGTGCAATGGACTTCAAAACAAGTTGGCATAGAGGAGGCATATGGAGGATTGCTACCTGAGGATAAGACAACTAAAATAATTCAACTTCTTAACAAACATGGGAAGGTTGCAATGGTCGGCGATGGAGTGAATGACACTCCAGCTTTGGCTCAAAGTTCTGTTGGGATTGCAATGGGCGCGATGGGAAGTGATATCGCAATAGAAGCAGCAGATATAGCACTAATGAATGACAACCTTCTTTTACTACCCAAGATGATAAGGCTTGGACGCAAGACTATAAAAGTCATCAAAAGGAATACTATTCTCGCTGTTTCGGTGAAAGCGTTATTCATTGTTTTGGCTTTCATGGGCTTTGGAAATCTGGTATTGGCAATAGCCGCAGATGTTGGGGTTACGCTGTTGGTGATACTTTTAAGTATGCGCCTAACAAATTTTGAGAAGTGAGAACTAACGGTATATAGTGATCCTCAGGTGAATTGAGGCATTCATGAAAATTTGACCCGAATTGCATTTTAAGGTCAGATAATATTGGAACTTGTAGTTGATGTTTATTTTGGTTTGAAGTGTCGTAAAATTTGACAACGGCACTTTATTTTTCGATTGGAAAGGGACAATGAGGGTACTCTAAACTTTGAAAGTCATGTGATAAGTTTTCTTGCAGGAAATGATTAAATGCTTTCTGATATACGAGTGCCCTCAAAATCCTGATTCATTTAGCTCATATAGATGATGTATGAGTTTTTAAAAAAAAATTCAGGGGAGTCCGCAACACTATTTGCGAATGCTTATCTTTGTCTCTTCGTAAAATTGTGCGACTCAATGAATAAACGTTCCCCTTCATTCTAGTCGTCCATTTGCGTGACCCCATTACGACAGCAACGGCATAGGTAATTGATATACACGGCTTTGGAAGGTTAGGTTCATAATCCTCACTCTCCGCCAGATTAAATCGTGATCATCCCAACAATAGTTGGGATTTTTCATTTTTAGCAGTTGCCGATTCTACACCGCAGGTGTTAGAGAGGCATCAATAAAAATGAAAAT
>JACCDW010503042.1_pt1 | contig 43554 bp, 58 predicted proteins | sample 7449781 | NCBI WGS metagenome assembly JACCDW01 (sample SAMN15323449, study PRJNA562643) | freshwater metagenome | isolation source: river surface water | place: USA:Blue River Watershed | collected 2017-08-18
AAGTTGCGCGGCAGTGGTAGCAGGCATTGTAACAACAATGGTAGCACAGTTAGCCTGCGAACAAACATTACCAAAAGGTGCCCGCGAGTGGGCCACAGTTGGAGCAAGTGGATTATAAATGGATAATATAGCAGACTTAATCGGCAAATATGGTTTTGCCATAGTCAGTGCCGCTGGCATGGGCTATTTTGTATATTACGTTTGGACCTGGGTAACTAAGGAAATTAAACCCGTTATCGGTCAAGCTAACGGAACACTTATCGGCCTTATCGATCGTATTCGTATGCTGGACAATGACTTGATTAGACTGAATCAAAAAGTAGAAACAGTTCTACAACTTCGCGGCAAGACTATTGAAAAAGAACGATTAATCGCTGAAGCAGAAATCAATATAGATCCATTAAAGAAGAAGCGTGAAGAAGAAGCCGCTAAAAAGGCAGCTGAAGATGCTACGAAACCAATTGGCGGCGCAAAAGGTCGTAAAGCATCTCCACAAGAAATTAAAGACGCGGCCGGCGACGATTAAGGTTTACATATAGGACGAGCACCATTAAGAGTTATTCCTAACTGAGTCCACTCGTCCTGTTTACCTGCCATATAATATGGCAAATAATACCAGTGCAAATACCAACGCACAGATTCATCCCACCACCAAAACATAAAATTATCTAGCTTGTAGTTCACGAATCTGTGCCTCCATTTGTTTTATTTTTTCTTTTAGTTCTTGTATTTCTTTGTCACGAGTATCGGGCTTTTCAATCCTACTAACTATAGCACTAGTAGGACCCAAAGTCCTACAGGGAGTGTCTTTAGCAGTGACAATTTCAGGACAAACCTTAAAGGGTTTACTTGGAAGTTGCTCTGAATACGCCGTCCCAGTCATGAGGAAGGTTAGCACCGCGCATTTCTTCAATACGCTCGATCCATATGTCATAATAGTTGTCCATGTTACCATCAAACTCTCCCTTGAGCTCTTCTACTAATAATTTTGCCTGATTCCAGTCTTGGTTACGATAATGTTTTAGCATTTCATTGTGACTTTCGCGAGCCATAATCCACTCGGGCATTGATCCTGCATTGGGATTATAGAATACTGTGTAGATTGTCACACCCTCTGTTTTACCTTTAACAGCGATACAATCTAATTCTAATGTAAAGTATTCGTCGCCTAGGCGTTCAGCAGTAATAGGACCAAGGACGATTAATACACCGTAGTTTTTACTCTGTCCTTCTAACCTGCTGGCCAAGTTGACAGCATCTCCAAGGCAGGTATAATCAAATCGTTGTTCACTGCCCATGTTACCCACAACCACCACACCGGTATTAATACCAATGCCCATACCAAATGGAGGAACACCCTCTGGACTAATTTCATTGTTAAAACTCTCCAAGTCGCCTAACATTTCTAATGCAGCTTTAACTGCATCTTTGCAGTGTTTTGTTTCGTCTATGGGTGCGTTCCAGAATGCCATCTGTGCGTCACCGATATACTTGTCTAATGTGCCTTGATTTTCTAATATCTTACGAGTCATTGCGGTCATATAACGATTCATGATCTTAGTCAAGCCCTGCACATCTCTTCCATAATGTTCACTGATACTAGTAAAGCCACGGACATCGGTAAACATAATAGACAGTTCTTTTTCTTCGCCGCCTAGTTTTAACAAGCTAGGATCCTTGATTAATTTAGCAACTAGGTCAGGGCTTAGATAACTACTAAACTGTTTCTTAATCTGTTGTTTTAACAAGAATTCTGTAATAAACTTGCTGATATAGGCATGCATACCCACAACTAATAAGCCTACTGAAAATGCAGTAATATCAAACAAGTATTGATATTCCCTATAAGCATACATGCTGGCCGCTATGCTGCCGTAGATAATAACACCTGTTGTAACAACACCTACATAAGTCCAGCGCATCAGGAATATCATTAGCACACCCATGACCAATATACTGGCAATCTCTATATGATCAGCATAGTTACTACGCTTGATATTACTTTGTGTAGCCATAGTGCCCATGACAGCGGCCTGTAAGTAATGCGGCCAAACTTCTCCTTGTGCAGTAGCAACCGGGTTAGCAAGTCCTGCTGCACTAAGACCTACTACAACAATGCCATTGTCAAAAGTCTTAGGTAAATCAGCAAGACTATGTTCCTTAGGCTGATTACGCCAATCAATCCATATGCGACTTAGGTTATCTGTTTCAAACTTTCCTATACTAGGGATACGAACTGCTTCGACTCCCAAGTCTCCAATTTTAGCTTGTATCTTATCGTTACCCGCTGCCCTTAATGTTTCTAAACTTAAAGCAGGATGTATAACCATCTGTTGTTGATCTAAAGGAAGCAAATGATTATCGGGGACAGCAATTAATAGTGGTACACGACGAACAACACCATCTATCTCAGGGAATGTGTTAACAATACCTACACCTGCTGCTAGTTCGTTAATGGGATCTACGCTGACAATCAGTCCTGGATATTCTACTAGTTTACCACTGGGGTCTTGACCTACTAATTGAACAGGACTGCCTCTATCTGTATTTTTGCTTTTAGTATGTGCAAGTGCAGGGATAACAATGGGATATTTCTTCATTGACTCTGCTAAAACAGCGTCTTTACCAAAACGATCTTTTTCTGGCATTAGCACATTGAACACTACAACACCTGCGCCTCTATTGTATAAGTCTTTAATTATATTAGCATAGACATCTCTAGGAAACGGCCACTGTCCGTATTTTTCCAAGGCAGCTTCGTCTATGTTTACTGTATGAATAGGAACTTCAACTTTATCTTGACTAGTAATCAATTGATCAAAGTAGCGAAGTCTTACGGATTCTACAAAACTTGGATCCCAGAATCTAATAGCAACAATCGCAACTAGAGTTACTAATGCTATCCATGGATTAAGATATATTTTTTTGGCTTCATTTTTCATATTGATTACCTCGTTTCAATATTTAGCGGCCAAAATTAAACACGCCATTTTGGAGGAGGGCGTCGTAGGCCAACTTGGCTATTGAGTTTTTTAAGTTCTTCTGCTCTGCGAGCTTCTTCGGCTTTTCTAGACAAATAGTCTTGATGTCGTTGCTCTATGGTGCGAGGTGTGATACCAAATTCGATTTGCAAACGTCTTACAGTCTCTTGCACTTCATTGAATCGCCGCTGTAATTCGGGATCATCACCCCATAGCTCGGCGGACATGTCAAGGTCCTGTTCCCTGCGTAACAGTAACGCTACAGCCAGATAATGTAGCACATTGTTGAGTAATGTTTATACTCTGTGCAGTATTTCCCTGCTGTATTAAATTCAATGTAGCTGCGCCGCCAGCATTAGTTAAGTTAACAGTTGCTTTATGACCGCCAGCATCTTTTTGATTTACTGTGGCATTATTACTATTGCCTGTTAATGTAAGATCTAGGAAATGATTGCCGGTTCCCTGCTGTGTAACATCGAATATATTATAATTACCAGTTAATATACCAAAGAATAATTTTTCACCGTTGCTGTTTTGTTTTAATAGGCCTTGATTGTTGTTACCACTAACATCAACAAATGCCAGATGTCCCGATCCGGTGCCACCGCTGTTACTTTGTTTAATAGTTAATGTGTTTGAACTACCGTTGACTGTTAACCCAGTATAATGACCGCCGGAGTCCGAAGCATTACCTAGTCCAGTTGATTCATTACGAGCCTGCCATATAGTAACAGAATTGCTGTTACCAGTAACGCTGAATTCTGTTAGGTTTTTACCTAACACACTACCTTGTTTAATATTAATATTATTATTATCGCCATCGATGATAGAATATGTTGTGCCACCTAGTCCGCTAATTTTGTTATAGCTACCGCTTTGTTCTATATTCACAGTATTACTACTGCTGCCAATTTTTTCTTCAAGGTATAAGTGATTACCTAATGTAATATTAGCTACTCTATTTTTAGCAGCGTTCTTTTGATTGATTTGATTAGTAGTTGGGCCATCACTAGTAGGCCATGAAGGTGCACCACCTCCACCTCCAGTTACTGGTGCTGTGCTACCTGCGTTAGGTGCGATGGGACCAAACGCTTGTCCGTTTAATTCTGTTTGTCCTTGTAGATCATCTACGAATAATATAGGACTTAGAGCAGTATCGCCCAGGTTGAAACTAGCAAAGCCCAGTATATAATCTCCGTCAACGGGAACAGTAATAGTAGCCAACTGCCAGCCTGTGCTTCCGTAACTGTCTGTAGCGTAGTTACCTGTACCAGGGTTAGTAAAACCTAGTAAAGCATATCTTGCCTGTGTGTTGTTTAAGGTAGGAATCTTAGTGGCATCTGAGGCGTGAGTCAGAGTCATCATTGAACCATCGTTAAAAGGAACATAGTCTGTGCTCATATATTGCCAAGCAATGGTATAGGTTACTCCTGCCTTTAGACTTACTGTTCTTTTAGCCCATGATGCATTTGTAGGAGAGCTATTGCCGCCCAAGCCTTGTAGATATGTTTTAATAGCATTAATTTCTGTCGAAGTTAAACCTAGCGAACTAGCAGAAGCATCAAATGTAGGGCTAGCACCGCCTGCTTGTATGGCCATCATGTAGGTACCATAAGGTCTTACAGTCCAAGATTTTTGTCCGTCTGGGCTATAGTTGGTCATGCCTGTGGATGTTTCTACACCGTTGCCGTCGGAGCTCCAGCCGCTAGTTTTATTAGTGCCAGTACCATTACTAATAGTCCAATTAGTTGTTGTTCCTGATTCAAATCCTAAGTTGCTGTTGCCTGCACTAGGAGAACAAGGATTACACCATAACTCGAAACTTGTGGCTAGACTTGTAGTAGGTACGGCAGTATACGTGCCATTAACTAACTGTGTAAATCTTAATCTTGCACCGCCGCCGTTTTCATAATACCAAACAGTGATAGGTACAACTTCATCCTGTGCAAGTGTAATAGTGCCAGTTCTTAAAGTTCCTGGTTGATCAGCCCAGAAGTTAATAATACTCTGGCCTTTCATTATAAGTTCAACGCCGTCGTCGCCTTCTAGACCGAATGTATATGTGCCTGCTGTAGATGCTTTGAAATAACCTGTAAATTTAACAACAACTCTTTCGTTCCTGCCGCTGTTTAAAACGTAGTCCCAGTCGTTATATAAATTAGGCACAGTGCCAGATGTCAATGGAGTTAGAGTATTTCTATCAGGACTTACAAAAGAGCCGTTGGGAATATAGGTTTGATAATTAAGGCCATTGACAACCTGTGCATAGCCAGCACGACTTATTAGTAGCATAAAAACTGCTACGATTAACCATGCCCAATATTTGTATCTTGCACCTTTCCACATATTGATCACCTAAATGTTTGTGTAATTACAATCTGCCCCTGCGGCTTTGTAAGCCCAAAGTTCCAGCTGTTGGTCTGCATATCTTGTGTTACAATCACCTGTACCTTTGTGTCCAAGGGCAATGTTACATTTGCGTAGTTCCTGCTGTTGGGACTTAGACTTTCATACTGCCATCCGATTTGTTGAGTTTCGCTTTTGTCTTTCCATAGCTTTTTTACATAGGGATTTTCTGCTTCTTTTTCGGCTGTTGCAGTATCTTCAGTTTTATTGCTTTGTGCTACAGTAACTAAATTATTTCCTAAAGAAGCTGCCAAGTTAGTGTCAATAGTCGGAGCTTCTGGTTTTTCGGCCGATGTAGTAGTTTTTTCTTCTTCGGCATTTTCAGATGATTCCTCTGCAGATTCTTGTTTTTTAGCAGATGCTTTGGCACTAATTCTCTTATTGCCAGAATTTTTCTTTTCAGCAGCGGCTTTTTCTTCCTTAGGTTCTTTATCTTCTTTATCTTCTTTTTTATTTTCTCTAGTTACACCTGTAGCTGCCGCGGCTGCTCTGGCTGCTGCCACCACACTGGCTCCGGCAGCGGTTCTAGGAGGGGTAACTTGCAAATTGTTTCCTACCGGAGTATTAAACAAATTGACTGTGATAGGAGGAGTTGGAGGCTGACCTGCAGATTCTACTATGGTAGCTTGGAAGGGACGAGTCATGCTAATTTGATTGGGTCCACTTTCGACATCAATGGCTCCACTACCGCAGACAAGACCTTTTATAGTGCTGGTCTCCCAGTCGCACGTGGGCATAAGAATAATCATGCTAGATCCAATTTCATTAACACTCATAACAAAGTCTGTTCCACGAACAGCAATGGCCGCAGTGGGAGTATTAATTTTTACCTGCTTAGGATCTTTGGCAATAGCGCCAGACACATAACGAACAGTGCCTGATGTAGCCTTCATACCTAGGCTACCTTTTCCGCTTTTTGGATCATAAACAAAATCGTCAATGACAAGACTGCTGTGTTCAGTAACACTAACCTGTGTATCGTCATTGAATACGATTTTTAGCTTGCCGTTTTTAGTTTCTATTTTATCGTTTTGTTCAATGGCAGTGCCTTTAGCAACGGCAATAGTTTCTTTGCCGCGCTTAATATTAGCACTACCACTGAACTCAGTAACAGATCCTATCTTAGCTTGAGCTATAGTGGTAAACAATGCTGTCAGCAAGACAAGGAGTAACCTCACGGGCTACTCCTTAATTCTTTTGAACAACGTTGATAGTTCCGCTGTTGGCAATACTCTTAATGTTCAATACATTATCTACAGTGCCTGTTTGACTTACTGTAATTTTGTTGCTGTTGCCAGTTAAGTCAACCCAAATACTAGAACCGGCTGCGCCAGTGCTACGTTGATTTAAGTTAAACTCGTTGCTGTCGCCAGTTACCATTAGAGTTTGACTGTGCTTGTCGCCTACTGCATCAATAAAGAACTTATTCAAGTCACCTGTAACAGTAATAGCACTTTTTAAGTCTGTGCCTGTGCCACGGAATTGTAGCTCATTACCGTCACCGGTAAACTTCCAGTTAAGGTCAGCATTGTTACAGCCAGTTAGTGCTGTGTTACCAGTTGATGCTGTTCCGTATCCGCAGGCAGCATCAACTTTGTTGTTGTCGCCTGTTTGCTGAATAGTAATCTTAACACCTTTTCCAGAACCTGTTGAGTCATTAACAGCTTCTAGGTTGATTTCATTACCTAGTCCAACTTGTTTGGTAACTATTACTTGATCAATACCACGTAAATAGATAGGGCGAGTAGCACTACCTTGTTTGTTACCGCTACCGTCTTGAGTTACGTTAACGTTGGGATTGTCACCGCTCTGATCGATGAACACACGGTTAGTAGTTGCTATACCCAGTGCGGCTGTGGCGTTAGGGCTTACTACTACCGTTGCAGGAATTGTAGGGGCTGTTGGAGCCGTTACCGCTGTCTGCGCCATTGCTGGGAAAGCAAATGCAATAGCTGATGCGATTAAAATCTTCTTCATATTAAACCTTTCCGTCATTACTGACTATTAGTGTTAGGTTTTGCAGGTTCCTTGAACTTCCATAGTCCTTGACGTTCGCCTGCCTTAATTAATTCTACAACGGCAGCTTCGATTGCACTTCTTAGTGCATAGTTGCCGGGTTCGTTATATGTTTGACCTGTGTCAAATTCAAATGCTTTGGTTTGCTGATTAAAGAAACGCAGAGCAGTTATACCTTCTGATGTGCTCAAAAGATTTTTTTCAACAGTGACATTAGTTAATACTTCGCCAGTTTGAACACTAACTAGACGTAGACTTATTACAACCATGTCCTGTGTGTATTGTGTATAAGGACCAATGCCTAACCAACGGGCACCGGTGCCTCCTGTAAGAGTATTGCTATTATAGTCAATGATGCCGCCTTCTACGATGACACCTGCTAGTTGTAGGGGTGGTAGAGGTTTGGCATTTGCGCCTTCGTAGATCTCACGAGTTTGTTTGATCATCTGACGCTCTTTTAACAAGTTGTCTAGGCCAACACGCTCAACGACTGTGAACCATTGACGATTACCAACTTCACTTAGACTTCTGATTAAGTATGCTTCGGCACCTTGTGTTACTGCTGTGCTGAATGTGCTTAATGTGTTACTAGGCTTACGTTGTCCAGTTTGATCTTTAAAACTGTAAACAGCCACAGTAACAGGAGCTCCTGCAGGTGCAGGCAGTTTGTTAAATTCTTTATTAATTGTCTGTGACACCTTGGGTTCATCGATATCTTCGTGTTCGATATCTCCTAAAGGTCTAATTGTTGAACAGCCTGCTAATGCCAATGCCGCTGCGATAAGTGATAGTTTAAAAATTTTCGTCATATTTAGAATCCAAAGCTAGCAATAGGTACTGTAACTGTAGTAACAGTTCCCTTGGCATCAACTACTGTTAATACTACGTCTTTTTCTGTCTTACGCCATGTAACTGTATTACCATCTAATAAGAAGGATCCTGTTGTTGGATTTACACATCCTGGTATAGCACTACCATCTGGCGCTGCACATTTGTTTTGAAATAGGTTGTTGCTTAATTGTGTAGCCAGTTGAGCATAGACTTGACTTTGAAACAAGCTCATAAATCTATTCAATGGTGTATTCAGTAAGTCGGCTTCAGCTTTAGCAATGTCTGCTTTCTTCTGAGCTTCAATTGCATCACGTCGACTCTTTTCAATACTGTCGATGGTCAATACATGACTACTCCAACCAATGCCATTAAATGCTGGGTTCTTAAATTGATGAACTAGCTCAGCCGATGCAAGGGTGGGTATGAATGCCAATACACAGATAATTTTTTTCATAACCTACTCCGATGATCCCATACTTTTGTATAGGTGTTCTGTTATAATATTTACAGAGAATCAGATCGTGGTTATCTATGTAGTAAAATAGTGGTATTACAGCAGAACTACTGCGGCAATAATGAGGTAGGTTATTTGATGAGCCAGCTGATCTAGACCAAACTGATTCCAGAATAAAGGCTTGGTATTGTCTTTACAACCATACTTAACTTTTACAAAGTCTATGATATAATGTATGGCAGCTTCGGTTAGAGCAATTACAAATATAAGCCAGGCTGCTATGGGAACAAACAGGTTAAAGACTATCAGTGCAACCAAGGTAGTCCATGCATGGTCAATGCTGTGGCTGATGCCAATGGGATCCAACCATACACCTTTCTTTACAGTCTGCATGTAAGTTTGAATCTTAAAATCAGCGTACCAATGCTTGATTTGAAGTAACAATAAAAGAACTAATGTTTCCATAGTGGTAAGGTATTTAGTAGTTAAACACAGTTTTTAATTATTAATAATTCGCTAAATACTTACATGAAAGCACTATTACTGATTTGTTTGTCCGTATTTTATACCCAAATTTATGCCCAGACTGTGGTACCAAAATCAGTAGTTTGTATGGAAACTCCGGACTTGCTCAAGGCAATTTCGGGCAGTGAAATCGGAGAAAAGCCTCAATGGCTAGGTAAATCCGAAGCAGAAGATTCAAATTTTGTTTTATTTGTAAACGCAAAAACTAAATCATGGACATTGGTCCAACTTAATGAAAAAATAGCTTGTATTTTGGGCACAGGATCGCAGTCAACTGATGTCCAATATACCCCGGTAAAACGGCAAATGTAACCAAAACATTTGACATTAACCATATTAACTGCTATTATTATTCATGTGTCCGCAAGGATACGTAATTAATCCCAGTAAGAAAGGAGATTTTAAAGGATGCTACGCATACTTAAAATTGTATTGATTGTCCTTGGTGCTATCGCAGTAGGCTTTGTTGCCTATAAGGCCATTACATACAAATTAGAAACATTAAAATCAGCCGAGGCGCAGGAAGTCAGTGTGGTCACTGCCAGTGTAAGAGACCGTCAACTTCAGTGTCTTGCTCAGAACATTTACCACGAGGCTGGCTATGAGCCCTTTGAGGGTAAGGCCGCAGTGGCTCAAGTTACTCTGAACCGTGTAGAAAGTGGAAAATTTCCCGATGATATCTGCAAGGTTGTTTACCAAAAGAACGTAGTCTATGACAAGGTTCTTTGCCAATTCAGTTGGTATTGCGAAGGCAAAGCCGGAGTCAAACCAAAAAACAATGTAGCCTACGAGCAAAGCATGGAGGCTGCTAAGAAAGTGCTGTTAGAAGGATTCAGACTGCCTAGTCTTAACAATGCACTATATTTCCATGGTGATTATATTAATCCAGGATGGAACAAAGAGCGGGTGGCTAAAATTGGTCGCCACATTTTTTACAGCGATAAGCCAGGAAAGAAAACATGATTAAAGAATTGATCGATCGAGCAAACAAACTAGCAGTAGACGCTACTGCCACAGTCAAAGAGCACCTAGTCACTGTCAGTGCAGAAACGTTAGGATGGATTGCAGTTATACTGATTCATCTCAGTACCATTCCTACTCTAGTTGCTATCCTAACAGGTCTGACTGAAAAGACTCCGCCAGTTGATCTAGTATTAGCAACATGGGCAGGTTTGTTCCTGTTCTTTGTCAAAGCCGCTATTAGTCGCGATTTGCTAAACATTGTGACCATTGGTCTGGGCTTTGCAATTCAAGCCAGTATCATGGCGTTGATTCTTTTTAAATGATTCGGCTAGTAGTTAAAGAATTAAATCTCGGGGACGTAGAAGACCCCGAGATTTATCTTGGAGCAGCCGCATGGGAATGGATGCAGACTGAACACGGATCATGGTGTAAAGAGCATGCCACCGATTTAGTCTATCATCAGCGAATAGATCACATGAGTTATGGATACAAATACTATATAACAGCAACGTTCAACAATGAAGATGGACTGATATATAAGTTAAAGTGGGCAAACATTAAGTGATTGATTTTAAGGCTTACTGGAATTCCAGTAAACTGTGTTGGGAAATCATGCTAGAAGAAGCGCAAGGCGATAGATTTGTCAAGGTCTTTCGCCATGCCAATACAGCACATAAAATGTTAAAAGAACAGGGCGTCAAGTTTATTGAAGCCAGAATGAACGCCTATAGTCGATCCCCAATGTTACTAATTGCAGATCCTGCATATTGGGTAGAAAATGAGTCTGACATCATTGACTGGTTCACTACTTCTAATGTAAAATACTACATGAAGGGTATGATTCTAGAGTTTGAATCAGATGCAGACAAAATGATGTTTTTGCTAAGGTGGAGCTAATGTCCAAAATTGTTACTTTGGCCTATGATCCTGTTTGGACTCCTTTAACATGGGCTAAAGAGTGTTGCCCTAGCTATATAACCAACGACGTTCACAAAGATGAATTCAATGGTTATGACAACGATAAAATCGATTACTTCTTCAGCGATGAAGAAGATGCATTTAAGTTTGCCTTAAGGTGGGGTAATGAAAGAATTTGAACAAGAATACACGGCTGGCTGGAGCACAGATGTTGATACTGAGCTGTCGGGCCGTGGCCTCAATGAGCAGACTGTGCGACTAATCAGCAGTAAAAACAACGAACCCGAGTGGCTCTTGGCATGGCGATTAGATGCATTGACCAAGTTGCGTGATCTCAAAGAGCCCGAGTGGGCCGAATTAAATTATACAAGGCCCGACTACGATAATATCTACTATCACAGTCGTCCTAAGAAAAAATACAACAGTATCGATGAAGTAGATCCAGCCATCCTAGCTGACTTTGAAAAGCTAGGCATCCGCTTGCACGAACGAGCAGCCTTGGCAGGTGTGGCTGTAGATGCAGTCTATGATAGTGTTAGTATCGGAACAACCTACAAAGAAAAACTAGCCGAAGAAGGTATCATCTTTTGCAGTTTTAGTGAAGCAGTTCAAGAGCATCCTGAATTAGTTAAGCAATATTTAGGCACAGTTATACCACAAAAAGATAATTGGTTTGCCTGCGTCAATTCAGCAGTATTCAGCGACGGAAGTTTTGTTTATATCCCACCCGGGAAACGCTGTCCATTAGAACTCAGCACCTACTTTAGAATTAACAGTCAAGGAACAGGGCAGTTTGAAAGAACGCTAATCATAGCAGATGAGGAAAGTTATGTATCTTATTTGGAAGGATGCACAGCACCCAAACGTGACGAGAATCAGCTACATGCCGCAGTCGTCGAACTTGTTGCCCTTGAGCGGGCAGAGATTAAATATTCAACCGTGCAAAACTGGTATCCGGGAGACGAACAAGGTCGAGGCGGCATCTACAACTTCGTCACCAAGCGCGGACTCTGTAAAGGCTACAGGAGCCGTATTAGTTGGACTCAAGTGGAAACAGGATCAGCTGTCACATGGAAATACCCCAGTTGTATACTCAGGGGCAAGGAATCAGTGGGAGAGTTTTACTCAGTGGCCGTTACCAAGGGCCGCCAACAAGCCGACACTGGTACCAAAATGATTCATATAGGCGAGGGCAGTCGCAGTAGAATTATTAGTAAAGGCATTAGTTTAGGTAATAGTAGCAATACCTATCGCGGACTAGTTCGTATGACACCCACTGCTAAGAATGCTCGTAACTATACACAATGCGACAGTCTAATGATTGGCAATGGCAGTCGTGCCAATACTATACCTTATACAGAAATTAATAATGAGTCTGCACAGATTGAACACGAAGCATCAACCGGCAGAGTCAGCGAAGAAGAATTATATTATTTGGCTACTCGAGGCTTAGACCCCGAACAAGCAGCCAGCACTATTGTCAATGGTTTTTGTCGTAGTGTGTTAAATACCCTGCCTCTGGAATTTGCAGCAGAGGCCAATAAATTACTACAGGTACAAATGGAAGGTAGCATAGGATGACCAACGAAGAGATTGAGCAACTCGTTAAGAGCAACGAAGTTGTATTGTTTATGAAAGGGACTCCGCAATTCCCTCAATGCGGTTTTAGTCAACGTGCAGTGGCTATATTACAGGCCAGCGGTGTAAAGGATTTTGCCTACCGCGATGTCCTAGACGATGATGAGCTAAGACAAAACATCAAAGAGTTCAGTAATTGGCCTACTATTCCACAACTATACATCCGCGGCGAATTCATCGGCGGCAGTGATATTATGATGGAAATGTATCAAGCAGGCGAACTAAAAACCCTACTATTTGAAATCGAATAATGCTTAAAATATCTAATCTAAATGCCAGTATCAATGATAAACAGATTTTAAATGACATCACAGTCGATCTGCTTCCTGGCGGAGTATTGTTAATTGTCGGACATAATGGCAGTGGCAAAAGCACTTTATTACATGCCATAATGGGCCGTTACGACATCTCTGTAACAGGACAAGTTACATTGGAAGAAAAAGATTTGTTGTCTTTACCCTGCCATGAACGTGCTAGATCTGGCGTGTTTATGTTCCATCAAACCCCTCCTACTATCGATGGTGTAAACACTATGACGTTAATCAACGAAGTTAATAAACAGCAAGGAAGCCAGTATACTAAGCGAGATCTAATTGATCGTTCTAAAAAATTGTTTAATGAATTGAATCTTCCCGACGACTGGGCCAAACGACAGTTTAATTCTGGTGCCAGCGGCGGCGAACGTAAGAAAAATGAATTAGTGCAGGCCAAATTGTTTGCACCAAAAGTTCTACTGCTAGACGAGCCCGACAGTGGTTTGGATCAGGCCAGCAGACAGAACATCGTGGACCTTATTAAAAAGAATAGCCAAGCCGGCGGATATACACTATTAGTTTCGCACGATAACGAGCTACAGAGTATCTACAAGGATAATGTAATAGAGTTGAACAATGGCAGAATTGTATAAAGACGCACACGGCATTGACCTGCTAATACAGCCCGAAAATATAGAGCAGGTTGAAGAACATAAATTATATATTGTTCAGACCGAAGATCATTGCACAGCCAAATTTACCATCGAGCCTAAGCCCTACAGTAAAAGCCGTGTAACTATCTATATCTATGCAGAAGGCACAGCCAGCGTAGATTGTGTCTGCACTCTTAATGTGCCCAAAGATGTCGAAGGTGTAGAAACTGACATACAAATTCGTAGCTGGCCTTTTGATCGTAGTAAGATTAAAGCTAGACCCGAAATGAAGATTGCCAACAGCAATATTGTAGCTGCACACGGAAATGCCTTGGGCACACTAAACACAGAACAGCGTTATTATTTAGAATCCAGAGGATTTGATAACTATAAAGAGTTGATTAAACAGAGTCTTTTAGACAATGAAACAGTTACGTGACTACTTTCCATTTTTTAATAACAAAAATGGCATATACTTAGACAGTTCGGCAACAAGCCAAGCACTATATACAGTTATAGAAGATCAACACGAGTTCAATATCAGTCACAGAGCTAATGCACATCGTAGTGGTCATCGCATGGGAACATGGATCGATCAACGTTACCACGAAGCAAAAGAACTTATCGGTCAATGGCTAGGTATTGATAACCCGGATCGCAGAATTATTTTTACCAGTGGTGCCAGCCAAGCATTAAACGATGCTGTGACTATGATTCATAAAGAATTTAGTCGTGCCACAATCTATGTAGGCATCGACTTCCATCACAGTCTGTTTCTACCATTACAAAAATTGGCCGCTCAGAGTAGCTTTTTTAATTTAGAAATTATTGATGTTGACTGTAATGGAAATTTAGATTTTGATCAATTAGAAGCAAAGGCGGCTGCGGATACTGGACCTAAAATTTTTGCCTTTACTCCAGTTAGCAATGTATTAGGTCGTGTCAATGACGTAAGCAGAGCAAGGGCTATTGCTAAAAAATATGCAATGACCACTATTGTTGATGCCAGTCAATATGTTACCAAACGCAATGAAAGTTTGAACGAATTTGATTTTGTAGCATGGAGTTGGCATAAAATATATGGACCAACAGGTTTAGGTTGTTTAGTATTATCTGATAAATGGACCAATGTTGAACCCGTTAGACCTGGTGGTGGCAGCGTGTTAGGTGTCACATTAAAAAATGTTATGTGGCAGAATAATGCAGGTCGCTTTGAAAGCGGAACACAAAATCTTGGAGCCATTGTGGCCTTGCCCAGACTGATTCGCTGGCTCATGGAACATCAAGAGGACATTGAACTTCATGATAGAAGCATTTCGAATTTAGTTAATAGTCATGTTTCTCGTGAAATGTTTAAACCTGCATCAGAAACAGAGACTAGCCTTATAAGTCTTAGTCCACTCACTGGCGCCACGGAAGATTATGGTTATATGCTGGATGCACAGGGAGTGATGATTAGAGCGGGCAAACTCTGTGCAGAGCCATTGTTGACCAAGCTAGGTGTAAACGGCCTAATGAGATTAAGTTGGGCGGCATATACAAACAGTAATGAAATTGAAAAAACATTTGATGAATTAGGACAAATACATGGCAGACTTTCAAAGCATCTACGGTGACCTATTGGATTTAGAAGATCCCATGGACAAGTATGAATGGATCATTGATTATGGTGGGGGTGGCATGGGACTATCATCCCAATATAAAACTGAACAAAATCTAGTCAAAGGTTGCACCAGTTCTCTTTGGGTAGTAAAAATCAACGAAAAATTAGTCTGCGATGCTGACAGCGTTATAGTAAAAGGCTTCGCTGGAATAATCTGTGATTGGTATAACCAAGCTACAGAAAAAGAAAAAGAATCATTTAGTTTAGCCACATTAAATTCGATCGGCCTTGCTCCTTTATTAAGCATGGGTAGACAAAATGGTATTGCTAATCTAATAGCAAGGATTAAAACTCAATGAACGACGATATTAAAACCCGTATTATTTCCAATCTCAAGCAGGTTTACGATCCTGAAATTCCTGTAAACATTTATGAATTGGGTTTAATCTACGAGTTGACAGTCACAGATGAACATGTTAAAATAGTTATGACGCTGACTAGTGCTTTTTGCCCCAGCGCAGAGGAACTTCCCTTGGAGGTGCAGGCTGCGGCGGAAAATGCTGTGAAAGAGTTAAATACTAATAGAATTACGTCAGTAGACGTAGTTTTTGATCCTCCTTGGACTCCGGAAAGAGTTTCCGAAGAGGCTCGTTTAGAAATGGGAATGTTTGATTATGATCAAGAAAATTCTAGACTGGATCCTTGGGAAGAATGATTCTGCGTCCAGTAGCCATCCCTTAGATGGCGCCACTCGTGCTGCACAAGAACGTGCCGAAGCACCTTATAAAGTAGAAACCCCTGTGGTTGAACTACCAGTAGCTGTATCCGCTTCTGATGTTCCAGTAGTCGAAGTTGCTCCTACGGTTGCACCAGTAGTCGAGACGGCTCCTGTGACCGTAAAAGCCAAATATAAAAAAGTTGACCTTAATAAGAAAACTAAAAAAGAACTATTAGAGTTAGCCGCACAACATGGCTTAGTGGTAAAAGCTCGTCAGACTAAAGAAGAGCTAGTTAAAATTTTAGCTAAAGTATGAGCATATTGACAGTGACAGAGCCAGCACGTAAGCATATAATCAGTATGCTGACACGTGCCGGCATGCCGGCTGTGGAATTAAAGTTAGAGCCACAGGGTTGTAATGGTTACAAATATACATGGCAACCAGTGACTACTAACATCGGAGACACAGTGATTGATCTAGATGAAGAACATTCATTGGTTTTAAATCACAGTGTAATACCATATGTAATTGGCAGCGAAGTTGTTATGGAATCTTCTGGTCTTAGTCAAAGACTAAGTCTAGTAAATCCAAATGCTGCCGGCGCCTGTGGCTGCGGAGAAAGCGTTAATTTTAAACAATGACTGATAATAACTCCAATATTGATCAGCGGTTAAATGAACTGCAAGAGCAAGAAAGAAATCTTCTAAAGAAGATGAACACTGCTATCCGCGCCGGCGCCAATTCTACTATACTAGGTCAATTTGAATTTATGCTACAGGAATGTAGGTTTGCTCAACAAGAATTAAAAATACTCAAAGGATCTTCAGGGGATTCTGAATTTGATAACTTTTTGAGTATAGGATAATGATTAACAGTAAGGGTCAAATGTTCGTCGAAGACAATGATATTATTGAGTTAATGCTGACAAATAGGCAAGTCAAAATACTGCCCAGCAACAAAAATTCGTATCACAAATTTGAAGCGGAGTGTAAAAAATATGGTATTACTACACCCTTCATCTTAGATGATTCCGACGGTAAAATCAACTGGAATATTTCCGATGAATACAAGGATATTTCTATTAGAGATTATATATTGGAACAGCACGATCTAGACATGATGCAGAAAGCTCGAGTTGATTCGGAGCTAACAGAATTTGAAGAACGAGGATTAAATAATCTCTTGCGTTTTTTAATTTACTTTGTTAAAATCTTAAGAGACAATAATATTGTGTATGGAGTCGGACGAGGTAGTAGTATTGCCAGCTATGTTTTATACTTGTTAGGCGTGCATAGAATTGACAGCTATAAATTTAATTTAGATATTAAGGAATTTTTAAAATGAGTAAGCATAAGACTGCCCGAGGGCGCGAATTTAACATGCAGGCATTTTCTGCTAATCAAGGCGATAAAATTGCTGTGGGAAATAGCGGAAGAAATGCAAGGGGAGATTTGCTTGGCCCAGGAGGCAAAGTTATTGCCACCAAACAAGAAATTGCCAGTGCTGTGCATGAACAAAATTTTTCACCCAACAGCAAACAGGTAAAATTAAATCCACTTGAACAAGAAGTTGGTAGAAAAGAAATTATCGGCGCCGACGGTGTTCGACGCTGGGAAGTAACATTTGCTGATGGCAGCATTGAAATACAAGAAAAAACAGACATTGACAGATCACCAGGATTAGGAGAGTTATAAATGAATATTATTCCTTTAAAAGGTAATATTTTTGCCGTCCTACAATTAGGCGAGCGTGTTACCAGCGGCGGCATTGTTTTGATGGACGACAACGGAAAAATGGAAGGCATTCGCCCACGTTGGGCAAAAATCTGGAAAGTTGCAGAGGATGTCACTGATGTTAGGCCCGGACAATGGGCACTGTGTGAACATGGTCGCTGGACCATGCGTATTCGAATCAAAGACGAAAACGGCAATGACTTTGAATTCGTTAAATTAGATCCTAATGGTATTTTAGCTGTTCAGGATGAAGAACCCGTAGATCAACAAATTGGCGATAGTTTTGGCACCGGTCCCGGTGTTGAGCATCGTCCCGAAGACTTTGGCGCTCGCTAAGGTTGACTTTTCCTAACTTTTTCACTATACTAGTAGCATGACTACACAAACTTATCTCTGGGTTGAGAAATATCGACCCGCCGCTATGAAAGACTATGTCTGGATTGAACCCGCACAAAAACAAATGGTTGAGGGTTGGATTAAAAACAAAAACATTCCTCACTTGCTACTAAGCGGTCCTCCGGGCACAGGCAAAACAACACTGGCTCGTATGCTCTGTAATGAATTAGAAGTGCAGAAAGCAGACATTATGTTCATCAATGCCAGTCATGAAACTGGTGTAGATAACCTGCGTGACAAGGTATCAAACTTTTGCCGCAGTATGGCATTCGGCGACTTCCGTGTTATTATCCTAGACGAAGCAGATTATCTAAGCCCCAACGCACAGGGAGTTCTGCGTGGTATGTTAGAACAATATGCCAACGTTGCACGTTTTATTCTAACCTGCAACATGCCGCATAAGATCATGCCAGCATTGCACAGTCGCTGTCAGGGTTTTAGTTTTCATCACTTAGACGAAACAGAGTTCATGGTTCGTTTGGGACAGATCCTTGCAGATGAAGGCTGCGACTTTGACGTAGATACGCTACAGAGTTTTGTCAAAGCAACTTATCCCGACCTGCGTAAGGCAATTAATACAGCACAGCAATACAGTGCCACTGGAACATTAGTTCTTCCACAAGCTGGTCAAAGCACAGATACCAGCGAGTGGAAGTTAGAAGCTATTGCTATGTTCCAAAACGGCAAAGTTCGTCAAGCAAGGGAACATATCTGCAAAAAGATTACCTTGGAGGAATACGAAGAAGTCTATCGCTTCTTGTATCGTAATCTAGAGTTTTGGGGTGACGATGAGGATATTCAGGATGCCGCCATTGTTATCATTAAAGAAGGTATGGTCAACCACAGCCTTTGTGCTGATCCCGAAATTAACTTGAGCGCGACCATCGTCAAACTTGACCGGCTGCGTCGAGGTATACTGTAAAACTGCGGAAGCAAGACTCCAGCCCGACAGTTTATTTACTCACCGTATATTTTCAATACCTCAGCTACAGCAGGGTGACGTTCTACGTCTCTCTGCTCGAATTCTACTAGACCAATCATCTTACTAGATGTTGATGTCAGCTTGGTAATGAAGTCTTTAAGACCATTAGCTTCATAGCCACGATCATGCTGCGCTAGGTCTCCCGTTACAAAGATTCGACTATTATTACCAATGCGTGTCAGTAACATCTTCATCTGACTTGGTGTAGCATTTTGCATTTCATCTGCGAGAATTATTGCGTTTTCAAATGTTCTTCCCCTCATGTAGGCCAAAGGTGCCACCTCGATAACATTCTCCTCAATCATATTTTCGATATACTTCGGGCTCCAATACTGCTCGAATACATCAAAGATTGGGCGAGTCCAAGGCGCCATCTTATCTATAAGCGTGCCAGGCAGAAATCCGTGCTGTTCATCAACACTAACTGCTGGTCTTGTGATAATAATTTTGTCAATTCTGCCCGCCTTGAGTTCTCTCACCGCTAGTAAACAGGCCAACAGAGTTTTACCCGTACCCGCAGGTCCGATGGCAAAAACTATGTGTTTTCTCTGATCTTCTAGCAGAGCAAGATAATCTTCCTGCCTCATATTCTTAGGCAGTATTTCTACTTGCTTTTGGCGTTCTTTGCGATATCTTTCGATGTGCAGAACTGCTGCGTGTTCTTGTGGCTGAACACGTTGTTTGCGTTTTGTCATTCTAATTCCTCCATGTATGGAATGGTTAGTCTGACTGTGAGTCTTGCTGTCCACATAGATATTTAACTGTGAAATAAAAATACAAACGGTTAAGGTACAAAAAATGGTAAATATTAAAAACAGCTCAAGGATATTCGATGGCCGCCATTCAATACAAAAACTTTGCCTATTTAAAAGGCCCACAGGGAGACCCTGGTCCACAAGGTCCACAAGGCCTGCGCGGCCTTAAAGGAGATCAGGGTCCCAAGGGAGATCGTGGCCCAGCTGGCCAAGCCACCACCCCTCAGGAAATAAGAAGCTATTTTAGTGCAGATGGAAATATACGCTATGATAATACTACTGGTATTATTTCTTTCGAGAATCCGGGCTATGCTACAGAAGGTTATGTTAATACAGCAATAAGCAATCTAATAGGCACTGCTCCGACTATATTGGATACTCTTGGTGAAATTGCAGAGAGGCTAAACAATGATGCAGAGCTAGTAGCATCAATCTTAGAACAAGTAAATCAAAAATTAAATTTGTCTGGAGGCACATTAACAGGGGATTTAATTCTTAATGCTGATCCTACTACTTCGTTACAAGCGGCCACCAAGCAATATGTAGACAATGCTGTTGGATCATTTGCTACTAGTTTAACTGAATTATCAGATGTTGCAATAACCGGTGACGTGACTGCCGGCCAAGTCCTGAAATTTAACGGTTCTAAATGGGTGAACGGAACAGATTTGACTGGCGGTAGCGGTGGTTCGGGATCTGTAAATTGGAATGATGTAATAGGAAAACCTACATTTTCCACAGTTGCGTTATCTGGAAACTACAATGATTTAGCTAACAAACCAGCTATACCGGTAGTTCCAACAAATATAAGTGCCTTCATCAATGACAGGGGTTATCTTACACTAAGCGATCTGCCTCCTAGCACAGGATTCAGCGGCAATTATAATGATCTAACTAATAAGCCTACAAATCAAATTTTAAATACCAACAGCGATGTTAGATTTAATAGTCTAGCTGTAAAGTCGCTCGATACTGATAATCTAAAATTTACCGGGACCGGGCCGATAGTAATCAGCAGTGGAAATGATTTGCGTTTCACTTCTATAGGCGATATTACATTTAACGGTAGCAAATTATCAACAGTTGCATTTAGCGGTAATTATAATGACCTAAACAATAAACCAGCTATTCCAAATTTAGCAATGGTTAATGAAAGCATATTACCCAGTGAAGATGTAACATATGATTTGGGTAGTCCAACAAAACAATGGAAATCTTTATATCTTAGTGGTTCTACAATGTATCTTGGTGGAACATCAGTTAGCGTAGATAACATTGGCAACTTTTACGTTGGAGGAAAAGTTGTAATTAATAGTTCTGGTTCAGCTGCTGAAGTTGATTGGGATGATGTTTCAAATAGACCAACATTTGCTACTGTAGCAACAAGTGGTAACTATAACGATTTAATTAACAAACCTACATTACTACAAGGACCAAAGGGAGATAAAGGCGATACAGGTGCTACTGGCGCAACAGGTGCTACTGGACCCAAAGGAGATAAAGGCGACAAGGGAGACTCCGTTGTAGTAGGCGCCTTTATACACGAACAACTTATACCATCCACTGTTTGGACAGTTACACATAATTTAGGTGTGAAATATGTAAACATCGAGCCAGTTAAAAATGACGGGACCAGCTGGGTGGGTAAATTTGATTATCCCACTGTAGAATTCCTAGATGCAGTCACTTGTAGATTAACTTTTAACTCTCCTTCTTCTGGTTACGTTGCTGTAAGTGCCGGCGGTGGTCAGCAAGGCCCTAAGGGCGATAAAGGAGATCCAGGCGGCCCAGCAGGTCCACAAGGACCACAGGGTCCTAAAGGAGATACTGGCTTACAAGGACCAAAAGGAGATAAGGGAGACAAAGGCGATACTGCTATTGCAGGTTCTTTTATATACGAACAAAATACTTCAGCTAGTGTTTGGACTATTACTCATAACTTGGGTGTAAAATTTGTAAACGTAGAGCCAATTAGAAGCGACGGAACTAGCTGGGCTGGAAAGTTTGATCATCCGACTGTAGAATTCTTAACAGACAATTCTTGTAGATTAACATTCAGCTCTCCTGTTACAGGTTTTGCTGCCATAAGTGCAGGCGGCGGGCCGCAAGGCGAACAAGGCCCTAAAGGCGATAAAGGGGACACCGGTATACAAGGTATACCTGGGGCTCAAGGACCTGCAGGCTTAACAGGGCCCAAAGGAGATAAGGGAGACAAAGGCGATACTGGCATTCAAGGACCCGTCGGTCTAACAGGACCACAAGGACCACAAGGACAACAAGGCATACAGGGACCCAAAGGGGATAAAGGGGATAAAGGAGATGCCGGAACTAGTGTAAGTCTTAAAGGTGCTGTTACTTCCTTAGGAAATTTACCTTCTATAGGAAATAACGACGGAGATTTGTGGATATACACTGTCACTGGTGACGGCTACGTATGGTCGAGTGGACAATGGAATAACGTCGGGCCTATTAGAGGACCAAAGGGAGATAAAGGAGACACTGGTGCCACTGGCCCGCAAGGCATACAAGGTGCAGTTGGACCTACTGGGGCGCAAGGCAGCACCGGGCCACAGGGACCTAAGGGAGATACCGGCGCTACAGGCGCTACAGGTGCCACTGGCCCACAGGGTATACAAGGCATACAAGGTATTCAGGGACCTATCGGCCTAACAGGACCTAAAGGGGATAAGGGCGACACTGGAGATACTGCCATCGCTGGCGCATTTGTATACGAACAAACCTCTCCTGCCACAGTATGGTTAATAACACATAATTTAGGTGTAAAATATGTAAACATTGAACCAATTAAAAATGACGGTACAAGTTGGGCGGGTAAATTCGATTATCCTACTGTAGAATTTTTAAATCAAAATTCATGTAGACTGACTTTTAACAATCCAGAGATCGGACATGTTGCTGTTACATCCGGCGGTGGCCAGCAAGGCCCTAAGGGTGATACCGGAACCACTGACTATAACGATTTAACTAATAAGCCTGCTATTCCTAATTCATTGACAGACATAGGAATAACAGACGGCGACTTCGGACAGGTTTTAACTACTGACGGCGCTGGCAATTTCTATTTTGACGATTTATCATCGTCTGTAGTCGATGTTAATATTATAGGAGAAGAGATTACTTTTGGCGCTGACCTGCCAGGACCTGTCAGCAGCACTACGTTATTACATCCTGTTGCTACTAGTGGCAATTATAATTCTCTAAGTAATCTACCTACTATTCCTACCGCAGTAAGTCAGCTGGCTAACGACAGTGGATTCATCAGTAGTGTTGACTGGGCAGACATTCAAGATAAGCCAGCATTCGCTACTGTAGCAACCACAGGCGATTATGAAAACTTAGTAAACACTCCTCTAATACCAAGCGATATCGCACAACTAACTGATAATTCAGGCATACTAGTCAATATGATTAGTGTGGCCACTCTCAAGTCTATTGTTGCAGATAGCACAGACTTTGCAGATTTTAAAGCAAGGATATCTAACCTATGAACGAAACAAAAGAATACATTGTAACTGTGTCTGATCCAAAAATATGGGATCAAGTATGGGACATATTTACACAAGGAGGCCTGGGAGATAATTTTATACCTCAGAGACCAGTAGAAGTTATTAATGAACGACCTTTTAACGACTATTCTGCTCATTTTGCCCTAACCGATAGCGAAGCGGGCGAGCTAATGAAAGATCCAAGATTTGCCAGTGTAGAACTTAGAGCTGATCTACAAGAGGATGTAGAGAAAGGTTTTTTAGGAGCAAGACGCCACAAGTTTGACAAAACAAACACCATCGATAACACAATGAAAAATTGGGGGCTGTTAAGATCTACACAAGTATCCAATCCATTCACCAGCTCATTATCAATCACAGGCGACTATAACTATAATTTAGATGGCACAGGAGTAGACATTATTGTCATGGACTCTGGCGTAATGGCTAATCACCCGGAGTTTGCTGTAAATGCTGATGGTACTGGTGGTAGTCGTGTTGTTGATTTTGACTGGAGTAGTCTAGGGGTTCCTGGAGTTGCCTCTGGTCCTAGTATAGGAGGATATCTAGGAGATAGTGATGGTCATGGTAGTAATTGTGCTAGTATTGCTGCCGGCAACACCTGCGGTTGGGCCAGTGGTGCAGCCATATATAGTATTAGAATATTCGATGGTGACGATACTATAACCAATCAATACCTAGGTGCAATCAATTCCGATCTAGCATTTGACCTAGTTCGAGCATTTCATCTAAGAAAAATTAGCCAAGGCAACACTCGTCCCACCATTTGCACTAATAGTTGGGGATATCGCTCCAGCTATAGTTTTATGCAATATACAGTTTGGAGAGGAACTCAGTATAATATTACTTCAAGAAATGCAGCCTACGGACAGGTTAACAATAGCCATCCGTATTGGCTGAATTATCTAAATGTCAGCGCAGATAATGCTGCCGCAGCCGGCGTGATAATGGTTGGAGCTGCTGGAAATTATTATCATAAAATAGATGTCAACGACGGTATTGATTATAATAATTATTATAGGTATAATTATGGAGGTTTTTATACCGAAGACATTTATTATCATAGGGGTAGCAGTCCAACAAATGCAGCCAGTATGATTAATGTAGGAGCCATTGATAATACTTCCCTTGAACAGAAAGTAGGTTTTAGCGAGTGCGGTCCTCGTGTAGATGTATATGCTCCTGGTGCTGCCATCATGGCGGCCTATGCTAATAAGCCTTATATTACTAGTGCTGTTGCTGATCCTAGAAATTCTTCTTATCACTTAAACAAACTCAGTGGTACTAGCATGGCTTGTCCGCAAGTAACTGGTATGCTGGCCTGCGTATTGCAGGCTAGGCCCTCAATGACTCCAACTGAAGCCAAACACTTGGTAATTGAACACTCGGTAAAAAATTCTCTGCAAGTTTCTGGCACAGAAAACTATTCAAATCAGCGTAGTCTACAAGGCGGCAATAATAGAATATTAAGAACTCCATTTAATAGTCCCATCAGAGGCGGCATTAATTCTAATTAAATATGCATAAATAACTTTATGATAGATATTGATCTAATTTATACCACCCTGGACGATGTTTATGGCAGTGAAAACGTCCTAGACATTCTAGTAGAATTTGAGCGAGTTTTTGACGAGCTTGACATCTACGTCTATAAAAACTGGCAAAAAGGTGAAGTTGTAGAAGGTCCCAAAATTGACCGTTATTGGATTACTGTGAGCCTAATGTATCCTTACAAAATGATGCCAGATCCAGAAGGCGCCATGCGTCTAATTGACCATGGTTGTAAAGTTTTCATGGGCAAGGATACCCTAAAGCACGTGGCAAAGATCAAAGATCAGGAAAGCTACGAACCAGACCCAGAGTCCGGTGAACTACGAGCTAAGATAATTGAAAGTCCCGTTTGGGTAGTAAAGGTTATTATGCCTAGACACTTTGTGGATGAAAAACAAACAGATAAAGTTCAAGCAGGTAACAGCAGTATTGATATGGATGCAGTAACTGATGCCTATGATGAAAGCCTCAACGATGATGAAGCCGCAAAAGGTAATGCCGCAGATGAAGCACAACAAGCAACTCAATGAACACTTGAGCGAAAACGACCTTAAGTGGTTAGTTGACGACGCAGTCTTGATTGACATGCATAAAACAAAACTAGGCGAAGACAAGGATTATCTTGTTCTTAGCATAGCTGTCAACGACCGAAATCCTGCACACGATCTAGCACGTTTCATTGAAAACAGCGTCTACAAGTATGCTGATGTAGAAGTAAGTCCTGCTACAGATTCCAAAGGAAGATACTTAGTCTATGTAGAAATGGAAAGGACTCCCGAAGCATTTGAAGCCATCGACGGTATCCTTAAAGACAGTTGTAAGTTAAGCGGTATTGATCAATGGAAATTTAAAACCATGGGTCTTAATGATAATGTAACGTTCGATCGAGATACTTTTTCTCAATACGTAATTACCGATCCTAACCTTTACGAGCAACGCCATCCTGCTGCCCAGCCAGAGGAAGAACAAGAACAGACTATGTCTACTCCCGAGAATGTAGAAGAATCAATTAAGTCTAGACTAAAATTTTTATTGAATTATTAATGAGCAAAGAAGATCTAATCAAGCTAAGAGGAACCGTTGTTGAATGTTTGCCTAATGCTATGTTTAAAGTAGAACTAGCAGAAGTTAAAAAGATAATAGTAGCAACAATATCAGGTAAAATACGCAAACACAATATAAACATATTGAGACACGATGTTGTTGAAGTTGAGTTAAGCACATATGACCTTACGAAAGGCCGAATAACATTTAGGTATAAATCATGAGTCAGTTAATTTGGATGATAAACTTAATACCAGATTGGTTTTGGACTCTAGTATTATGGGCAGGTGTCCTCAGCGTCATTGCATCCTATATTCTAGGAAAGATTCCATTTGTAACACAATATAAAATTCCTCTAAGAGTGGGCGGAGTTGTTGCCACTTTAATTGGTGTTTATTTTTGCGGTGTCATTGCCAACGAAGCTAAATGGCAAGCACGAGTAGAAGAACTACAGCGACAGGTTAAAGAAGCTGAAGTCGAAGGTGAAGCTGCAAATCAAAAACTAGGACAAGTCTTAGATGAAAAGAAGCAAACTGTTCAGCAAAAAACTAAAGAAATTGTAAAATATGTTGATAGATGGCACACCAAAGAAGTTCTTAAAGAAGTTCCAGTAGAAGGCCCCGAGCGTGTGCGTGTAGAAGAAGTGATCAGATATGTTGAAAACTGCCCTGTGCCTAAAGAATTCATCGAGCTACATAATCAAGGTGCGGCCAAGCCCAGCAAAGGAGACAAGAAATGAAATCCATACTTGTAGCACTGATTGTCGTTGCACTTAGTGGTTGCACAGCTTTTCTTCCAGCTAAACCAAAATTTCCGGTACCCACAAAAGGCCTGACTGAGCCCTGCCCCGACTTGAAAAAGATCGAAGGAGATAAAGTAGCTATAACAGACTTTTTAAAAACAGTTGTAGAAAATTATGGATTATATCATGAATGCAGCCTTAAAAACGAAGGCTGGAATGAATGGTATAAAACTCAAAAAGAAATTTACGATAAGGTAAAATGAAGTTAGCTCTCATAGCAGTTTCTCTTGTATTGACTGGTTGCGCCACAACAGCTGGTCAATACTCACAATATCTCGAACAAACAACTAAACTAGCTGCCAGTCAGAATGCTGCCGAGGCGGCCTGCCTTTTGGTAATTGCCGAAGGCATTAAAACAGCAGACCCTAATAACAAAGCACTATTAATCAGTCAAATTGATAAGTGCCGCAAGGAGCCAGTCCGAGCAGAACCTCCCAAAAAGAACTGGTTAGGCTGGTGATTGACAAGCCCGGGAGTTTGCTGTAATATAGCAGCATGGCAAATTATTCTTTAATCAACGAAAAAGATCCACTACTAACTACTGAATGCACTCCTTGGGATTGGGAGAAAGACGGCGAAATTGCCGAACTCAGTAGAGACATGCTCAAAGTAATGTTTGAACACAACGGTATTGGATTGGCAGCACCCCAAATTGGCATTAACAAACGAGTATTCGTTATGGGAAATTCTGCACAGAGTTATATCTGTGTAAATCCTGAAATCATCTCTGGCAGCGGAGAAGTCAAAGAACAAGAAGGCTGTTTAAGTTTTCCAGGTCTTTGGTTACATGTCAATCGTTATGAAACTGTTCAAGTTCGCTATGAAGACATCCTAGGAAAAACTCATGAAAGAGAATTTACTGGGATGGCAGCTCGAGTATTTCAACATGAGTATGATCATTTAAGTGGTCTCTGTTTTGTAAATAAAGTTAGTAAGTTAAGTTTGGAACTAGCATCTAAACGCCGAAAAAAGTTTTTGAAAAGGAAATAATACATGGCATTGGAAGACAACAGCGCAATCAACGCAATCCTTGAACGTGCATTTAGACTGGCCCTTAATAAAGAGCACGAATATGTGACTCTAGAGCATTTGACTTTGGTTATGCTAGAAAACAAGGACATTGCTGACTACCTAAATATAATGGGTTTGAGTCCACAACCTATTATCGAAGATATCAATAACTTTTTAAATAGTCAAAGCTATCTTGTAGTCAGTGGTTTAACAAAACCTCGTAAGACGCAGACCTTGGAACGTGCTTTTAACCGTGCATTTACGCAGGCTCTATTTAATGGTCGCGCAGGCATTGCTCCGCAGGATATGATGCTGAGTATCCTCAGCGAGAAGAACAGTCATGCCTGCTTTTATCTAGCACAACACGGTGTGACCAAGGAAACATTCTTAGACGTTATTAGTAAGAATAATAAGAGTAGTTCTAAGAGTGCTGCCGTTGCAGAGAAAATCCTTAACGAATATTGCTTGAATCTAAACGAAGAAGCCAAAGCCGGACAAATTGATCCTTTAATTGGCCGTACCGAAGAGGTAGGTAAGCTCAGTCAAATTCTAGCTCGTCGTAAAAAGCGCAACGCTATTCTTGTCGGCGATCCCGGTGTAGGTAAAACACACATCGTAGAAGGTCTTGCAAGACGTATTGTAGAAGGTCAAGTGCCTGTGACACTTCAAGACAATATTATATACAGCCTGGATATGGGCGCACTAATGGCAGGCACGAAATATCGAGGAGATTTTGAAGAACGTATTAAACAGGTTATTGAAATTCTCGAAGCTCGAGATAATGCTATTCTCTTTATTGATGAAATTCACACGGTTGTCGGCGCTGGGGCTGCTGGCAATAGTAATATGGACATGGCCAACCTGATTAAGCCTAGTCTAACTCGCGGCCGTATTCAAATTATTGGTTCCACAACTTGGGAAGAATATCGAGAAACAATCGAACCCGAACGTGCTCTTGCTCGTCGATTTACCAAACTTGATGTTGAAGAAATGGATGCAGAATCCTGTAAGCAGATGCTACATGCTATCATGCCCGAATACGAAAAGTATCACGAAGTTGAAGTGCAAAGCGAAGCCATTGATGCTGTCGTTGATCTAACAGTTAAACACATGCACGATAAGTTCTTGCCAGATAAGGCCATTGATGTTCTCGACAGTGCAATGGCTCTGCTCAAAGTCACACAACGAGATAAATTTCTAACCCTAGAAGATATTAAACTGGAAATCAGCAAGCAGGCCAAGGTTCCTATGGAACAGCTAAACACTCGTCAAGAATCCGTAAACTTTGATTATGAAGCCAGAATTAAGGGTAAAGTGTTTGGTCAGGATCAAGCAGTAGAGAAACTCTTAGACAGTATCTATATTGCCAAAGCAGGACTAAAAGAACTTAATAAGACCATGGGCAATTATCTGTTTGTAGGACCCACAGGTGTAGGTAAAACAGAATTATCTCAACAGCTAGCAGACTGCATGGGTATGGAACTGCTACGCTATGACATGGGCGAATATATGGAAAGCCACAAAGTTGCTAGTTTGATTGGTGCTCCCCCTGGCTATGTTGGCTATGGGGAAGGTGGTGCTGGCGCTGGTAAACTGATTAATGATTTAGAACAAACACCTAGTGCAGTTCTGCTATTCGACGAAGTTGAAAAGGCACACCCAGATGTTCTTAACATTCTTCTGGGCGTAATGGATAACGGTATGCTGACCAGTTCAAATGGTAAAACTGTCAGTTGTCGAAATGTAGTATTGATTATGACCAGTAACTTAGGTGCTAGAGATGGCGAACGCAGTCGTATTGGTTTTGATAATAGTCCAAATGCCAGTGCTAGTCGAGATGCTGTCAATAGACATTTCACACCTGAATTCCGTAATCGTTTAGATGCTATAGTCGACTTTAACAGACTAACTAAAGAACAGGTTAAGCCTATTGCTATGAAGTTTATTAATGAACTAAATGAGCTTTTGGTAGACAAGAATATTCGTATCACAGTAGATGGTGCTGCCTTGGATAAACTTGTAGACGATGGTTTTGACGATAAGATGGGCGCAAGACCTATGAAAAGACTGATCGCCGATAAAATTAAGAAGCCATTGAGTAAGCGTATTGTTTTTGAAAATCTACGCGATACGCAACTGTCGGTGTATCATAACGGCACAGATTATGAACTTCGATAATATTAAACTACCAGTTGGGTGCAAACTCAAATATACGCAAAAGATGTATTATAAAAAATACATCTATAAACTGATTTTTGAAGTTGACAGAGCCAAACTTATAAAGAGTACCAGTAAGCAGAATTATTTCTATTCTAAGTATCACTCTTACTCAAATAGAATGCAGGTTATTAGCGAACTGCTAAAGCGCATCGACCAGCATGTAACAAGCGATGACTATCGTCTTCGAGCAGAAAATGTAAGGGTTAGCTTGTTCACCAGTGATATTAATGATGTTGTATCTCTGATTACAAACATGTCTGACAGGCTAGTAGAATTTGAACGTCCCTATAATGATAATCATATAGAAATCATGGACAACTTCAGAAAAGTAGTGGTTAGAAACAGTCTGTTTGAAAAAGAATTCAAGTTCAAAATTTACCTAAAATATGATTTCAAAATGCGTGAAACTAGGTATGCTGGTGTTCAAAACTTCTTAGAATCTTTGGACAGTAAATGGAGCGTGAATTCTACATTAAACCGGTTTTTTAATACAGCAATGACAGGACGTCACATAGGCTACACAGCGGCTGTCTATCTAACCAGTGCAGAGGATCTCATGATGTTTCAGCTGAGGTTCAATGAAGATATTGTTAAAATAGAAGAAGCAGTTTTGGTAACAGAACTTTAATACCAAAATTAACTGGTATTTTTAAAGGCGCAATTTCGGTTGCGCCTTTTATTTTGGCTAAATATTAGCAACGGAGAAGAATTATGGCTAAGATAGTCGAAGACATACTAATAATGAAATTCAGCAGAATTGTCAAGGACAATGACACAGATCCTGCGTCAGCTATTACAGCAGAAAATGCGGCAGCTCTAGAGCAAGTTGCACAGGAACTAGTAGGCGATGCAGTTATTGTAGAGGTTACACTAGATGGCAACTAATATGAGCACTGTTACCATGATGGTGGGTAACGGTGAAATGGATCAGTTAAGTGATGCTGTTCGTGGCGATGGCTATTATGGGTATCGTGAAGGATATCACACTATGGCTATTCAGTTTAATAATTTTGTAGGTCGTATTCAAATAGAGGCAACATTGGAACTAGAACCTAACGCAGCAGATTGGTTTCCGATCTGGCTGACACCTAGTCATCCTTACAGAGAGTATAACACACAAAAAACAGGCACAGAAGCATTTACCTTTAGGGGTAATTTTGTGCTGGTAAGATTTAGAAAAGAACGTAGCTATATGAGCACAACGTCGCCAGTAGGTGATATTACCAAAGTTATGTTGAGTATATAAACATGGCAATTTACGTAGACAATTTGGGCGATGGTAATCTCCCAGTAACATTAAACAACCCTCAAGAAGGCGAAGCCCTTGTTTGGGATCCAACTGCTGGCGCTTTTGTTAACGCTCCGCAGAGTTCCAGCACAGAAATCATCCAAGACACTGTTGCTGACATGCTGGAAGTTGACCCAGACGGCACACAAGTATCATTAAGACTAGTTAGTAGCTATGACGATGTCACAGGCAAACTAACATTTAATGTTGTTGCAGATGGCGGCACCGGTGGAGTTGGTCCAGCTGGAATTGTAGTTAAAGAAGATGGCGCAGCGAGAGGCGTAGCAACTACATTAGACTTTGCTGGCGCTAGCGTAGCATTTGAAGGCGGCGTAGCAACTATTTCAGGCCTACTAGACAGCATAGGCATTAAAGATACTAACGTAAACGTAGGCGATGTTAGGAATTTTGACTTTCATGGATTTGATCTAACAGTTAACGGAGACACTGTAACCGTTGTTGCACCCGACCTAACCGGCATTATTACCAGCATACCAGTTCAGGAAAGTGGCTTAGACAAAGGCGAAGTTACAACTCTAAACTTCGTCAACAGCACAGTAACAGTTTCTAATGGTGTTGCCACAATTATTGGCTCAACAGGCGGCACAGGCGGCAGTTCTTATGTCCTTCCGGTAGCTACTACAACTACACTGGGCGGCGTCAAAGTTGACGGTTCTACTATTACTATCAATGCCAATGGTGTAATCAGCTCAACAGGCAGTAGCTCTGGCGGCATTAGTCTAAGCGATGTGGGTAACTATCTAACAACTAACGGATATGCCACACAGACTTACGTTCAAGGTCAAGTTGGTAATTTAATTAATGGTGCCCCTGCGGTTCTAGACACGTTAAACGAACTAGCAGCAGCCTTGAGTAACGATCCAAACTTTGCCACAAGTATAACAACAGGACTAGCCGGCAAGTTAAACATCAGTGGCGGAACAATGACTGGCACCTTAACATTGGCCGGCGCTCCTGCAGGTAATTTAGATGCGGCTACAAAAGGCTATGTAGATCAAAAGGTTGCAACTGGCCTTGCTAGTTTACCTCCTAGTGCTGTTTCTCTAGATGATCTAACAGATGTTGATACTTCCGGTGTAGCTACTGGACAACTTCTGGGCTGGAATGGAACCACATGGGCTCCTACAAATAATACTGGGGCAACAGGCGCTACTGGGGCAACAGGTCCTCAAGGCCCTGCTGGTTTGAGTATCAGTGCTGCAAGTATTAGCTTAACTGGTAGTTTACTATTGACTATGAGCAATGGTGCAACTATCAATGCTGGTAGCGTTGCAGGACTAAGCTCGGCCGCAGTTAATGGCACAGGCAGACTAATATTAACAAAGCAAGATGGTACAACCATCGATGCTGGCAATGTAGTAGGACCTAAGGGAGACACAGGTGAAACTGGTGCTACTGGCGCAACAGGTGCTACTGGCGCAACAGGTGCTACTGGCGTAGGCGTCAGCACAGCCGAAGTAAATGGTGCTGGTCGATTAATTATTACCAAAACAGATTCTACCACAGTTGACGCTGGCAGCGTAATTGGTCCACAAGGCGCCAAAGGTGATAAAGGTGATACTGGTGCAGCCGGTGCAACTGGTCCTGCAGGCAATGGTGTATACAGCGCAGTGGTTGACGGTGACGGTAATTTAATTCTAACTCTCGACGATGCCACTTCAATTAATGCAGGTAGCACAGTTGGACCACAAGGACCACAAGGTGTCCAAGGTCCTGCAGGTCGTAGTATTGCCAGCAGTGGTGTCGTAGTTGACGCAGGTGGATATTTACAGGTCACACTAACAGACGGTACAACTATAAATGCAGGTTATGTTGTTGGCCCACAAGGTAGCACAGGCCCAACTGGTCCTAAGGGCGATAAAGGCGACACAGGTGAAACAGGAGCCACAGGTCCGCAAGGCCTAAGTTACACAGTTAACGGATTAACCGGAAGTGTTCAAATTTTTGGCCTAGCCAGCACAACACGACCTGGATTTGATTTTGAAGTTGATTTATCCAACAAGGCTAACAGACTTACCACAGCAAGAACAATTAGCTTAACAGGTAAAGTAACAGGTCTAACAAGTTTTGATGGTAGCGGTAACGTAAGTATTACTACTGCTTTGAGCGGCGTAACAACCAATGATGTTAGCGAAGCTACAAACCAATACTTTACACAGGCTCGTGCTCGTGCAAGTTTAAGTAGTGCCGCTGATTCAAGCATTAGTAGTTTGATTAGTTATGATGATGCAACAGGTGTAATTAAATTCCGTGCTAATACTAGCTATATTACAGAAGGTAGCAATTTATACTTCACTAATACAAGAGCTGATGCTCGTGCTGATGCTCGTATTGCAGCCAGCAGTATCAATGCATTAAGCGATGTTGATACCGTCACTACAGCTCCAACTAACGGACAGGTATTGACTTGGACTGGCAGTGCATGGACTCCTAGCTCAGTTAGTGGAGGGTCTGGTGCAGTCTCTAGTGTAAACAGTAAGACTGGTGCAGTAACACTAAACACCGATGATGTTGCTGAAGGAACAAGCAATCTATACTATACAACAACTCGTTGGGATCAACGTTTATCTACAAAGACCACTGACAATCTAACAGAAGGTTCAACAAACAAATATTTTAGCAACACACTTGCACGTAACGCTTTGGCAGCGGGAACCGGTTTAAGCTATAATAGCTCAACTGGTACATTTAGCATTAGTGCTAATACTGACCAAGTAAGTGAAGGTAGTGCTAACCTATACTACACTAATACACGCTTTGACACAAGGTTTGGTCAAAGCAATCTAAGCGCACTTGCTGATGTTGCCAGCACTACACCAACCACTGGACAAGCACTTGCTTGGAACGGTAGCGCATGGGCTCCTACAACTATAAGCGCCGGCAGCGGTGGCGGCAGTGGCAGTGGCGTATCTGGTGTCTATCGTGCCAGCGTTCAGGTTAACTACGATGCTTCCGGTAACTTAACCAGTGTAGCAGTATTAAGTGGAGGTATCAGTGCAGTGATTGCCACAGCAACATCTACTACTGCTACTGTAACATTTACCTTTACTGGTAGTGCTTGCCCTCCATTGGGTGTATTTGTCTATGGTTATCAACAAGCGTCTAATCAATATGTAAGTCGTGCGTTGGCCAGTGACTTTACATCTAGATTAATGCCAGGCGGCGGATCTAGTGGTAGCCCCACAGCATTCAGCGCATTTGATCCAAGCGTCAACACCATGACATTAAGTTTGACTAGAAGTTTAACTGGTTCCAGTGCTGCGGTTGGTCAACCAACTCATGCAGTTGTTCAATTCTTACTAAGCAGCGTATAAGGACTGTCGATGACTATTAATTCTTGGAAAACTAGTTTTGTGGGGTTAAACAAACCCAGTAAGGTTTTATCTGGAACCGCAGACAGTTTTACTCCTAAATCACTTTGGGCTTATGCTAATGGTCCAGATGATCCTTATTGGAGCGGCGGCGCCAATCCACAGTTTTATCAATGGACTGTAACTTTCAACGTTGAAGAGCGCACACACGGCAGTAACCTAACTAGAACACCATTTAGATTTAATGCACAAGATATCGAAGTAGGCGACTTTGTAGCAGGCGCATTGGATGGTAAAGTATGTCAGATTATCAGTATTCTAGAAAAAACTGATTTAACACTGACTGCGGTTGTTGAAGATCGTATGCGTTACAATACATTTAGAGATCCTACAGGTTTTGGGTTGTTTAGCACTCCGGGTCCTGTAATCTTTTTCCAAATCAACGAACTAGGCTTTCCAATGTTAGATCCTGTTCCAGGATCAGCAGCCGCAGATTTCTTTACTAACGTAATGAGTAGATTTCAAAATATGAATCCTCTTACAAATTATTTGCTGGAAAAATCTAATCATGGATTTCAAACCGGTGATGCAATCTGTATAGAAAGCGGAGAGTTCGTTCTAAGTGATCCTGATAATGTTGTTAAATTCATAGGCACAGTATTGCACCCAGGTCCTGGACCAAATCAATTCATTATAAGACCTGCTAATGGCATCATTGATTTTATTCCTGGATTGCCCGGAGATGTCGGCGATTATGTTTATCCGAGTATCGATGGTTCGGGAGACTTAACTACCAGCGATGCTAGTCAGCGTCCTGTATTCTTAAAAATTGCCAATGCTATCGAAACTTATACCATTGGTGATGGAATCGACCCAAGTGGCAATGATGGTGACATTGTAGAAATAAACAAGGTACCTATTACATTCTCTGGCAACTACGACATAGATCAGGCTGTAACAACTATCAATGCCGGGACAACAGATCATAAAATAACAGCAGACAAAGTTGGTGCTGCCAACGAAGTTATTTCCGACTTAGTGGCACAAGGTAATGCCTATGGCGTTATTGCTGGCTATACGCCATTCAGTGCTGAAATTAACGGTGTTGTTGTTAACTTTACAACAACTACCAGTGGTAGTGCAACCTATAGTGATCCTGTGGTTGCAGACCAAAACGACATGGTTGCAGATATTAATGCAGCCGGCATTCCTAATATTGTTGCTAGTATTGTAGGCAGTGAAATCAAAATAAGAAATAACATTGGTGGCGCCATTAATATTGTTAATATCACCAACGACAGCAACGGGAATCCTTTTGCAGGAACAAATAGTATCAGTAGCTTACCAGCAAGCACTGCCGCGAATACATCAACATTTGCACTGAGACTACGCAGAGAAGATGGCGGACCAATGACACTGAGGGATGTTCAAGGAACATTCTTTAACGACTCGGGTGTTATTAGTGGACAGAACGGTCGCTATGCATTAGGTCTATACATTGAACAGGGCCTACGCAGTAGTAGCACTACAGTAGTTGCCAACATTGCGGCTAGAGATGCTCTATACCCTCTAGTAGGAGACCAAGCCTACGTTATCAATGACGGCAATGGTGAGTGGGCTCTCTTTGTTTGGAACGGGGCCGCATGGCAGCGTGTGGGCAATCAACGCAGTGACGCTACAGATGCCAGAACACTAACACTAGATGTAGATTTATCTACTGCTAGTGGCACACAAACAATAGGATATATCAGTAGTGACAGGACTGTGATTAATGTTAAAATTTTAGTCACGTCAGCTGGAGCTACGGATGCTAGTGTAACTATAGGCACAGCATCAAATACAACAGCATTACTAGAAGCAAGAGATTCAGTTTTATCACAAACAGGCCAATATTCTGTAGACACTTCTTTCAGAACAAGCAGTTATACAGAAATTGTGGCAGCGGTTAACAATCCAACGCCCGGGTCTGGTCAGTTTACAATTATACTAACATACGTTTAAGGAGATACTATGCCTAAGTTAGACGAAGACGATTTCGTAGATCCAGGTAATTTACCACCAATCGCACAAAGCAGATCCGGTCCTGCCCCTACTACCAATTATGGTGCTATGCCAATGGGCGGCGGCTATGGCGGAAGTACCAATATCGGTCAACAATATAATGCCGCGCCGGCTATGGACCGTAACGCCGGTGGCAGTAATGCTGCTCAAGGCGCAGATGTATTAGTCAAGCACAGCAAAGAAAGCGAAGATTGGATCAATAAGAAATGGCGTCCAGTAATGGGTTGGGTTTATATGGCCACCTGTACCGCCGACTTTGTATTATTTCCTATTCTTTGGAGTTTGTTACAGGCACTTAGCCATGGCTCTGTAAATACACAGTGGAATCCTATTACACTACAAGGTGCCGGTCTGTATCACATTGCTATGGGTGCTGTTCTTGGTATTGCTGCCTACGGTAGAACTAAAGAGAAATTAGAACAGAAGCAATAATTACTAATATGGTAACAGAAGAGTTTGAGCACTATTTTAGAATTTGTTTAGATCGCAAAATAACCAGCGAAGAGGCACGCCAATTCCTCTTCGCGGTTAATGATCATGCAGATGTAGAAGCAGATGATGAGGATGTTGTCATGGTCTATCATTTGGACGACGACACTGGTGCTCACTGTTATGACGTTAGATTGGCAAAAGATGTAGAAGCCGAACATGGTGACGAAATACTACATGCCTTAGAAAATATATTTCCCACAGACGACTTTGACTGCGAAAGCAGTATGGATACTGTAAGTGAACAACAAGTTCTTAATCGAGCTGTGATGGAACAGCTAACAAAAGCTATCATTTGAATCACGTAGATACATATATCTATGTATAGTCTAACTGACAAAATAAGTTTTGACCTAGATCAGATACGCGAGTTTGGCCGCGTAACTGGAGATGATGGTCCAGTTCATTCCGTTGACGGCATTGTTCAAGGTGGATTGATAATTGGTTGTTTACCAAAATTATTAAACGACATAATGACTAGAGATAAACTACATGCTGGTTATACTCATAGTGTTAGTATGATCCTTGAAGCCAAATTTAGAACCAAACTTCCAGCAGGGCGAGTAGCCACTATAGAATTTACCTACGAAGACCCTAAGGCTATTGTGTCCAAAATGAAATGGAGACTGTTTGATGATGAATTTGAATACTGCTATGGCAGGTGGATAATTTACAAATCTAAAAGTTGACATATAATTAGTAATCTTATATAATCCTAGTATATCTACTTTATAGGATTATATAATGGCGACAAAATCAAAATCAAAACCAAAAGCAGTTCCATTTAATGGTTTGTCGGGACTAGCCCCGCATTGGGCGACGTTAACAACACCGGCACACCTAAAACCAAAACCAAAACCAAAAAAGAAAACTGTTACCAAAAATGTAGTTAGTGTGGAACCAAATGAGCATCATAAAGACATGATGTGTCGCCCAATTAATCAAGGCGACTATGTGTTGGCTGTCCAAAATAATAGACCTTTTCCCTTTAAGGTAGTAAAATTAAACGAAACAACACTAACCATTGTGCCTGCTATTAAAACTGGCGACCTTAGTCGCAAATCTCTTATTGCTGTTAGGGCCACTGGTGGATCAATTCCTGCTTATAAAAATTATAGGCGAGAAGGTTGGAATGTTTATGTCATTCCAAAAGAAGACATTTTTATGTACCATTTAGTAGGTAATGTATGATTAAGAAAATTGGCTTTGCTTGTAAGTGGATTGACCATCCTCATCAAGTTAATGGCATTAAGCCCAAAGACGACTGTAAAAAATATAACACAGGCGCAACTACTGTAGCTTGGTTAAATAGACAAAGCCGGGATAAAGCTGTAGAAAAACTATGGGACCTTACTAAAGGTAACATCGAAGCCACCCGCTTACTTGTAGAAAGAGTTGGAACCCTAGATGCAAACCTTAGAATGGTTCGTTTATCAAGTGATATCTTACCAGTATATACAGAGCCTACTTGGAGTTGGTTTTGGCGTGAGCCTGACGTTGTTGCTTATGCTGAAAGGCACTTTGCCGAGATTGGTCGCCTTGCTCGCGAGCATTCTGTTCGTCTTTCTTTTCATCCGGGGCAATTCACAGTTCTGGCTTCAGATAATGAAGATGTTGTTCGTCGGAGTATAGAGGAGTTTGAATATCATGTGGATATGGCCCGTTGGATGGGATACGGCAAGGAATTTCAGGACTTTAAAATCAACGTCCACATTGCGGGTAGAGCCGGTCCCGCCGGCATCCGAGCTGCCCTCAAAAGACTTACCCCAGAAGCAAGAAACACCATTACCATCGAAAACGAAGAAATGGCCTGGGGACTCGACAGCACCCTCGAGCTCGCAAAAGATCTCGCTCTGGTGCTAGACATTCATCATCATTGGATTAAAACAGGAGAATACATTGAAGCGACTGATCCCCGTATTAGCATGGTTATTGATAGTTGGCGCGGCCGTAGGCCTGTCATTCATTATAGCGTTTCACGAGAAGAACACTTACCCAATGCCTGCCGTGTCAGCCAGCCGAGCCTAAACACACTTCTCGAGTCTGGCCACAAAAAAGCTAAACTACGAGCACACAGCGATTTCTATTGGAATGAAGCTGTTAACCAATGGGCGCTAACACATAACGAATGGGCCGACATTATGTGCGAAAGCAAAGGCAAAAATCTCGCTAGCTTTAAATTGGCATCCCTGCTAACATGACAGATGACGAACTTTTAATAATATATAAAATCTACGAGGAAATGCAGGAAATGTTCGGAGATAATTTACCCGATCCCGAACATTATCCTCGAACATTTGCCTATTATGTAAAACTCTATAAACACTGTAAGAAAAATGGCTATTGACTTTAAAGATCTAACAATACTGTTTGGCAGCGAAACATCTGACCGAAATCGACCAAAAGTAAAACCCACATTAGAAAATATTGTAGACTTGATCTACAAACATGATGACTTGGGTCCTTGGATCGCCGGAGGCTGTGGCCGGCAGGTAGCCTTAGGCGAACATAAATTCAACGATATCGATGTATGGTTTAAAAACTCATTTCAATTTGAACAAACTAGGGCCCGACTCAATGATGCATTTGGTTATGAAATGTATGAAACCTATACCAGCGAAAATGCAGTTACCTATCAAGTAGGCGACTATAAAGTTCAATTGATTCGTCGAGCATACTATCCCAACGTTGATGCAGTATTCAATAGTTTTGATTTTACCTGTTGTCAGGTAGGATTAGACAAGAATTTACAGCCCTATGGACCTGGGGTAGAAGATGCAAGATCAAATAGGTTGGTTATGAACAATTACGACCCAAAAGCATTTCTAGCTCGCTATGCCAAATATGTAGGTTATGGCTATGTAATGGATCCAGATCAATTTGTTGAAATTCTCAATCGAGAGGACTTAAATTATGAATTTGACGCCAGTGTATTCGGATACTGAAATTAATCAAGCCAAGTTGCTGAGCCATCTCAGTTCCAGGCCTGCTCGTGTTCGAGATGACGTGTTTGTGTGGAACGGCTGTTTGATTGATCGTGCTACCGCAGTTGTCGCTTTGTTAAAAATCAATAATCAAGTTCCTGTGGGAGATAGTGTTAAACTAAGACTCTATCGTGTTTACCGAGATAGATTTTCAAACTACGAAATGGCTGAGCGACTGGTCAATATCAACGACGAAAATCCAGAGACAGCGGCCAGAATTTGGTTTAACGTAGTCTGCAGGACTATTAAAGGATCATCGGAAATCCTTAATTCCAGCATAGTCAAACAAATTCTGGTGGATCTTCACTCTACATAAAATGGCAAAATTAGTGATCAAATACTAGAAAAAAATGTTGCACCGCAACATAATTTCAGTTATAATTGCTAAATACTGATATGCGATGCTTATGATAAGATCGCTGGTAAACTTGCTTAATTAAGGAGAAGATTATGTTTACATTAGATACTGTTATTGATACCGTTCAAAGCGGCAAAAAGACTTTTGTTACTACTTTCGTAACCAACGAAACTGTTAAGACAGCAATGATGGATTTCATTGACGCACAAACTGCCTATACTAAAGAAGCTACTAAAGCTGGTACAGAAATGTTCACTACTGTAGCTAAGGAAACTGTTAGTGCTGTTCAGGCTGCTACAAAGTTTGATTATACTAAGTTTGGCGAAGGCATCATGAAGGCCTATACTGCTAAGACCAAGTAATTATATTCTAACTCATTGACTAACCCCGGCTAAATATAAGATTAGCTGGGGTTTTTTATTATGAGATTCAACGAATTAGATCAACCAAGTGTTGGCGACATACTAGAGTTAGAGTTGGGCGATGAAATCGTCGAAGCAGTTATTACTGCCATTGAAGGTGACGAAATCATTGCTGAAACAGATAACATGCAGGGCGCACGCCTGCTAGCAGAAAGCTACGGCAAATATTACTGCTCAACTGACAAAAAGTGGAAGCAACGTCAAGGTCCTAAACAGACCAGAGAAAGTGTAGACTATGAAAAAAGCATTCCGCCAGGTGCAGATGAAGGTCGCGTAAAATGGAAATGTCCTGCATGTGGCACTGCCGCTGGCATCGCTGCTTTTAGAGGAAATGATTATAAGTGCCCTAAATGCCAAGAACCTTTGCCAGTTAAAGGACAAATGGGCCTGAAACATCAGCAAGGTGTGGCGGAAGCTGTGCCGGGCAACGAATACTCAAGAGTATTGACAGCTCTAAGACTTTATTATCCAAGATTCGAGATGGAAGAACTCAATACTCCAGAATGGTATCGAGTCATTGCTAACAAAGCCAACGTGACGCCAGAATATGCCGGGCAAGTCATTAACGACTTTGTGAAGGCCAGTCAACCCGACGAAGAAGAAAACTTTGATTGGATGGATGACACAGATCACGTAAAAGAAGCAGAATATCAAGGACGTAAAGTTGCACTAGGCAAACCTATGCAGGGTGATGTCAAGAAGTTTAAGGTCTATGTAAAAGATCCTGGTACGGGTAATGTTAAGAAAGTAAACTTCGGCGATCCTAATATGCGTATTAAGAAGAGTAATCCTGCACGCCGTAAGAGTTTCCGTGCTCGTCATAACTGTAGTAATCCGGGACCAAGGACCAAAGCTCGTTATTGGTCGTGCCGTAAGTGGTAATAATTTATGAAAATAAAAGAACTACTTGAAAACTTTGCCGATGGTCGAAATCCGCAGGACAAAGGCGACAGCAAACGACACGGCGTTCCCACTAAAGCATCAGTAAGCACTCTGCGTAAAGTAGCCAAACAAGGCGGCCGCAAAGGACAATTAGCTCATTGGATGGCCAATATGAAGGCAGGCAAAGCAAAGAAAAAATGAGATTCGACGAGTTTATTAATGGAGCAAAACAGCCGACCAAGCCTCGACAGTTTACCGACATGGAGAGAGCTATTATGGAAGGCGGTGGCAGCTTAAATGATATTAAGCCTGCGACAAAATCTATTAGTGCTTTAAGACAAGTTGTAGACGTCCTTGATTATATAGTTGTAACAGAAGCCTTTGATCAGCCCTACAAACTGAAATGGGAAAAGGGTGACTATGGTGATGTTGATGCATACACTAAATTGCCTGATGGTAATTATCTAAGTATTATGTTCAACAAAGGATATAATCAGGATAAAGAAGAAGCATGGAATGTCGAGTTCTACCGAAACAATAGTCAAGAAGTCACAGGTGAAGGTGACGCACAAAGAGTATTTGCCACTGTATTAAGTGCTATTCAAACATTCATCAAAAAATACAAGCCAAACAAAGTAATCTTCTCTGCCAGTAAAGAAGTCGAACAAGGTCAAAATGCACAAAGCAGAGCAAGACTATATGACAGTTTAGTTCAACGTTATGCTAGGGCATGGGGCTTTAAAGCATTTAGAGCAGATACAGGCAACAAGGTTATTTACGAATTAAGCAGAATAAACAAAGAAGTCGACGAAGCAAGAACAAATCCCGACCAGAATCCTAAGCCAGAATCTGGCTTTAAAGAGTTAGCGGCAGTTGCTAAAACTATCGCGGATCCTGAAAACTGGGCCGTCAGTATGACTGCTGAACCCAAGCTAGGTATCAACCCACAAGTAGGCATCAGCGAAGACACGCCCAAAGGCATTTACTTCTATCCATTGAACTATGCCCTAGATAAGACTCGCTATGGAAAGTTGCCATGGGGTCATGATTATCCTTATATTCAGTTATTTCAATATGACCGCTCAGGTGAAATGACAAAACAAACTCAAGTTGATCCTGCAAAGTTAAAACAAGCATTGAGTCAATACTGTTCTGAAGAAGTAATACAGTCGGCAATTGACGAGCCCGAATACGATGGAACACCTTACTGGTTCATTTATGATTGCCTAAGCAGACTGGGCAAGAACGATGAAACCAATGTTGTTCGTTGGAATAAAGTATTACGTGATTTAGGCTTTACCAGTGTGTTCGATAATGGTGCAGGCTGGATTGCCTACAACGAACCAACACAAGGCGTCGTATTAGATCCAAGAGTTATTAAACAACACAAGACTATTGTTAATAAGCAAAAATCAAGATTAGTCACACCTGCTGTGATTGAACAGGCCATATTTGAGACTATGGATATGGAGTTGGCTGCTAATAGAGCATGGCAAGCATATGATCCAGACGGCAGTAAACTTAAAGCGGCGGCAAAAGAATATGCCAAGAAGCCTGAATTCAAACAATATTATGGAAAACCAGGCACAGAAGAAATATTTAATAAAGCAGAAGGCATGGGCAGGTATGGTGCAAGACAATTATCAAATATTGCCTATGAATGGTGGAAAGCACAACGGGCCACAAAGGAAAGCGTCCAAGTCAATCATGAAATTGAAGTATTCGAGGACTATGACACCATTGATCAAACACTGAG